>JAAUXT010061989.1_pt1 | contig 11726 bp, 16 predicted proteins | sample 7278171 | NCBI WGS metagenome assembly JAAUXT01 (sample SAMN14350112, study PRJNA611818) | marine sediment metagenome | isolation source: surface marine sediment (1.8m) | place: French Polynesia: Moorea | collected 2018-08
CCTCCTCTCTCTCTCTCTCTCTCTCTCTCTCTCTCTCTCTCTCTCTCTCCCACTCTCTCTCCTCTCTCTCTGTCTCTCTCTCTGTCTCTCTCTGTCTCTCCCTCTCCTCTCTCTCTGTCTCTCTCGGTTCAGCGCTCTCTCTCTCGCCCCTCAGGCACCACGCGGCTCCGCCGGTGCACATCACGCTCATCCGAGACCCGATCGCGCGTCTCCTCTCCGCCTATCACTACCGCATCTACGGCAGCGCCAACCAGGACCACGTGCAGACGCTCGTGCCCATGTGCATCAACAAGGTGCGTGTGTGCGCAAATCCCTGCCCAGGCCCCAAGGTCCCTCTCCGAGTGGGGCACTTCAGGTCTGACAAACCACCTTTTGTGCCCAACCAACTTCCAACCACACAATCTCTCACTCTCAAATTGTAGATCTACGTGTGTGCATGCACGCGTGCGTGAGCCTATTGAGAGCGTGCGTGATTGTGACGTGTGTATGTGGGCGTGCGCGCGTGCGGGTACCTGTGCGTGTGCGTGTGTGTGTGTGTGTGTGTGTGTTGGGCGAAAGCCGTTCATTTGCGAGCATCTTGCGCAAGAAAAGCGTCACTGGGGCCGGGTCCCAGCTCACGCCTGGTTTCTGACGTTGTTGTCCTGCGCGTGCACGTAGACGGTGGACGAGACGGTGGCGGAGCTGGGCGCGAACCTGTCCACCGAGATCTCGTACGCCGTGCACCCTTGCTGGCCGAGGGGCTCCTCTCAACTCATCTTCTTCTGCGACTGCCTCCGCGCCTGTCAGTGAGTACAGCAGCCGGCGGTGGGGAGGGTGGGTAGGTGTGGATCCAGCAGCCCATGGTGGGGAGGGTGGGTAGGTGTGGATCCAGCAGCCCATGGTGGGGAGGGTGGGTAGGTGTGGATCCAGCAGCACATGGTGGGGAGGGTGGGGATGTGTGGATCCAGCAGCCCATGGTGAGGAGGGTGGGGATGTGTGGATTCAGCAGTCAGCGGTGAGGAGGGTGGGGATGTGTGGATCCAGCAGCCCATGGTGGGGAGGGTGGGGATGTGTGGATTCAGCAGTCAGCGGTGGGAGCGAGTGGACACATGGATGAGGAAAGCTGGATCCAGGGACGGGCAGGGTGGAGTTTGAGGAAGGCGGTTCCCGGTTGATGGACGGGTCGAAGCGTTGGGGAGGGGCGAATTTGCAAGTCACGCCAACAGTGAGTACACTTGAACGGAGAGGGCCCTTTCCTCGATGGAATGAGTAGAACTGTTTTGGATAAAACTTGTGCATGTTGGTGGTCGCAGAACATTCATGATGCTCGCACTGCTTGAACGCGTTCTACGATCTCCAACTCGAAAACAAACACGCATTCCGAAACGCACCGAGTGTTCCCGAGCCTGAGACGCCGCTCCCTGCTCTGCCGCAGGAAGGCGACGCCGTTCCGCCTCCAGACGGCGCTGCGGGCGCTGCACCGCGACTTCCTGCTCGTCGGCGTCGCCGAGAACCTGCCCGACTACATGGAGGCTCTCGAGCTGCTGCTGCCGCACTTCTTCAGGGGCGCGCGCGACGCCTTCAGGGACTCGGGTCAGTTTCTCGGGGGGGGGGGGGTGGGGCTCGAGGGGGCGCCTTGGGGGAGTCCAGGGGGCGCATCGGGTGAGTCCGGGGGTGCCTCAGGTGAGTCCTGTTGGTGCCTTGGGTGAGTCCGGGGGGCGCCTCGGGTGAGTCCGGTGAAAGACACCGCGGGCCAGTCCGTCAGGGGGCGCTTGGGCTCGGTTCTTCACAGGGAGCCTCGGGTCCGTTCAAAGGGGGCGTCTGGGATTGGTCCATCAGAAGATACTTCCGGGTTTCCGAGACAATCCGCTTGGGGGCGCCCTCGTGGAGGGTGAATCCTTTTGCACATCCCGTCCGCTCTGCTGTTCCAGTGAGTGTGTGCCACTCCCTCCTGCAGGTGCCGCGCTGTTGGACCAGACGCGCACGAGACGCAACAAGCCCCCGAGCCGGGCCACGCACGACAAGCTTCGCGCGTTGCTAAGAGACGACTACGAGTTTTACTTCGCTGCCAAGCAACGATTCCACTACATCCTGCGCCGACTCCGCGAGTCGCAGCTCTACACGGAGGACGTGTGGGACTCAGACTCGTTCCTCTGACCTGGAGAGCTGCAGATACAATTCAGGGTCGGGTCACACAGGACGTGTCGTGCGCGTGCGTCAACTGACGTACACGGAGACGTGACGCATGACGCAGGAACTGTTCTTCCGCCCACATTGGGCCGGGCCAGGCTGCCCCATAGTGAGGCCCCACAGACTGACGGGGTCGCTTCAGGTCCAGACCTGATTCCGTTTCTGCTGTACCGAGACGCGTGGTGCCGCGGGATGGTGAAGTTCTGTGATTTCTCAGTGACTTGTGTTGTGTTTTCACAAGAAATCGCTGCATCCAAGGGCAGTCGGCATGTGGTCAGGGGAGATCCCTCGAGGGGTGGGGGTGGCGCAGAGTTGGTGCGTGAATTAACGGGAAAGAATTGAAGCAGAGAAGAAATTTGCGTACCTTTTGGCGGGGGGGAAGAGGGTTGAGAGCTTCCCTGGGTCCGCCCCCGGTACCAATCGAGATTTTGGACAGATCTAGAGACAAAGGCGCCCCACAAACCCGCAGTGATGCCAATGGGTATTTGTATCAAGTTGCATACTTCTGTCAGGAATCCAAACTGACACCACGTGGCTACTCAGTGACGAGTCCTGACACGCCTCACAAGCTACAGGAGCTTCAGTAGTCAACCACTGCAGTGGCTGATGGAGTCACACACACACACACACACACACACACACATACACACACACACGTGGATAAGGACAGGTTTTACTGTCGCTGACCTCAGAGAGACAATCGCGGAGAAGAGTCAGCATGTTTGCGTGTCAGGATCTTCGTGAAATCACGAAAATAAACAGACTATTCGCATCCAGTTGACCAGATTTTATTGCACGTGCAAATGTGACTATCAAACACACAAAAATACTGTTGCACCGTCAGTGGGTCTGCAGCGCGGGGTACAACCCGTTGTGGTGACGTAGCCCGAATGTTGGCAAAAATCCGTTGACGTGGTTGTCACGTAGGACGTACCCAGGCACGTCGTGCCCTGGTACGTCGTCCTCGAGGTAAAAGTCCCACGAGGTGGCGCCTACGGGCGCCTGAACACTTCCGGGAACCAGGTTGTGGTTGACTTCAGGGTTGCCAGGCAACATGGCGTCGGAGTTGAGTTCCTCTCTGAGCATGCGCACCAGAGCCTCGTCCTCGCCGTCTCCTCCTCCGAGCATGCGCGCGCGCGCCTCGTTCTGCGCGTTCTCGCGGATCAGGCGCCGCAGCTCCATCTGCTGCTTCCGCTCAAAGAAGCCGCACTGCAAGAGGAACACGTTGTCTGATTTTTCACCGCTCAGATATCTTCCGGACAACTTTTTTACGTTCACGTGTATCCAGGGAGGCTGTGGGCACCACTTCGATATCGGCGGGCGTCCGACGCGCGGAGACCCAAACTAAGAGGGAGACGTTCAAGGGGTGAACAATTTTGGGCCTGCACGCCTCCATTGAACCTTCTTTGGGTGGATCTTCTTGAGCAAGGGCTCCATCATTCACACAGGTCCTCACTGTGTCGCGCGTCGCTAGATGTGAGAGGACCACGCTCTCCCCGTGCCCTCTCTGCGCCTGGACCGCTTCCCCCACCCGCCCCGCCCCCTCCCCACACCCGCCCCACGTCGCCCTGCGCCCAGCACCTGCCCCGCATCCACCCAACTCTCCCCGCGTTCACCCAACCCTCCCTCCGCCCTCCCCGCCCCAAGCCCACCCCACACCCCCCGCGCTCTCCCCAGCCTCCCTCCGCCCCGTGCCCTCACCGCCCCGCCCGGCCCCGCCCCGAGCTCACCTTGATGAGGACAAGAATGACGAGCCCCAGCAGGAAGAACCCGGTGAGCACCGCCAGGCTCAGCTGCCAGATGTGCAGGGGAGGGAAATCCCGCCTCGCCGGAGCGGAGGACCCGAAGGTCAGGGTCGTGGAAACCTGCAGCAGAGAGAAAGACGTCAGGTTTGTACCGTGGTGGGTCAGAGATTCGTGTCAATGAATGTCGCGCGAAGGGGGTGCTGGGGGTCCGCTTGAGGGGTGACAGTTGTGCGCCTTGGAAAACACGCTCAGGTGGAAATTTCGCGTGCATTTTTGTTTGAAGTTGAGGGGTCGCGCCCAGGGAATCCCGGAAGCAGCTGAGTTCCTCTTTGGTCCAGGGATCCCCGGAGGCCTGGACCCCCTGCTGGTCCCTGGATGAAGAGAACGGCCTTGCTGATTCACAACGCCAGGTGCCAATCCCTTCTTTTGTTCAAAGTTGTGAGGTTTGGCCCTGCGTGGTCGTGCCTCCCGACCTGACCACAATAGCCCTGGGCACAAGTTCCAAGAGAGGCACGTATCAAATCGCTGTTCAAGGACGCAAATTTTGGGGAAAGTAGCAGCTTGACTGAGAATACACACACACACACACACACACACACACACAGGTTGTGGAGGTTATTGACGATGCAAAGTCGAAGAGATTCGGCGCTTTGGTTCATTGCGACCTGATTGTACTCGTCCTTCATCGTGACCTTGTTGCACTCACATGATATGACGCGGAGACGTCGTCTTCGCGCTGGACCCGCACCGACGCTGTGATGACGAACTCAGTCGCGTTCTGCGGAGGAGAAACGTTCACTTACACACCCGCCCTTCTAAAGTCAAGCACATGTCTCCGTCTCTCAAACCGTCGCTTCTCTGACTTGAGGCCTGTCCTTTGCATTTAGTGCCTGGATGTGCTCGTAACATTCTCTTTTCTGTTTGGCTTCATGAATGACAACTGCACAAGTGCTCTGAGTGCGCCATCGGTGAACGACGCAAATCGAACGCGGCCGAACTTTGAGGCACCTGGTACAGAGCGAGAGTGGACAAGTTGAGCTGCGCGTCCAGCGAGAAGACGACGCTGTCGCCCGACGACACGGCGCTGACGTCACACACGTACGTAACGCACACAGACGTGCTGCAATTCTGCAAAACACGTGGAAACTATTCAAGGACGCTGTAGCCAATTAAGAGTCGGAAGAGAGGCCCGACTGAGTCCGAGTCGGGTCCAACCTGAGGCGAGAAGTTCTGAAAGTAGTTCTGACCCCTGGAAATGGAATCAGGGCGTTTGGAGTTTCAAGCCTGGCATGGACGGCAGGGGCGCAGTTATTTTCCCCTGACAGATAATGGACGGAGGACCCTTGACGCCTGCTTCCCCGAACACCATCTTGTTTGCGCCGCATATGCAAACAGTCCAAACCGCAGTTCGCTCTTACCCACGTGACGCGCGCCGTGTCTCTGTGCGCAGAGTGCGTGTCGCCGGGCACGAGCGTGGACAGCGGGGCACCGGAAGTGGGTTCCCCCGCGACTTCCGGCGGCTCCACCCCGGCGGCTGGTGGCTCCACCCACCGGTCGTGCACCAACTTGCGGCTGCACTGGATGCCCGCAGTCCTGCTCCCGGCTCCTGCGAACGCCTGCAGCGCAAGTTCAAAGCCATCATTCAGCAGCTCGCATGGGCACGCGGTACACGTTGGGGACCCAATGGTTCCACTCTGCGTGCAGGTACCACATTTACTGTTCCACTGTTGCTCAAAGTCCCAACCTGATTCGGGGGAGGGGCACAAGGGCTCGTTTCACTCCTCATTTGCATCAAAAAGGCAACTCCAAATGGGTCTGGGTCTGTTCCAAAGAAATTTCGTCCTTGTTGGTTTTCAAGCAAAGTGGTGACCCCCTGGACCCGTCTTTTTTGAGTTCAATGGAGCTGGGATGCGTTGCACACTTCTCCCGCAAGAAACAGACAAAAGTCCTGCCAAACCACAGACATTGAAAGCGATGTCCAGAGACATTTGTGCGAGAGAAAAGCTTCATTCTCATTTGTCGTCGACTTCAGAAGCATTTTAAGCATTTCAGGTCAGACAGAGCCGCGCAGTGTTCGCACCTCGACGCTGGTGACGCGCAGTACGGGGCTCGTCTGGTCCGTGAGCCACGGGACCCGGACCTCCAGCGTCGCGAGGGGCACAAACCCGGGGCCTCCGTTATACACGTCCACGAGATACCCGAGCTGCTGCTGCTGCTGCTGCTGCTGCTGCCGCCGCCACGAGGTGGAGTTCTGGAGCCGCGTTTTGTTGAGCAGAAATTGCTCCGGACGTGACAACCTACAATGACGGGTTCAAATGGTGTCGTTCAGTTGTTTGTTAATTTCCAACAATCGCTTTGTCCTCAATAGTGAATCACGTTGGCTGTGGCCGAGCGCGGGCGGCGCGTGGCAGCTGCAATTATATCATCCCGATTGGGATGGAAATAGCGCGGATCATCCGTCCACGCAACGTTTCGGTGCCTTTCATCCAGTGTTTGTGACGAGTTTTGTGTGCCCAAGTGTCTGTGTGTGTCTCCATATCTTTCCTCTTCCTCCCTGTTTGTCTCTTTCTCACTCCCCTCACCCACTTTCGTTCTCCCCTCTGTCTGTCTGTCTGTCTGTCTGTCTGTCTGTCTGTCTGTCTATCTGTGCCTGTAATCTGTGTCCCCTCAGGCACCTCTCTCCTCTCTTCATGTCACTCTGTGTCCCTTCTGCCCCTCTCTTTTGTTCTCCCTCCCTCCCTCTCACTCTCCCTCACACACTCAGCACACGTCTGACTGAACTCACAGCGTCACGTCCAGCTGACTCTGCACTTTGACCGGGATCCTCAGCTTCTGCCCGTTGTCTCCCTGTACCGCCTCCTCCTCCACGCTCTGTGTGCTGCAGTCCAGCTGCAGCACCACCTCCCGCAGTCCCGGCGGCGCGCGCGGTAGCTCGAACAGCAAATCGAACGTCACCGAGCTGTTTCCGGGCAACGGGTTCCCGGCTTCGCATAGCAACGTGTTGTTGCCCGAGTCCTGCGCGATGTTCTCCAGCGAACACCTCACGCGGCTCTCCGCGCGCTCCGCGATCGTCCGCACCCCGACGAAAGAGAGCACTTCCGGTGTGGCCACGCCCACTTCCGTCGCGTACGCCGCCTCGCCCCTGTTGCGCAGCGTGACGCGCACCGTCACTTTGCCCACGTAACCGACGACGACGAACGGCTGCGCGTCGGCGGACGGAAGGAACTCGGCGCTCAGGGCGAGGTCACTGTGACACAGGTCGTCCTTCCCGCAATTCTTTGCAAACGGAACCTGGAAGCAAGAACCGAGAGATAGAGTACGGAGAGAGAAAGAAAGAAGAGCGAAAAGGGGAGAGAGATACAGAGATTGAGACAGACCAGACGTTGGAGGTGGTTATTTTGCAGGGATTCAGCATGGAAACAAACACGTGTCTTCCACATTGTGTGAAAGAGATGGGGATTTTTGTTCGTCTCTGCATGTATAGCAGAGTGAAGACTGAGGAAGACCCTCAAGACATCGGGTCTCGCCTCGGTGCAAGTGAAAACTGAGGCGTTTGTTGCAGACACAGAAACATGTGTGCAGACTCGCGTTGGAGAAGTGCATGCAGATTTCTTGGGCGCAGTCAGAGGAATTTGCCTCTCAAGCACGTCCAAGACATTTTGTTGTCTTCCAATTGCAATGTTTGGCGGTCAGGTCCCATCCTCAATGGTACAATGAATCAGGCTTCCTGCAGGGTTGGTGGACTTCAGGGGTGGATCCTTGGGGTCCGTTCCCTCCACCAAGTCTCAACACACCAGAATTTTTACCACGCGTGGCCCCAAGTTGTCACAATTTCTTGTCTCCCTTCATTTCTTGTAACTTTTTCGACAATGAAGTTGGGTCTCCTGTTGGGACCTGGACCTTGAACCAAATCCTGGAATGGTCCCAGGACCCACCCTGGATCTACCCCTGGATCTACCCCAGGATCCACCCCCGGACCCACCCCTGGACCCTGCCCTGGGTTCTTACGGCCTTGGAGAGGCTGGGCGGGCGCGTGGCGTCCAGCACGACTCCGGATCCCGCTCCAGCTCCAGCTCCAGCAGACTCTGGGAGGCTGTAGTCGAGACGAACCCACAGCGGGGACAAGACGTCCGCCACGTCCTCCTGCAACACAGAGAGCTGCAGGCGCTGAAATCACTGCAAACACAGGAACAAACACGCGCGCAGGAAAAAAAGTCTCTGATGTGGCTCAACAAACGAAGCCTCCTTCTCTGTGGATCTGAGATGCAAAAGAAGCTGCGTTGAATTGAAAACGTTTCGCATTTCACGAGGCAGATTTTCAGAGACACTTGTCGCCATTGTGCGGTTCGCAGTTTGCGCTGAATGCCGCGTGGATTGAACTCGGATATTTACGAGATTCCGTGACATTGATCACCGTGTATTGCTACTGTTCTGCATTGAATGGAATATTGCTTTGTGTCTGGGGCGGAACCAGGATTTGGTGAAGAGGGGCCACCTCTCAGGGAGCCCTGGTTCGAACACAGGCTGTGAGCACAGGTGCATCGAGAGGCGCACCGTCTCAGGGAGGGGGACAGGTGCCGCCCCCTGAGACTTCCGTCTCGAGGAGGGCGTCAGCGGGTCCTGCCCCAGTGTCAAAGGGCCTGGATCCACCCGCTGGTTCATGTCTGTCCAATACCATCAGCAGCGCTGTTTTGTATCCTCCCACCCCGTGTTGTTCTCCGGCGGAAACCTGCGCAGGTTGAGCGCGACACGTCAACAATCCCGTCTGTTTGTGAGCGGTCAGGAACCGAGCATCTGCCGCCGCACTCACTCCACGGAGGAGGGGGGATCAATCTTACTGCACTCAAAACGCGCTGTTTTTCTCCCCTGCGCATTGACGCGCCACTTTTTGTCTGGCGGATTGTTCGGGGCAGTTTTTGCAGGAAACACGAGACGCGCGCACGTGCGTCTTGGACACAGTGGATGTTGATTGGACATAAACACAGATGCGATATTCTCACAGGAGTTTTCAGGATAAATAGTCCTGGAGTTTGTTTTGCTCGAGACTTCGTTGCCCGGCTGCCTGACGGGAAGCCTCGCCCTTCTTCCACGACACGAAATCGTGGCTGGAAGGTTCTTCGGTCATCATGGGCTCCCTCTCCACCCTGGCAACCGCCACAGCAACAGGCACTACCATAGCAACCGGAAGCTTCATCAACACCACCGGAAACGGGACTGAAGAAGGGACGCTAGGAACCACGTCGGGAACGTCGTCGTCAGGGACAACGGACAGAACGGCAACGGTGATCTACATCGCTATAGGCGTGGTGGGCACCTTCAGCAACCTCTTCTCCCTGACGGTGCTCTGCAGCTCTCGCTCCATGCGCAGGAAGATGGTCAACATGCTGCTCATCAACCAGAGCGCCATCGACATGGCGACGTCCGTTGTCATGGCAGCCAACGGCCCCTCCGTCTCCAACACCGCCATCTCACACACAGGAGCGCATGGCTACTTCTACTGCGTGTTTTGGGCGTCCAAGCTCATTCTGTGGTCACTCATGTTGTCCTCTGCCTACAACTTGCTCTGCATCAACATCGAGAGGTACGTCAGTATCGTGTTCCCACTCTTTCACAAGGTGTCCGTGAGACGTAAACACATCTGCGTCGCCATCGCTGTCACGTGGCTGTTCGGCCCGCTGGAGAAGGGCCTCTTCACCCTACCCACCAGCACGTACAGAGACAACAACTGTGTCTTGGCCTCCATCTGGCCCAGCGACACAGTCAAAATCGTGGCCACCGTCTTGAACGAGTCTCTCAACTTCGGCGTCCCCGTCCTCATCACTATCTTCATCTATCTCCACATGGCCGTCGTTTTGCGCCGAACGTCCAAAGAAGCGACGGCGCCGATACACTCCCCACCCAACGGCGCACAGCAAGACCAGTACCAGACCAGAATGAGCACAGCCGCCAGAAACATACTGAAGACCATGGTGACCCTGACCCTGTGCTACTTATTTTGCTGGTCCTTTAACTCGGTGTACTTCTCCCTGTACATCGCGGGGTACACGGAGCTGCGCGGCTCCTTCTATCACTTCACCGTCTACACGCTGTTCCTCAACTCGGTGCTGAACCCGTTCATCTACACGGCGCAGTACCGCGCCTTCCGACGTCAGACGCTGCGTCTCTTCCTCAGACGTCACGTCCACGACGCGTCGCTCTCCGCCTCCGCCGAGAGGAGCGACACCAACCAAGTGTAGAGACACGAACACAGACAGGCATTCAACACATTTCGTGCCAACACGGGAAAAGAGAAAGTGAGCAATTCACAACAACAACAAAATCAGAGCACAGCCCACACAAAACTGGAGGTGAGGGACAGGGACCTGAGCACAATGCAGGGGCGGCCCCAGGACTCAGCCAAGGAAGCAAGGCCCGACTTCAACTGTCAAACACTCAACTCGCAAAAAGAAGATTTTGAACCACAACAGGGGAGGCGGTTTTTCCTGACTGCATGGCAGAGCCCCCCCCCCCTCGGGGGAATCAGGCGTCTGTCGAGATGGAGAACCTCAGCAAACAGAACCCGGAACATTCACGATTCTCCACGCAATCATCAACCATCAGTCCTGACAAATTTGTGCGCTGGCGGTACAGTATTTTTGAACTCTGAGACCCTGGTACTGTGGTGCTCACCTTGATGATGATGATGAGCTCCAGGTCTCGCCTCTCCCCGCGCCGCAGCGCCGCGCTCCCGCCGACCCGCGCCGTGAGGCCGCCGCCGGCCGCCCGCACCTCCCCGCGTGGCGGCAGCCCGCGCCCCGTCCGCTCTCCGTCCACCTCCACGCTGTACAGCACATCTGTCAATAAAATTCAAGAGAAACTCTCAAGAAGTCTTCAGTATTTCGTGTTTCTGTTTCCGGTTCTCTGCTGCAGTCCCCACAGTCCTGCTCGATTGATTTGCACCTGGTCAGTTCGCATTCCTGCATCATTCTCGCAGGTGTATTCTGTGCACCAAGGTTACTGTCACCTGCACATTCACACGCACGAGGCATCAGCCGGTCTCCGGCGCATTCCCAAACCCTCCCAGTAAAATTAACAATGGCTGTTCCAAAATTGGGGGTGAAAGTGCCACGAGATCCAACCCAGCACAACACGGACGGTCACGCCAGGTTTTGCGCACTTGAGTTCCAAGGCCCTTGTGGGAGGACATGGTGTGTGGAAACCTGGGCTTCCGGTGGGCTTGGGCGGGGGCAGAGCCTCTGGCGTGTTTGGGCGCTGGACACCACTGCAGCGTTCAGTTTACAAGTGTGGGGCGGGGTGTATGCGGCGCCTTGGTTCTCGAGGCCCCGTATCCGCTGGGAGCTTCACGTCTGACGCACCGAGGGTCCGGGGCACGCTGCGACCCGTGTACAGGAACGAGGCTGTGAGCGCGACGCAGCTGCGCAGCTCCCCCTGGTGGTGACACGTGGCGCGACGAGGCTCGATCTGCGGGACACAACATCCGGGTTACACAGAGGTGAACATCACGTGGTTTGCAGAACGAGAGTCGCACTGTGCTCCGGTAGAACCTGGGCCAACATGACCCGGAACAGCGCCAGGTGTCGACATCTGGGGTCGTGAAGGCCCGCAGTGAGTGAGTGAGTGAGTGAGAGAGAGAGAGAGAGAGAGAGAGAGAGAGAGAGAAAGAGAGAAAGAGAAAGAGGGAGGGGAGAGGACACAGAATGAACAGAGAGAGAATGAGATCTATGGAAAGAAGAGAGAGAGAGAGAGAGAGAGAGAGAGAGAGACAGAGACAGAGACAGAGAGAGAGAGAGAGAGAGAGAGAGAGAGAGAGAG
>JAAUXT010126273.1_pt1 | contig 11726 bp, 11 predicted proteins | sample 7278171 | NCBI WGS metagenome assembly JAAUXT01 (sample SAMN14350112, study PRJNA611818) | marine sediment metagenome | isolation source: surface marine sediment (1.8m) | place: French Polynesia: Moorea | collected 2018-08
CTATTAACTGCACAGCAGCCCATTAATGCAGTTGTCATCTGGTCCTAGGACCACATGCCACTTCGTAATCTGGTCATTGCCCAGTCCTAGGACCACATGCCAACTTCTTAATCTGGTCGTTGTCCAGTCCTAAAACAACAAAATCTTATCTAGGACCACACAACGACCAGTCGCTGTTCAGTCCTAGGCAGTCGTTGTCTGGTCCTAAAAAATTTTCAGGACCACACAATGATGTCGTTGTCTGGTCCTGAAATTTTAGGACCACACAACGACGTCGGAGAAATTGTACGGTCGTGGTCTGGTCCTGAGACACCGGGTTTCGAGTCGCTAATGGTGGAGAAGCCGAGTCGGAGGAGAGGCTCTCAAGGCGCAGCTGGAGAGCGGCGCCGCAGACTAAAAGCGTCATCTGACCCGCCATTATCCCCACAGACTCCCACTGCGGAATCCTTGTCACTTCAAGATAGTACGGCAACAGACCCAGACACAAGGCTTCTCCGTCGCAAATTTCTTTCTTTGCGCGCAACGCGTCACAAGACCTGCAAAACTTGAAATGTGGCCCATAGATCTGCAAATGCCTCAGGTGGGGATGTTGGGGATCTTTCTGGACTCTGACAACACGACGACAGTAGCTGCATTGTCTTGATCTCGAACTGAGCAAGACCGATTCCCTGGAGTTCTTTCTCCGCCTGACTTGGACCCACCTGGGTCCACCCCAGCGGACGCGGCTTCCGTCTCGAGTCCGCCTGATTGCGCACTAATTCTGCAGCTGCAATTATGGGGGAGATTGGTCCGGGTTAGCAAAACGTCCTCACTGAGCGCTGTGAACAAAGCAGTTTGAGTCAGTCGTGTTTTCTTCCACGCTCTCTATTTTGCTCAGCTGCAACGGAAAGCAACAGATTCAACTCTTTTGCACTGAAGTTCACGTCTGAAAAACCAGTACGGGAAGGCAGCAAACTGGAGTCATCTGATTGCTGTCAGACATGTTGCAGCGCTGGAGATGTCCAGGTTTTAGAGGGCCTATACCCGGATCTAATTGAGCCTCAGTGCAAAACTGTCTCTGATTGACCGTGTTTTGTAATGAGCAGAAAATGTCACGACTGCGTCTCTGCGGCGGACCGGTCGGGTGCTGACCTCTGCTTTATTTGGCCACAACCACCTTCCCGTACGCCTGAAGTCCCTGTTCCTGAGTCCAAATCCACACACTTCAACGCAAAATTGTGATTGAGACCACCGTCACCACCTCACCTGACGTTTTCTTGATCTCGTTCGGAGTGCTCTTTTTGAGGGACTGCAGTGATCATTGAGAGAAAAAGAAAATGATTTATTTTTGAGACACTTCAGTTCAAGAGTTTTTCGAAATGGAGGTGACAGCAACGTTCTTGTGTCCTTCAGATTATGCAACAAAAGAACTGTCGTGGCCACACATGTCACGGAACACGCCTCACACCTGAGGACACACTCGGGCCACAGGATCTCTTGTGGGAACACACAGATTCTACTTCTGAGGCAAAATGGAAATAAAGCCAAATGTAGGTCTTTGATCCATTCAAACCATGTCCTCAAAGGATTCTCTTCCTTGGTCCATTTGTGCGTTTCTTTCAATATCCTGCACAATTTCCTCTGAGGACAAAGTCTATGAGTGTGAAAAGGATTCTCCAAACAGACTCCTTTGAGCTGGACAGAATATTGCAAAGCCAATTGCGAGGCCACCCTGGTCACTAACAAAATGGAATCCAGTATCTGGGAATCGCGACTACCGACGAATGCCTCAATCAAAATGTTGCAGCGCATTTCATGTCTGTTCAGCACACAACTTGCCACGGTTTCAGTTCGTGAAAGTTTGGCTGTCAGAAGGGAAATGTATCTCACAACTCCAAATCAACAACCCTTCAGTTGAAATGTGAAATTTCTCCAATTTTGCAGGAAGTCATGTTTCAGATCACGAGAGTTCATGACAATTTGTGACTGAAACGGAGAGGAGGAAACACTGTGAAACAGCTTCCTATTTTTGGTCTCTTTGCTGAAAGTCATTTCCAAAAAGTTGTTTTGTTGGTTCTCAACAATACTTCACAAGTTACCGTGAAAAAAGCCCGAGGTGACCTGCCGGAGCGGGGGCGTGAGCTGCAGTCCTTTTCGCCATTGTGTGTGAGGGGACCTTTTTTGCTTCTGCATCAGCAGTCCTTCCAACAAACTCAGTCCTGCTCACAGATCTGCTGTTACACACAATTCCACAGGGTGAAGCGGTAGCGTGGAAGGCTTGCGAATCGGGGTTCACAAGTGGCAGTCCGTGATGCTGTTAGACTGAGGCGGCAGAATCTGCAGAGGAGCCAGGAGAGCCTGATGAGCGCAGAGTCGGGTCTCATTACTCCGGATTCACAACCAATATTGATACGGTCTCAGCACCAGGATAGGTTCTCTTTCCGCCGACGTGTTGGTCGCAAGGTTTTGGAATTGTACTGGAGTGAAGACTAACTTGACTGGCACCCCGAAGACGGCACACAAACAACAGAAACAACGAGCATTAGCAAGTCTAAGTGCCAAGTTTTCTTTCGCGACTGTCTCCCTGGCAGCCTGACGGATTCTCCCAGAGCCTCAATGCTTTGTGCTGTGCGCTGCAGTGTGCTTTGACTGGGGATCGCCCAAAGAAGCCTCACTATGAAAGCCTCCTGTGCTCAACAATGCTCAGAGAACGAATGACCACGGAAGCTGCGCTGAATGCGGACCTGTCAGCTCTCGAGATATTGCCTGCAGTTTTCACCTGCTCACGTCTCGAGCTGTTCATGTCTCAGCGAATCTGTCCGCCTCGCTCTCACAGAACCTGCGCGTACATTTCCAGGTTCCTCGGGGACTGGGCCCGCACCGTCGCCGCGGCACCAGTGAGAAGTGAATGAAAAAGGAGCAGACGCAACGGCGCAACCAAGGAGAATACAAATCGAAATCTCGATGACTCGGAAGAAGAACGTTGGCGACAAACTTGTCTTGTATTTGTCACGGACGAGACTGAAAGGCTTCATAAGAAGTGAAAAGAGATTCCGCAGTTGCCTCGGAAGACCAGTACGAGTATTCCAGTTCAAATTAAGAACTCTGCCGCGCAGAGGACTACCGCAACGCAAGACACTGATTTGTGACATTAGACAAAAGTGACGGACGTTTCTGGCTTTGTTTGCTGACCATTCTGAGCAGATTTCTTCGCACAGTTTTGACCTGTTCAAACTTCAGACGTTGACCAATCAACAAATAAAATGACAAAAGATTCAAAATGATTTCCAACACATCAGCGATGTGCGTGCGAAATCGCCAGAGAGGTCCACCAATGGCAAGCAGCCACCACAATGCACGGTGGAAGCAGCTCAGCAGCGGGGACGGAATCAGTGCGAACTCACTTCATTAGCGACTCCCGGCGTCGCGTCACAAGCGATTTCGCGTCTCATCTCTCATCGCATGTTCGGCAGCACCCGGACCTGCAACTCCCGCCCGAGCGAAGACAGGAGAGAAGAGGCGACGATAATTGAAATGCTCACACCTGATACGTGTCCACGGCCTTGTTCAGCTCACACGTACCGAGCCAAGAAATAGCAATTTGTGCCAAACATGCACAACGACAAGGAGAGATGGTCAAGTTCCAAAAGAGGTGTTTTCTCTTCATCTAATTTTTTGGGAGCTGCAAATGTGCTTGTGTGTGTCTTTGTGTCTGCATGTGTGTCCGTGTGCGTGCGTGCGTACAAAAGAGTCAGCAATGCATTGGTCTCATGAGTCTTCCCACGAGGATAGTGCACCATTAAAGCTTCTGATGTGTGTTCAATTGTACGAGATACTCAAACGAGAATCTCTGTTACCATGCTGTCAGATGTGCAGAACAGGGAACGCAATACTGGTGGATGAAAGGCATTGATTTCTGTGATTGGCGCCTTCTCTCCCAGCCCTGAAAGCCTTGAAACTTTCATAAATGGAACTGGGGCAGAATTCTCTGTCACAAAGCACAAGTCACGCAATGCAAGGTCCAGCATGCCAACTCATTACTTCTTGATAACAGCTTTAAATATTGCCGAGAATTTCCTCGAGCTACGACCAGGCGAAAGGTCCCACCCACAATATGGGTCAGGACACGATCTACGGCCCCGCGTCCAGACCCAATGAATCATCTGATCAGGGAAATGCTGAGTCCAAAACAAAAACATCACAAAATGGACTTGACTGCTCGTTGGTTTCGTCAAAAGACGTGCAGTTCCGCACACATGCGCGTGACGCACATCGCATGCAATTATGTGTGGAGTAAATTGTCAACAATTGCAGTTTTTAGTCCTCTGCAATTTCCTGCAGCTACATGGCTGAGAAGCTGCTGTCCACACCAGCAATTTCCCCATAATTTGGGTGTGCGTGTTGAGACAACCGAAAGGCTGCAGTTCCTATGCTGAATGACAAAAGGTCGAACAATAGAAAATCATCGTCTGTCACGGAACAAAACTCAATGAAAAAGCGACATCAACTCAAATTTCCCATGCGACGGGTGTTTTTGGAATAACCCTGAGAAACAGACAGACAAGCTCCGACAATAGAAAGTTATTCAATTCTGAGCACGGAGAAACGCAACGAATTGACATCCTGGAAAATGAAAAACTTCGCCTCGACAGTTTTTCGTCCCGACCGTGCTGGGTTGCAACCAAAGTTTCACACCGTCGCGTTTTGCGAGCACAAACCCTGCGTGATCCAGTTGTCATTCCACTGCAATTTTTGGTCACATCTGTTTTTGACAGTGCAGAGCGACTCTTGTTTTATTGAAGAGTAATCTCGTGTTGCTAATCAGCAGCTGTCAATCACAATATGAGCTCTGTTACCGTACAGCTTCCTTCCTCCTCCGGGGGTCACAGGCAGGCTGGGCGGGCGCGCGGGCGTGGGTGGCGGGAAACGGGAATTCTGATAGCAATCCCGCTAAACTGATCCACAACAGGTGGGCGCGTACAGTGAAGCTTGAAAGAAGAAAGGTTATACAACGGGTCTGTTCCCGCACCGGTCAATACGTGAGCGTGCTTGGCGTCGCGTATCATGCGCCGTCGCATGACGCGCACATCGCGACGGAGCCAACCAGTCGCGCAACAGTTGTTTCACGCGATCTCCGGGTCATACTCCAGAAGATACGCGATCCGCCAGTCTGTTGGCACGAAAGTCCATATTGCTCGTACGGAGCTGAAAAGGCAATGGACTCACCAGTCGAAGAAGCTCCCCGCTGTCCTGAAGCTTTGAATCTTCTTCTCTCTGCGCACGGGTGATCCTGCAACGACACAGAACATCTCACATTGAAGTGAAAAACATTCTACAAACATCGTTCAGGATTTGGATCGCAATAGAATCAGCTGTTTCCCACAGATGCTTTCGTCGTCAGAGCGACTACATGCGAAACTGTGATAAAATCCGGAACCATCTACTTCAGAGAGATTCCTCAAAACACATTGATCTCTAAGTTCGGCAGCGTGGATAGAAATCTGCTCGACGTTTATTTCGTGGCAACACATCAAATGCCAATAACCGAAATTGCTCCCTCCAGGCAGATAGCCACGTGACCAGGGAACCTGAACCAGAACCGAGCAACGAAAAGTTCTCTTGGTCGCCAACGGAGGACTGCAGAAACGGGTCTTTTCTATTGGTTCCTGATTTACTCTGTGAGATTGGTCGTTAAAGTCGGCGTAAACTTGGATATGACTTGACTTTACGTTAAGTAATGGAACATTAGGGTCTATTATTCCTGGAAACTATGTGCCAAGAGGCACTGCACTGCAGACGCAAGCAGTTCAATTATTCAGGGCCAAGTCAAGAGGACCGAGATTTGGGAGCAGCCTTGTTCCGCGGAACAGTCGTTCTCCTTGGAACCTGACAAATGGTTCTGCTCGTACACACTAACATCAACAATTTTGTTCCTTGCGAGACGGCATTTGTGGCAAGAAACGAACAAAGCAGCTTGCTTTGTCTTGCACGAACTTTTGAGGGCAGCTCCAAGATTACGAACGTGCAGAAAAATTTTCGTTCCCAGTGACACCCACGCAGACAGGCGCACTCCCAAACCACGCTCACAACGGCATTTTCTGAACATGTTTCCAGCATGAGAAGACAATGCTCGACATGCGAGCAACAAAAGAAACCTGAGCGCTGACATTTAGATGGAAATCTTGTCGCAAAAGTGCAGCTCCATCAAAGTGAAATTACTCGCATGCAACACCCAATTAATTAGTCTCTCAGCAAATTGAAATCTAAGCCTGCCATCAGCATGCGAGGCTTCCTACTGTTCCCCGGGACGTCAGCGTTAATTCTGCGTGACAGGAAAGGACAGAGTAATTCTGTGTAATATTTGATATGAATCTGCATGCTCGTAAAGCAGCTGCGAGGACACTGCCCCTGTGTCCTTTCAAGTGCAAAGAAATTTCGTTGAACACACCGCAGGTAGTTCCACACAAACCAGCACCAAAGTATATACGAGGGAGGTCCACGAATTGGCGGTTTCTGTCCACAAAGTAGCGATCTTTTCGAGAGTGCCGGAAACACCGCAAAACCGGGACAGAACCCGCCAATCCGTGGACCTCCCTCGTATTTCTTTGCTTGCGTAAATCTCAAAATGCCACAATTCAAAACACCAAATATCTCCCTTTCTTTTCTTTTCTTTCCGCCACAGCAGTGTCAGAGCCATGTACGGATTACGACAGCGCTGGGGACTGAGCCAGAAGCAGCGAGTAATCATGCCAACCACGCGCCGCAATCACTGGAGACATAATTCCACATTAATATTTAATTGTCGCAGCCCGCTCCCATATTACCTGCACACATACATGTACGCACAAGCTGGAAGACATGTACATGCAACACAATATCTTGATTACATCTGAAAAGAGCTTGTCGAAAGTCACCATTGCAATGGTTGGAGGCATGACTTGATCTGAGTGAGACCACAACGTGGACTCACTCGATAATATGTCTGACGAATTCAATGAATTTCTGAAACCCACAGAACAACATGAAGAAACAACTTTACTTTTTGTGCACAACGTCTCCACACAAACGACTTTCTGAATTCAACTTTTTCATACACCACCACCAAATCAAGATGCGGAGCTTCGTGTTCTGCTTGTGTTCAGACCAGAAGGTCCACACCCACTTGCAGTGCCAAACAAACTATGATGCTGATATTCCAGACAGAAGTGCATTCATCACTGCTGATGGCAGTTTGCGTATTGAGGGACTCACATGTGACGGCCATTTATGAAGACGCATCGGAAGACTGCTCGTAAAAGCTGCTGTTTATGTCCTCGCACTGACCAGTGCAGGTGACCACTTGACCTGTGCAGCAGTAGCTCGTGAAAGGAAAAACGCCAAGGACACAGATCTACGAGGCTTCTTCGGACTGACTGCCTTTCATCCAAAAGCTGCTGGTGCGCGGTGAATCGCTGGCACAGAAGTTTCACAACACGAACCCGTCAAGTCTCCACCAGACTCCCTTCCTCAAGAATCAACAGTGTTTGTATTGCCAGAGCTCTTTAGTTCCTCAAAGCAGGCTCCACGTCCCAAACACCTGTCACCGTCGGCCCATCGACACTTTCATATTGCTCCCCCTGCTGGCTTGACCGCATGGATTTCTCTTGCGTCTTCATTTTTCGAGCAATAAGGCGGCGGAGCTTGCCAAATAACTCGTGATTACCAGGGGAGCGAACCAGCGCCCGGCTGCTGTGTCACTGAAACAATTTCCTTCCCAATACATCACCGTTTAATGGCGCTTTCTCCGTCCCAGCAACCTTTCCACAGGTTGTGTCACTGAAAGGTTAATTGCTGCTCCGAAGCAGTTCACCTTTCACAAAAGTTTTTGTTCTCGTTATCGTTACGATCCTCTTGACATACCGGTAACTCCACCGAAAATTGCATGGTGGATCAGGGTTCTTTCTCACCATCGGCACTCGAAGGTATACGTACGTATATTGTCAAACTCCACAGTGACAGCGGTTTGTTTGTGAAAATATTTAATATTTCCAACCAGGAGGGGAGGAGAATTCTTACTGACATTGCAAGGAGTCTTCATTTTGTTGCCGGTTGCTGTTTTGTACGGTCTCCCTGTTCCCTGACTCCAAGGCTCAGGCAAGAACCAGCGAACAATGTTTTTGTAACGGTCTGCAAGTCATCAGTTTTGGACGGACACGGCCCCCTTGTGAACATCACTCGTACACAAGGTGAGACACCGAGGATCCACGCAGCTTGTTCTTTGCAACGAAATGTGCTGCTGCGAACGAGAAACGACAGACTGTTGACTGCCAATCACAGTCAATATCAATACCCTTGCGAATCATCCTCCAAAATAGCCAAGCACACCGAAAAAGACCTCAAGGAAATGAGAAGCGGAGGTTCTGCTGAACATCGCACAGAATTGATGAAGCACAGAGCCAGCAAGGAGCGACTTTTCCCTGGACCTGCTCCACTACGCAATGTTCGTGCGCCATGTGTTGCCACCTCGCCTGGTGCCACACCTTGTGTGACCTTTACTTGGGCGCCGTCTGGTCCGTGCAAATTACACAGTTCTGCCGCAGTCTTCTTCCGGGGGATTGAGCGCTTGATACGATCAACGCAGTCGTCGGTTACATTGCCAGAATTTTCACTGCACGACAAACAGACGTGTGTGTGTGTGTGTGTGTGTGTGTGTGTGTGTGTGTGTGTGCGTGCAACATTCACCAGTGCATTTCTGACCGTGGGGGCCATCCACTCAGTCTTCAGCATTTTGGCTCGTTGCCTCACACAAGCAAATCTCTCACAATGGAATCAAGCGGAAGGTCGGCGACTCACCTGAAAGGAAACCTGCCAACACAGCATCTGCAACGTGCAGCTTGCGCGTGAATTCCAATGGGTCCTGTAACAATCTGTGTTCCAGGTCAAGCTGTGTTGAGATCTTTGTTGACACAGCACGTTTTCCCTTCCTGAAGGATCGAAAAAGGAACACAAGAACGGTTGGAGAGAGTCTGTCGTCTGACACAGGCTGGATCCACAACTCTATCCACAAGCAGGCGAAAAGGTTGTGGTCCTCTTCATGGACACACAACTTCGTCTTCAATTTTTTCTTTCTTTCTGGGTCGAGCCTGGAACACGCTTTGGTGACGGCAGAATTTCTGTCTCAAGTCTGGTGGAAGGAAAACGGACCCACCCTGTGTCAACGTTCTCCAACACGAGCAGCAGAAAGCGCCGAGTGTTTACATTGAGCGCAATCCCTCCCCAGCTGCTGCTACCTTTCATGGCAAAATATCACTCGCTATGAAATCTGCTCGAGACAGCTTCATATCATGTCGCATCAGGCAAGTCGTTCAAAGGTAGCACGGCTTTCTTTTCTCTTCCCGCTGTGTGCATGCTACTCGTTCTCCCATCAGGGGGATTGGGACACAACGCAGCTGCTGGGATCGTGCTGCGTTTCGACTCGCAAACCTTCAGCATGAGATCTCGAGACTGGTTCTCAGATATTTGCGGGAGACATCAGGTGCACAGGTCTGTGCGCCAGGGACCAGCTGTTACATCACCAGTGAAGTACGAGTAACGCGGACTCATCGAAGAAAAATGTTTTGCAAAGGTGGCTATCTGGTCGTCTGTTATCCAGTGTGGGACGAAGAGAAGCAAAGAATGGGGATTTAGCCCCGTCCCAGTGTTTGTCTCTGACTTCAATCCCAGAGTTCTTTCGATGTTCACGTACAAACCTGAAGCTCACTGAGGAGGATGTCACGATCCACCAAACACTAAAGTGACAAATTTTGAAGCACCAGTCATCACAAGTCTTCCAAATCGTCTGTTCTTACGTCACATCCGCTCCCTTGAGGTTTTCAAGTGATCAGCGGGGAATTTCGAAAACGTTCGGACGAAACCACATCAACTTGAACTACGAACGTGTATGAATAATGAAGATACACACCAAGTTTTTACCTACCGTGGCAACAATTTGCAAAGAGCGATATTCCAGATTCTGAACATGTTCAGCTCCAGAGAGGGATCTTGACGATCATGATGATCGAATCCACAAAATTTGTCCCTCTCTCAAAGTCCACCTGGGATTGTCAATTGTAGTCGAAAACACATCTGTACTTGAAGCCAACAAGTGAACAGATCTCAATTCGACCATGAACCAAGTTCACGCAGAGAAGTATTCTCAGACAACATCGAATCGCACCTTTCTTTTAACTTTCCTTTTGATTGTTTTCGCGACAACTCCTGGCCTGGTGCGGTGATGTGTTATTTCTCAGTCTCTAATCAGTCTTAATTCAGTTCAGTTGTTTGCTACCTGGCTCTTGAGCGCCGCGTCTTTTAACAGGGGCCAGTTGGGGTAGCATCCCAAAGAGCCACCAGGTAGCGCTCAGAACTTAATACTGCATGAACTCAAACTGAGACTGCAAAACAGGTCGGTGCACGTCCAGGCGTAGTGTGGCTGAAATTTATGGCCAGAAAAAGGCTGACTTCGCCCACTTCGCCCCATCTCCAACCCAGGGGCGAAATCGCGCGTAAAATGGAACACGCCCACTGTGAACCCTTCCCTTTTGTAGGCCTTGTTCAAATCAATGGACACCCCTCAAAGAGTGGTCCCAGCCCCACAAGGCCCAATAGCCTGCCCAAATGTGAAAAATCGTGGGGTTCAGGTGAATGAGAGCTCGCAATTCAGAACAAAACCGTTGTGCTCGTGAGAGAGAACCTCACACGCAAGTCCCCAGACAAGCAGTTACTTGCCCTCATGTTTGTTCTTTTGCCAAAGGATCAATGGGAGCTTTGGCACCGGATTGTGACACTGAAGACAGTGAGTTCAGGACGGACCTTTTGCGTTTCCGTCAGACAGTTCTTGTCGACGCGGAAAGAACTTTCGAGGGTTCACTCTCCATTGGTGGAAGCAACACGTGCATTGAAATGGACACCAGACGAAGAGGCAAAAGGTCGGACCTGGAGGGAGCCCCCAAAGACTGGTGGCCCAATGACGCCCCACTCAACTTCCGATCTTCAGAACAACATGATTTCGTGAGAACACGACAATGCTGTGGAATTTGTGTGGCCCATTGCAACCCTCCTGCACCTGATTACACGCATAAATAATTTACACTCAGTTCTGGTGTTTTTGTCGATTTAAGCAGGATGACTGCTGTCTCCTGGGAAGCAGTGTCATCCTGCTCAACAAATCCCTTTGAATTAGAATACAAATGCATCTTACATGACAGCAACATCAGTGCACTTAGTCGCCAAATCAGCTTCTTCCGTGGATCCACAAATGAGAATTGAACACAATGGAAATCTCGCCCAACAGATGACGAGATCTCAAGTCAACAAGCTTGCTGCGGGATGGGACAAAGGTGCGAGATCTCAGACCCCCAGCACCTTGCTCAACAGCTTTCACAGAGCTCACACTGAGTTTCCTTGTTCATCGAACCTCTGAATAGTCCCCTGGATCCCACACAATTGCTTTATGAATGTGTTTGATGTCAAAGGAGTCCTCTGGGAATGGAGTTGTGCAGAAACATAACATGCACGCTGACAGAAAGCTGAAAAATGCCACGGGGTTGTTCAAGCAAAGAAACAACATAACTATGTCATGCAGGATCGATCGAGTTTACCTTTGATGTTCATGTGTCGTAGCCCACGGCTGTTGGTCGCTACCTCAAATGTGTGTTGTTATCCGCGTGTGTTCTGAGCGGATATCACGACAAGTTTGCAAGTGCTTTCTGGCCGACTGGAGGAAATAG
>JAAUXT010068054.1_pt1 | contig 11724 bp, 16 predicted proteins | sample 7278171 | NCBI WGS metagenome assembly JAAUXT01 (sample SAMN14350112, study PRJNA611818) | marine sediment metagenome | isolation source: surface marine sediment (1.8m) | place: French Polynesia: Moorea | collected 2018-08
CACCCGCCCAACTACACACACATACACACTCAACACCCACCCACCCCATTCACTCACCCACCCACCCACCCACCCACCTCGCTCACACACTCAACCAAACCCACCTACACCTGTACACACACACCTACACCTACAACCACACACACACACACACACACACACACACACACACACTGACACCGCCACAACAACGCGTCAACGCAGGAACCCAACTCACGCTGACCTCGTTCCCGGCTTGCCCGGTCGCGCGGATACCCGTCGTTCCCACCTCCGTCGGTATGTATCCAATCTACGTTGGGACGCACTCACACCTCAACAGCCTGCACGATCAATGCACGGCATATGGTTCAAATAAAAAGCCTGTAGTGTGTACTTTATATTCCTGACGCCGTGAGCGTGCATGTAGATCTCCTATGGATTTATCGATGTGTTACAATGCAGTATTGAGGGGGCCCAGTAGTGCAGTGCACGAATCCATGCGTTCATAACAGGCTCTGAGTCGGAGAGAGGCGGGCGGGCGCGGGCGGGCGGGCGGCGCCGGGGCGAGGCGGAGGGAGGCGGGCGGCCATTACCACAGGCATCGAGCGCACACTCCCTCCCTCTCTCACTCCCGCCGTGCCGATCGTCGTCTCCGACAGTTCGGGCATCATCGACCTGGGTTCGGAGCGAAGGACGCTGCGTCTGTTGCTGTAGCTTCGTCAGGACGAAACCTGTCTCGAGGAGCCCTGAAGGGGTCGGGTGTGACTCGGTGTTCTGAACCAGGGCCGAACCTTCAGGGTTGGGCTTCTGAGGCTGGGGTCCTGGGTGAACCACAGTGGGAGTTTCTGGGCGACAAGCAGCACGAATCTGACCCTGCGGGAGAACGGCTCACTGACTAAAACCTTCACAGAACCAGGCAGTGCAACGGGGGCCAACAAGTAACTTGACTTTGTTTCGTCGCTGTCGCCGTAGGAACAGATCCAGTTCAGTTTCCTGCAGAGACTGAACTGGACCCTTTACATTTGAAAACAAAGAAGTCAAACAAAGGAGCAGAACAACCAAACGTCCTGTCAATACAGGTCACTCAAGGGCCGCTCGCCGCTGGTTCTCTTCACGGGATGCCACCCGCATTGTGCAAATTACCCACAAAGGATTTACACCTGTGCAATGTCACCCTCTCTGGAGGTTGCTTGCGACGAAGCCACACAAACAAGTGCTCAGAGGTCACCTTCACACCCTCAGCGTCACGAGTTGCGTCCCTGCACAGCGGACGTCGTCGCCACACAACACACGGTGGCGCTGCGACGCGACGTCACCAGGGACGACGCCAAAGGACGAAAAGACTCGCTCTGCGTCCCTACGTTGTTGCTGACGTTTCCATTGGATGAGCTGCAGTCAGATTCTCTCAATTTTCTGTGGGTTTTGCTCAGGTGGTTTGCTTGATGCACCTCAGTCACATGTCTGTCCATTCCGTGGGCGTACGAGTACGTACCACAGGACGCGCCACGGGTTGATTTCCACGGGCTGATATCAATGTCAGAAAACAGACACCCCGGTTTGTGGGAGAAGCCAACCAAGATTGACCAGGCGCTTCAGAAGAATATCCCCGCTCTTGGACAGAACCACGATCGTGAGAATTTCCGTGATTTGTTCAGATTCAAAACAACTGAGTTCGACCAAGGTGTGCAAATGTGTCTACTGGGTTGGGTGATGTTCAGACACACCCCACATAGCTGTCAGTGCCTTGTGCAAAACTCGTCTGCTTTGAAATCTGTCAAATTCAAAGACATGTTAAACTGTCCACTCCCTCTCCAAAAACGGCCGACTGCAGCACTGCGTACAGATTTCGCCTCCGATTGGACCCCAAGCAGCCGTAAAACCCAAGGAGAAGTTTGCACAGCGTACAGCAGACAGACAGACGGAGGGACGGAGCGCCTGGCGGGCGGGCGCTGTGGCTGGAGCCTTAACGAGCGAGCGGGCGGGCGGGCGGGCGCTGTGACGCCGCGCAGGCATTAGCAGCGCAGACGTGCAGACATACAATCAATAGAACACTTCATCCTCCTCCTCCTCCTCCTGCGCCTGCGTGCTGCGCGCGGTGCGCGCTCGATGCGTACAGTACACCGCCGCGCCCGAGCACGCTTCAGAGCGAGTGCGTGCGCGCGCTCTCTGCAATTCACGTCGTACGTAATGCGTGTGCCTGCGTCGTTCACGGGTAGCAGAGGACAATCGAAGACTGACCTCGTACGTTTCGTGAATTTGTGAGGACAAAATTTGTGAGAATGCGATGCTCTGCGATGTCTGTCCAGAGACTAGCGGGAATGAATTGGGAGCCTCGTTGTACATGAATTACCCGGTGTGAACCACATGAGAGCGGAGCGTACACGTGCGTACACGACACCCATAGCGTGATACAAGCCTCAAGCTGGTTTCTTCTCTGTTGTCAGGCTCCTGATGTCATGTGCCCCAGAAACACCACACTGAGCGCCACCCTGGGTCACACGCTTTCCTACACTGGACGTGTAACGTGTTGCGTCTGGAGTTGCGTCCCAATGCGTCACACGCTCAATGTGGAACAGGCCTCGGACAGCGAGTGGTACTCGGCTCTAGTGGCGCGTCACCGCGAGTCCAAAAGTCTCAGACTGGAGAAACACTTCAGCAAAACCGCATCTCTGGCGGAAGTGACAGACACGAGACGGAAGATTCAACGCTTTTCCCGGCGACCCTTCAGTCTTACACGTGTTTCGCGACTGGCGTTTCCGGCACATTTCGTACAGAGCTGTCGGTCGGGCGTGTTATCGCGACATCCCCAGGTATGGTGTGTTCAAGCCGCAGTGCCACAAGCTCCAACACTACTTCAGCCTCAGGGGCTGCCGTCAAAACTGGTCCGGTTGGACTGTTGTTCACCACTGGTTTCCAACTGTCAAGTCTCGTCTTGCCGCCAGGTGTTGGTGTTCTTGTTGACACGTCAGTCCACGCTTCATGGGAACCACGTGTTCACCACGTGTTCCCGCCATCCTCTCACACATCTCAACACCAGCGCGAGACAAGTTTCCGTGAAGGACGCGTCTGTCTTTACCAGGCAGCGACTGGCAAGGCGACGTGCGGAGAGAAACGAGGTGCGTCCTGGGCGGGACGGCGCGAGGCGTTGGGCAGCACGCCGGGAGGGACGCACCATCTGCCCCGAACACGCAACTCGCTGGCGCGGCGCGGCGGGCCGGGCGGTGGGGATAGCGGCGAGGTCCTCGAGGTGTAGTGAGTGAGAGTGCTATTCACATGCACATACATGGTCTGACAGCCCATACACGGGCGGCGGGAGTTCGCGTGATGAACCGCTTCGTCTGTAGCCAGCTTACACACACACACAGAGGCGCGGAGCGAGCGAGCGAGCGAGAGGCCATCTATCTGCATAACGCTTGTCCCCTGCATTAACCCTGGGCCCGCCGCCGCCTACGCGCTGGGGAGGCCTCCGCGACGATTCCTACGCGACGGAACACGGGCGAGAGGGAGGGCGTGGGGCCTGGGCGGGAAGGCTGGGCAGGAGGGTGTGGGCTGGGCGGGAAGGCTGAGCAGGAGGGTGTGTCGGCTGGGCGGGAAGGCTGGGCAGGAGGGTTTGGGGCTGGGCGGGAGGGCGTGGGGCCTGGGCGGGAGGGAGGGTGTGGGGCCTGGGCGGGGAGAGGGCGTGGGGCCTGGGCGGGAGGGAGGGCCTGGGCCTGGGCGGGAGGGAGGGCGTGGGGGCTGGGCGGGAAGGCTGGGCAGGAGGGTGTGGGGGCTGGGCGGGAAGGCTGGGCGAGAGGACGTGGGGGCTGGGTGGGAGGGTTTTGGAGATGGGCGGGAGCACTGACCCTGGGTGCAGACCTCTGACAGACATGCAGTCCCCAATCACAAGAAAGACCACAAGCAGGACCCTACCCTGAATCGGGGTAAACACTTCAGGTGCGCAGGGAGACCTTCTCTAGAGGGAGGAACACTGGGGATCAAAGGACAGACCCTGGGCGAAAAGGTGGACCGCAGGCAAAGAGTCCGGGCCCTGGGCAGGGCAAGTACAATTCCAACCGGGTGCGAGACCCTGAGTGTTCGTGAATGCAGAACCTGTGTAGGAGTAGGTCCCTGTGGAACCGCAGACTCTGGGCAAAAGAACAAAGCTCGTCCAGGGGTGCAGGCATTGGGCTTCCTGAGAGGGCAGGCGTTTCTCAGCGAGCACACGGAAGCCGCAGAAAAGTCCCACCGGCCTGACACGCCTGTTCCGTCCCACCGAGGGCACTGCGCACAACTCCCCCCGCTGCGTTACGGAGGAACCTCAGACCTAGTTCTTTAACCCTCCGTGTTGTGAATTCAATTTCAAAGCTGCTTCTTCTTCACGAGTTCTCTGTCCCTGTTAAACCTGAGGCGACAGTGGCGCCACCGCTGCCCCGCTCCGGCGGACTCTCTGATTGGGCTCGGGGGGAACAGCGTCCCGTCTCCTCGTTTGCGACGCACCTGCGCCAAACCTCGAGAATCCAACCGGTGCGCGTCGCGGCTGCTGTTCACTCACACATAACTCGCGCAATTAGTTCAATCCACACTTCAAAAGCAATTTCAAATTTGCAGAACCACCATAGACTCTCGGCTGCTTGGAACAAACGGGGATGAAAAGTTTGGTCCTTTTTGACACTTTCCTGTTGTATGTGCCAGTGCAAATGGGCAAAATTTCTGCATTCTCTACTCTGTGGTAGAATCTACGGTGCTGCACATGTGACGGACTCTTGTTTCACTCAGCAGTCAGGGATTTAATGTTGAATTCCAAACCTGAACCAAGAGTATGCTGCCTGTCCCCACCTTGCATTCAGTTCACACTCCCTGATCTCTCCCCAAATGAAGAGGCTGCAGCGCATCTCCAGCTGCGCGAGCGAGGGAGGGAGCGAGGAGCGATCGGCTCCGGATCGTGCTGCATTGATCCCACCCCGCGATCCGGAAACAGGAACGCCTCGAGAGGCGCAGGAGGAAGGGAGCGAGAGAGAGAGACTACCGCACTGCTACAGCGCATACTTGCAGGTGCAGGCGAGCAGACTGCTCCTGCAGGCATTCTAACTATGCGGCGCTCACTCACTCACTCAACTCACTCGCGCCGAAAACCAATCGCTTCTGCACCCAGGAAACCGTCCGTTATTTGCGAAACTTGTGGCTCTACGAGGAGGCTGGCGCTAAACCTGTCGGAGCGGGTTCTGTCTGCCTGAGCGCGGCTCTGCTGACGGCTGCGGACTGCGTAATTTAAACACACATGCTGCTCCTCAGGATTCGCGTCCACACGCGAGATCTCGGGAGTCCCGTCACAGCCGCAGCCGCCCCGCCTCAGTCCCACCCAAGAGTGGTGCATGGATTGTGTGCTCCGGCTCCAGCCTGTTTCACACTGGACGCGTCAAGCGTCGCGTTCTTGTGCAGGTCAATGGGCACTGCGTCGCCGAGTCTGTTCCACGCTGGCCTGTTTCACACTGGACACGCATTGCATCTCTGATACAGTGGGCGCTGCGCCCCTGAGGCCGGGTTCACACAAGTTAGTGTCATAAGTTTCGCTGTTGTGCAAGTCGTGGGCTCTGGGTTACTGAGGTCTGTCTCACACCTCACCACGCATACAGTGTGGACAAAGCCGCCTGTAAAACGTCATACGTCACTCAGGGATTAAACTACCACGTCCATAAGACTTGACGTGAGACAGAAAGAAGACCGGGGGTGGGTGGGTGGGTGGAGACCGCACGTGGCCCTGGCACGAGACGAGGCACACTCGGCTTGATCTGTGTCAATCCGGTGACGCGCAGCTTGACTGCGCTGCACCGCGCTTCTTGTCACTCAAGGCGCCGTCCTCACCCAGAGCGAGGCTGCGTGCGCACGCGCAGTCATGGCGGACCGGAGCGAGGACGACGACGCAGCCTCGTGACGCCCTTGTACTCGCCACCCTAATCCTCCCCGCAGACGCGCATCGACCTACGCAGCCAAGGAAGGAAGCGGTTGCATTGCTGCAGCACACGCAACCCTGAGGGAGGGAGGCACTGTCTACACACGCAAAACTGCCCCTCTCCACTGCGCCCAATTCAGCGCTGTGTCACCAGCGAACACCGCGACTGAGGCGCTGAGACGCGCCGCGAACCGCCGCGAGACGTCCACGCATTCAATGCGTCTTCATTTACGTCCTTGTAATTTCACAAGAAAGCGATCATGTACCGGTAGCAGCAGCGCAAAGGCGTCTGTACATTTTTAATTCGCTGCGCACACACAAGCCGCGCGGTTTGGCTGCAGCGTTCATTGAACGCGTCTGCGCGTCGCGCGTCTGTCGTGCGCGCGACGCGACGTCGGGAACACCGCCCTGGACGCAGCGCGCGTTCCACAGTGCAGAGCGCAGGCACCAGACTCGCACTGAGACGTGCATGATGGATGCGTCTCGCAGTGATTCCCGAGACATGCAGACTCCGCGCCCGCCCGCGAGTGCCGCGGCTCCCCCCTCCCTCCCGCCCGCCGCCGCCCGGGTCTGCAGCGCCGCGGCCCCGCAGCGCGCCCAGCCCGGGGCCCACCGACCCCGCTGCCATCCTTACCATCCCAGGGCACCCCCGAAAATGCGTTTGCAAAGATTCCTGACATATCTGCTCTCAGTTTTATTTCCCCCGCACAGACAGACAGACAGCCATCAAAGCAGCAGGGAGCGCCCATCTAGACTGACGGACGGCTTTCGTGTCTCCCCCGCCCGTAGCAACGGGTTCGTCGCGATGGCCTCGAGTCTGGCAGCCGTTTTGACACGCCACCGCTCGCGCATCCTTCAGTGTGCACACCTGAAGGCACACGCCCTGGCCTTGATGAGTTCGGAGCACTCCCCGACAATTGATCAACAGCGGAAGCCGCGTCTTCGTGACACTCACAGCGGAGCATCAACGACTTGCGCGAGAAGCTTCCATCTAAACAGCCATTCGAGGATTTTTCCCTTCGGATTCTGTACAACAGTTCATGCAGGAAAGGATGCAAAATTGACAAGCTAAAGTTTTTAGAGCACCCGTGTTTTCCTTTGCAAGTCGTTTTCCTGCAGACACTAGAATGCCCCCTGCCCCACAGATACTGACTGCTGCAGGTGGAACGAAATAAGGAGACACTCCACATTTTTGACACAGGTTGCAGGCCATGATATTCTGGCCCTTGGCTCCTGCCCCTATTTCCCCTCAGCTCCTGCCCATCACCTTGTGCTTCCTCACTTCAACTCACTCACTTGATATCAGTTGACACAGGTATCTGGATACCGCAATCACACAAGGAGATCAGTTAACGCCACTCAAGAGACTTGATGCGTGTCTGCCCCCCGTGTCTCCTGGTTCTGGGTGTCTGGCCACTCCGTTACACCGGCCCCGTTTGAAGACGTCGTGTCCGTCCTGACACGCTGTGCAAAAGGCTGCACGACGTGAATATACTCAGTCTAAAGAACGTCGTGAGTGAAAGATTTTCTATCAATGTTCAGCGCACGCACACGATCCAAATCCCGACGCGCCATTGTGGCTCCAACAAATTAATTTCCTCTTTGAATGACCCCGGTTGATCGCGATCAGAAGAACAGGTCAAAGACCGCGACAGAAGGGCCTTCAGATCGCGAGTTATGACGCGACGTCGTGACCACGCTGCGCACGTTTTGACACCGCGATGCACTTTCACGTCTAGTCACGGCTACTGAACAGGTAAACAACGGTACCATCGTGACAGGGATGACCGGAAGTGACCGGAAGTGACCCAGGGTCACATCTGCTCGTGTCCCCCGTGGCGCCATCACGCCTGTGGTTCTCCCTCCCCCCACCACCACTCGAGCCCAAGGAACAGGACTCTGTGAACTGAAGATCAAAGCCCCAGATCCCACGGACCAAAGTGAGTCTGATCAGGTCACGCGGTGTGAGACTCACCCAGTCTGCCGCGCACACCAGAGCCTTGACTGCGATGCTTTCTATGTCAGGCAGAAAATTCCATTCCAGGCACAGAGTGCGGTTGCCCCGGCCCGGGTCTCGAGACGCGGTTTCCTCGGCCTCCTTCTGTGGACGCGGGAGGCAGATCAAACGCGCGCGTCTTTGGTCAATGTCAAACGCAGCCACCAGCGCAGAATTCCCTCGGTACACGCAGGCGGGCAGGCGGGCGGGCACTGTGCATGCGAGCGCTGAAAAACAATCAGCCAAACCAAACCAACAAATATGAGGAGGGAGAGCGAGGCGCAGGAGGAGGAGGAGGAGGAGCACAGGCAATTGCAATAGGAGATTCTGCGCGGGAATGTGCAGGACGAACGAGGCAGGATGGAGACGCACGATCAATACCAGTCTCCCGCCGGCCTCACACCGGGTACGTCACGCACACCAGATGCGTCCCGCGCTGCGTCATCGTCATGCCTGTTGCGTCAACGCTTCCGACAAGCACAGATCCCGCACACGTGAAACGCAACGACGCAGTACCCACTGATTTTCTCATCCAACGCAAGATGTCGTGTTGCACTCGTGGGTTGGCTGTGGGCCAAAACGCGTGAACGTGGTATCGCATCCAGTGTGACCGCGTCCGCTTCTCTCTCCGCGTGTGATCGCATACGTTCACGCACTTCCCGTGTACACTCCAGGGACTCCACTCGGCCTCTGCGCGCAGCTCCACCGAGCGGCAAACAAGAACACCCACCCGCGCAGGCACGTGCTACCGCAACCACCTCAGCTCCAGCAAGGACACCCAGATGCATGCTGACCGACGACTTCAGTTCCAACCAGCGGTCAACAAGAACACCTGCCGGTCCAGATACGTGCTAACCCTCTACCTCAGTCCCAACGCTCGGCAAACAGTGAGGATCCCATGACCACCATGGGATCCCTTCCAACGTGAGTCTTGCTTGCTTCCACCAAACGTACGAGTCGTACGTGCAGTTGGAAGTGGGTTTCGTCACTTGCACAGAGAAGTCTATTTCCACGTTGAAACCCCAGATGGCTCTTCAAATTGGAATCCTGACGCACAAGCCACGGCTTCTCACTGCAATTGCCACACAGTTTCAGTAGAAGCGGTGAGGCTGCACTCCTGCACGTTGCAGCATCGTGCACGTACACACCCACACGAGGGGAGAGAACCAGGGGCCTCAGCCCTGCTCAAGTCTCCGCTGCGGAACACACGTTCAGCACTTCAGGTTTCAACAGGAAGAACGAGAACAGCTGTCGGTGTGGACACGTGCCCAGAGCAGCCACAGTGGCATCCATGTTCATTTTCTGCAAGGCATTGTGGGCAGCAGCAAGTGTTGAAAACACACGTTATCTGGAGATTGAGGTCTGCCACAGGTTTGCACACAAACTCCGGATGGACAATTGTGCTCAAAATACACGCGACTGGCGCAAGGCTCTGCGTGTGTGAAGCTCAATACGAGAAGAAACGGTGGGTAGCATCCCACAGCATGTGTAGCTGTGTGTAGCCGTTTTCTTCATTGCCCCCCGAATCAGGGGCCGAGGCGATTCGCCGCAGTTTGGAGCCATTCTTCTTGCGCAGTTACTGCAAATTCCCGACGCTTAATCCAGCGGACCACACATGTTGCGCGGGATTACAGATTTCTATCGTCTATGCATTTCTTCTGCCTGCTAGCCCCGAGCCAGACACTTACTTCATAAATATATCAAAAACCTTGGGATTATAACCAGAGCTTCGGCGGTGGCGGTGGCGGTGGTGGGAGCGGGCCCGGAGAACGAGAATGCTCAACCTGCAACTGCACTGCGTCCGTGGAAGAGGAGGAGGAAGAAACGGCGGGCGGCCCTTCCCGACGCAATAAATTAAGCCAACAGAACGCCAGACCCCGCGTCGCGCAATTAAACGTTGTCCTTGGGACAAAAAAAAAGCAGAGAATGTGCAGAAACAGGCGTGCACAGGCAGTTCCCATAGAAACTCGCACAGCGGCGTTGTGTGCGGGGGGAAATGGTATTGTGGAGTGGATGATAGGGGGAGAAGCATTGGGATTCAGTCTGCGGTGCAGCGGGCTTGGTATTTCCCCAAACTGCATGCATGCAAAGCAAAGGCAATGCAATTCTAAAGAACTCAAAAATTCCCAAGCCTCGGCTGTTCGCGGGAGTGGGTTTTTGTATTCAGGTCGTTTCTACACTCAATGACTGCAGGGAAATCCAATAGGGCTGCGCGTACAGCGCGGTCCCCAGCCCGCCTCACGAGCAGGGCCCGAAACCCGCGCTCAGGCACGTCTCGTTTCAATGCTCGTGTCGACAAGAATTCAACGGCTTTTCAGCACCAGCACAAAACGATCATCTCAGTTGGAAATAGGACGCACAACAAAGCGAGTTTGTGGAGGAGCATTGTGGGCCGATGATGCGCACGCAGCGGCACGTCGCCGTCCCCTTAGCGTCCCAAGACTGCGGACGTAAATCGCTGCGCACGACGACGTCGTCACACGAACCATTGTTTCCTTGGAAACAGGGCAGAACAAACAGGCCACTACTCTTGCTTTCCTCAAGATCCCAAGTCTCCTGTGGCTTCATCAAGTCAAGGAAAGTTTCGTATCAACAACATGTTGTTCGGTTGTTTCCGGTGTTGTTCGCCTCCGTTTCCCGCGGGGACGCCCAACGGGACGGGCGTCCAGTAAACAACGCTAATCCAACGCAGTGGGCGTTGACCTGAGGTCAGAGGAGTTGACCACGCCCACACTGAACCCACGGACGCGCACAGCGCAGAACGCACGCGCATGCGCAATTCAAGAGAGAGAGAGAGAGAGAGAGAGAGAGAGGGAGAGAGAGAGAGAGAGAGAGAGAACCACGTTGGTGCAAATAGGTACCATCCCCTGACAAGAACAACAGGAAGCTTTCGCACAAGTTGAACGCAGCACGCAGAACGCAGCATGTAGCAGCTACGAGCGACACAAATCATCACGTAGAACCTGCCGCTGCGTGCGGGCGCCGTCCCCAGACTGACAGACGGAGACAGCGCCGGCGCGGCGGGTGTGCGGACAGCAGCTCTGAACCCAGAGACACGTCCGCAGCGGAAGCGGATGTTTCGCGTGCAGGTCGGACACTTCACTCCCGCGTCCCAAGGTGTGTGTCACACTTTCGTGTCTCGGTGACTCCATGGGTTGCCAGCAAGTGAGGAGAGTCCATTGTCCTGTAGATTCAGAGGCACAAAGGAGAGAGGAGAGTGCGCACCCTGTGTGTGTGTGTGTGTGTGTGTGTGTGTGTGTGTGTGTGTGTGTGCGTGTGCGTGTGTGTGTGCGTGTGTGTGTGTGTATCCGCGCGCCACAAGCCTCTCGCACTGGGTGCATCACGCGCTGCATTGTCCATCATATGTTGTCGCCTTCGAGGCGGCGCTTGTTGAATCAAACAGACACGCAACACACCAACGTAACCAGCGAGTGAAACAGGCCCCAGTCTGACAGTTCTCCCGACGCCAGGCCGCACGCAGAGACTGCTCCTCACAGCACCGTGCATCTCCCACCAACACCTTGATTTAGAAGGCAGATTACAGCGGTGAAGGCAACTGACGCTGCACTCGCAGGACGAGGTGCGCTTTCTGCGTACTCTCCTCTCCGTGTGTTCGTGTTGCCGAGTGCTTTTGTTTTATTCCGCGGACAAAACGTGGGGCCACAAACATTGCTTCGTGAAAATCAATGAATCAAATGACGCAAATCAAGACTCACACACATACACACGCACGCACGAACGCACACACACACACACACACACACACACACACACACACACACAAACCAAGCACCACTCCCTCAAGAGCTCCAGAAGACGC
>JAAUXT010041070.1_pt1 | contig 11722 bp, 16 predicted proteins | sample 7278171 | NCBI WGS metagenome assembly JAAUXT01 (sample SAMN14350112, study PRJNA611818) | marine sediment metagenome | isolation source: surface marine sediment (1.8m) | place: French Polynesia: Moorea | collected 2018-08
CCACCATCGCCCCTTTTATAATTCTTGATGCTTTGACGCTCGCATCAGAACTTGGACAGAAGTACGCCACTAGAAATTATCCTAGTCAAGGCACCCCAATTTGCAGGTTACACACGGCCCCAGCACAAAACCTTCGCAGCTCAATCCTGGTGTGTAGATCTAGGCATCTTTTCAATCGGTTGTTTTTGAGTCATGCTGCTGTCCAAGTTGAAACCAAGGGCAGAAATCATGTTTCCCACACGTGTGAAAAGGGAAAAGATTTTTTCATCGTGGTTGTGTTTGCTGAAAGCCCTGCCCTCGTGAACGTGCTACGCAACTCAAATGTGTGTACTCAAAACTTCGTCGGGGTGTGTGTGTGTGTGTGTGTGTGTGTTGTATGTGTTAGTTGACCAGATCTCTGTGTGTGTGGAGAATGCGAAAGAATCTTCACGGTGCTGTGGACTCCAGGTTCGTAGACTTGTGCACCTCGACTGGACCGACTGCAAAGCAGAGTGACGAAGACGACAAAAAGATTCAATTTTATATTTCAGCAAGAAGGGTCTCTTTGCGCTCAGCATGCTTTGAATGCGCTGCTGCAAGGAAACTACTTCACACCTGTTGATTTGGCCGACATCGCGAGACAGCTGGATGAGCACGAAAAAGCGACGATGGCTGAGGGAGGTGAAACGGAAGAATTTCGAAGATTTGTGGAGGTTAGCGAGGCGGCCGGGAAACCGTTCAAAAAATCTGCATTCCGTGCATCACCATTGTTGTTCTTCCCATCTGATAGCTTGCGTCCAACAGCTTGTGCTTTTCTTTTCGCACACTCACAGCAACCGTCCTCAAACTTCGATGACAGCGGATACTTCTCTATCCAAGTTCTTCAACAAGCACTGAGAGTGTGGAGTCTGGAGCTAACGCCTTTCAAAAGTAGCAATCCAGTTGCCACGGCAGCTCGCGAGAATCCTGTGTAAGTCTTGAGTCTGGAATTTTGAGCTTCTGTTTTTCATTCTGATTGACCACAAAACTGTTGTCGCCTTGTCTCTTCAGGAATCAAGCCGCGTACATCTGCAATTTCAAAGACCACTGGTTTTCTGTGAGAAAATTGGGACATCAGTGGTTCAATTTGAATTCACTTCTCACGGGACCAGAACTCATATCGGATACCTACCTGTCACTGTTCCTCACGCAGCTGCAACAAGAGGGTTGGTTTTGAAATGAGCATCGACCTCCAAGAAAGCAATATGTCGACATGCAACGAAGCCCTTTCTGCGCCAGGTTCAACGTTGATTTCTTTTTGTTTTGCAGGATACTCAATTTTCGTTGTTCTTGGTACATTTCCGGATTGCGAAGCGGACCAGTTGCTGAAACTAATTCCTGCTGTGCAGACAGTAAAACCAAAGTTGATATCTGAGGCTTCTACATCAGCTGCAAGTGAAGACGGCAAGTTACTTGTTGAAATTTCGGAAGGTGTTGAGTTTTGTGTATGTTTCGTGAAATCTCTTCCTTTTCAGAGAAAAGATAAGTTTTTGTGCACAATTTGTAACAAATTCGAGCATTATGCGGACAATGTTGTGGTCATCATCGCTTTCTTCAGAGGACATAACCCACCGTGATCATTTCTCTGTTGGCTGCAGGCGCTCTGCGAGGTTGTGCTGTCCGGAACAAGCCATTGTTCTTTGCGTAGCATTTGTTTGAAAATCTTCCCGTATGGGAGCCCCTACTCTGAGCGAACATTCTCTGAGACACACACCCCAGAATAAAATGGGAGTCCCATCCACCAAAGAAACATTTGCTGTCTCTTACTGCGTAGAAATCAGTGAGATAACATCATTTTGCAGTGTCGCAAACTCCTTTTGCCATGGTCTTGTTGTCGGGTCAGCGTGTGTCTACACTGCCAAGCGTTCTTGTTTTGAATGTTGTCAGAATTGTCCTGAATGACCCCCACATCCACTGCAAAAAAGTTTGGGAATACTAAAATTGTTCTTTTGGACAAACAATTTCAGAAGTTGACTCACAAAAATGACGCCACCGCCCACCCCCCCCCCCCATCCACGGGGAAATATGATTTTCTTCAGAGTGCCGTGATGACTGAACAAACTTCGCTTGTGTTTTGCAAGCTGGCTCGTGCATGGTGCTTGTCCTTTCCAGTTCACATCTTTGTTTCGCCAATGTGTTTCACTTATTTCTCAGGAATTAACGAAGAAGATTTGCAGAAAGCGTTGAAGGAAAGCAAAAATTTGATAGAAGACGAAGATGGGTCCTTGCAAGCGGCTTTGGCACTTAGTTTGCAGGGTACGGCTATTTTGTTTTGCTGAGAAATCTGTGTGCAGACGTTTTTGCTGTGCAGATCCAATTTGGATTCCTGACTTCCTTCCAGGCATTGGTCCGAGCGCTTTACCAGCTGGTCCCTCTAGTCAAGTTCCAAGTGCCATACCGTCCACTTCTCGACAACCGGACCTCATTCCTGACAAGGTGCCGTAACATTCATTGCTTGTTCCGTTGCCGCATATCCTTCATTTGTCTTTTGTTTCTACAAGACATTCTGCATTGTGACACCGGTAATGTGTCAAACTTTTGCCACATCATCACATTACCGACGGCGGGTTTGTGAGTTTGTTGCTTTTTTTTGTTCGCCCGGCTTGAAAAATTTTTGATGCGTTTTGTTTCATGAGCAGCCACCAAGTGCCGAAGAAGTTCGTGAGAAAAGGAAAGCCTACTTAGACAAATTGGAGAACAAACGCGGTGCCAATCCAATGGAAAATGGAGAGAAATTACCAAGTGGTAAGTTTTGTACTTCTGCTTGGGGTTCAGAGTCCTTTTGTGTGGGTTACAACACCTGTCCAGCAGAAGAAAACGTTCAACTAGAATACTAGCTTTCAACTTGGCACAAAAGTTGACCACACCAAAATTCTTGTATTTTGATCAGAGAATGGAACATTCTCCCAACATAAAGTGCAGTTCTCCTTCAAGATCTCAGTTATTTTTCTTGGGAGTCACGCATTTTTGATCTTTCATTTCCTTTGCAGAACTTACAGAAGATGAAATGCTTCAAGCGGCCTTGAAAATGTCGATGGAAAATTCTTGAGCAGTCGCACAATTGCTCTCCTGAGTCAACAAGTTCCATTGTTGATTGGCTTCGTGCAAAGTTTAACGTTGGAAGCGGATACGCAAACAGCTGAAACTGCTGGCAAGCAAAGGAAGTCGGTTGCAAGCAACGCCTCTGTGTGGACAATTGAGTAAATCTGTGATAACTTCAGGCTCAGTTGTTCACAGAGTGTCAGTTGAAAGATGGTCAGCAACATGGTAGCTGCCAACTGGCATGAATGAACTCTCATCAAAATTCTCTGCTCAATGGAACACACATTTTTACCGATTCAAGCTGTGATCTTCAAGAACAGTGGTTCACAAACTATTCGCTCAACAGAGAGAGATAGATGGGATATTGTTTGGTGAAACGGGTGTCACGATAGAGGGTCAAACCATTTGCGCCTGAATGTGGCACGCTTTTGTCCTTTCCTTCAACAGCACTGTCTTATTGTGTCAGGTTGTCTTGAAACAGGTGTTGAGAGGTGATGAGGCAGTGTCGGTTCTGTTCAAGTTGCGTTGCGTTCTGCAGAATCAGAAACGGTATCTGAATCCACGTGCACTGTTTGGACGCATTGTTGTAATGGGCGCCATTCTGTTGTCACGACCGTGAACGTCCGGTAAACAGGATAGCCCCTGCCCAATGTTACTTGAGATGGCAAAGAGAAAAAAACACGGACACCATGAAAAGTCGCCGACTTCACTCGAAGAACGTAGTTTGTTTTTCCTTCAGGGCTGGTTCATGCTTGCAAGTTTTCCGTGATGGGAGAAAAACTTGTGTTGGGCAACTTCTCAGTGCTTTAGCACTTGAAATGTGCACTTCTGTCATGTTTTTGCTTGCGGTGTGAACCTTGTATTTCCGGTGATTCACAACTTAGAACGTTCTGTACTTGAATTCCTCAGACAGAATTACAGAATTCACTACATTTTACAGCGAACGAGCCTCTGTGTGTGTGTGTGTGTGTGTGTGTGTGTGTGTGTGTGTGTGTGTGTGTGCAACAGAAAAAAAAACTGTTGTTGGTTGGTCACCCAGTGGTAATCTTTTGAATGTCCAACTGCATATTTTACGAAGATGCCGAATTCGCACGCACTGCTTACACAAGCAAATGAGGACTTGTGTGTCTATACGGTACGTTGAAATGTTTGTTGCAACACAAGCAAACTGTCTGCTGGATCGTAGCTCAGCGTGATTTGTTCTGACCGAGGCAGTGGCAGTGTGCTTGCAGAAAGCTAATGTGTGTTTTCTCCGAAAATGGGCGTCCGAGGACTGCAATGCAACTTTGGGTCATCTTGAAATGTCGGGTAACAGGTTGGATGGGCATCACTCCTGTAGACATGCACTTTTGAAGACGCGTTTGTATTCTCTGCAAGGCATTCTTGTGGAGGTCACGCCACACTTGTTTTTTTTGTCCTATGCCACAATAATTATCAAGTGTTTTGAAAGGAGATATGAATGGTTAAAAACATTTCGCTTGTTCCGGAATCGACATGTCAGTTTGCTTCTACACGCAGCACTGAAAAGAAAGGAAGTTGTTATCTGCCAGATGTTTTCTTTATTATCCATGGTCAGACTTTCTGTTGGTGTTTCTGTATCTTGTGCATGACAAAGGTCAAAGAAAGTTTTTCAAAAGAGCCGACTTGTCATCGCGAACAATATTTTTGTTCTTTGGGGAACACATTGACCCGTGCAATCAGTGCAGTATATGATGATTCCGCGCGTTTGCGTTTCCAGAGTTGCGGGCTGTTTGCTGAAACTCCCCAATATCAAGTTTCATGATTGTGTTCGCAACTCAACGGCTGAGTCGATTTCAAAACGAACGACGACTGTGAATCAATGGACATTGTGGAACGCCCTTCAGTTGTGATCGGTTTGTTTTGTTCAGAAAGCAGTATCACTGAAAGCTTCGGAGCACATTCAAATAGATTCGGTGCGTTTCGGTTGATTTCGATTCGTTTCAGAATTTAGCAGCAAATCCACGGAAGCAGTTGGTCAAAGCGCGACGCTGGTGAGGACCTGGTTCAGTAGTCATCGTCCTCCTCATCCTCAGCCTCTTCCTCCGCCTCCTCCTCCCCCTCTTCTTCCTCCTCCGCCTGCGCCGCCTGCAGCGCTGCCTCCTCCTCTGGTGTTGGATCGTCCACCTCCGTTATTTCCTCGCCACTCGGGTACTCCTCCTGCACTGGCAGCGGTTGCACCGGACTGTAGTTCTCTGCACTGTACTTGTGCCCGTACCCAATGTAGACGTTCTCAAACTTCCTGCAATGGGTTGTAATGACTGATGGTCACAATTGTTGGGGTGTTCGTCGACGTTTGTTCACGTCTTCTCAGAAGATGCAATGCACAGCAGTGGCACAGACTGCCCTGTACCAAGGAAATCCCACAAGATTATTGTTGGGTCGACACAAACCTGTCTGTTGCAAATGCGTGTGCACCGGGCCACAGGTTGGAGTGCAGCGCGGCGATAGCGTATTGTGGCACGAGGTTGGAGGAGAGGCGCGCAGTCCATGGAGGCATGGCCTCCACCTCGGCGTCCTCAGACAGCGGCGTGAGGAGCGGCGGTCCGACCTCGGGCTCGGGTTCGTCCGGCTCGTCTCGCTCCTCCTCGTCCTCGTCATCCTCCATCTCCTCCTCCTGCCGCTGCTGCGCAGGGTTCCACCACGTCACGCGGCCCTACAAAATTCAGCGCTACAGTGTATTTCCAACTTTGTTGCACTCTTATAAGCGTCCCATTTGTGGTGAAGAACTTCATTCGCTTGCCGCAAAAAAGAAGGGAAACTTGGCAAACAAGGATTCGTCAAAAATGTTGCCAATGTTCCGATTGGAAATCACTCGCAGGATTGTTTTTGTTGTGAGACGCACACACACCTGTGGTAAGATATGCTGCACGTGGTGAACCCAGTTGCTGAGGGTGGAGTCGACCAGTTCGCGGACGGGCACGCCCTCGAAATCTGGGTTGATAATGAAGGAGTCGCGACCCTCGGCGTCTTCCTCCTCTTCTTCCTCCTCGTCGAACACGTAGAAGCCGAGCGGAGACACCTGTGTCCCAGCACTGATGCGCGCTATTTGCGCACGCAGATAGTTTGCTTCGTTGCCTGGGAACGGAGGGAAGCTCACCACCTGGAAACAGACGACGCATGCGGCATGTAGACAGATGCCCAAAAGAGTCACGTTAGCCTCAGGCACATGGATCCCATTTTCACGGCCACGCACTGTGTTGGGCACGTGCGCGAACGACTGAGCTGTTCATTTCAGACTGAAACCTGCACGTCAAAAACTTACTGGAGCATCCAATCTTCCTGTGAAGAATTTCTTAATTTTTCTGGCGCCTGATACTTGTTCAGGTGTTATGGCAGGTAGCTTTGTCCAATATTTTCCCGCTGCATAAAAAGACAGGACGAGTTCGTCGGTGATCGTTCGACAGAAACGTGGCGGACTCGGTTCCAGAAAATTGGCAAATATAAAATCACTTCTTCTGTGAGCAGTCAAAAAGATGCCAACTTACGTTCGTTGCACACGAAATAAGTTTTCTTATTTGCCCCAGTTCGGTTTTCCTCTTTCGGAACCTTGGGTGGTGGTTTGTAATCCGGCTTGGGTGTGTCGTCTATCTCGATCTCTGACGGAGCAAGATGGCAGAGTGAAATTCGATGAACCCAAGAAGATCGTGGGGAAAAGGCCTTCAACAAAAATTAAAATTATACTTTCAAAGTAAAGATGTGCAAAAACACGTCAGTCTTGTGTGCTTGTCAACTCAATTTTGAAAAACGAAACAAAAACACGAGATACAACAATTTTTCTGTTCCACACATTGCACAGGAACGACTTTCGCGTTGTTGTTGTCCTGCCATGGCATTCGTTTGAATTATCAACTTCAGTGCTCTTTTCCCATTTCCAGTGTACTCTTCCGTTCGATGGCATTGACGTGAGCTTTGCCCTGGCTTGATTTGTTGAAGATTACAAGTATTTTTGTGTGCAGAATTGTGTCAGAAACTCACACACTCTCACTCTCACGTGACGTTAGAGACAAAACAGAAAACAACATTTTGCTGTTGCTCACCTTCTTCATCGGCGTCTTCATCTCGCTCAGGTGTTTCTTCTTCCTCAACTGCTTCTTGTTCTTCCTCCTCCTCCTCTTCTTCCACGCCGTCTTGATATTCGACCTCTGCCACAATGTAATTCTGCTCCACTCCAAAAATTTTACCCCAGAACCGGACGCTTTGCAACGGATGAGTGTCGTTGAGCTGTTTCAGTGCAAGCCAGATGCGAACCATTTCTTCACGGTTCATTCCGACACCAGTTTGTTCGAAGAAGAAACTCAGCTCCATCAGATTTGGAAGAGAAGTTTCCAGATCTTCAGCTTCGGCTTCGACTTCTCCCTCTTCTCCATCAGATTTCTGGGTGAAAAGGGAAAGGCTTTCTGTTGGGGACAAACTCTGCTGAGACAGACCAAGATGAGAAATATAATCGAGGTTCTATCAAAAAGAAAGGACCGTGATGGATGCCACTGAATTGAATCTTCCACAAATTATTATCACACCTTGAACAGCTTTTCTTGTATTTCTGCAAGGCCTACTTCAGTTGTTTTGTCAACTTTATCTTGCACCGTGTCCACGTCAGATCGAAACCTTGCTCGTTTCTCTTCTTGGCTGATGTCTTCAAATGTGTCGACCACATTTTCCGGTCTTTCGTCAAGGATTTTCGTCAGCACTTTGGCCAGATGATCGTAACTAAAAAGGGAAAGCCAATTGGCAAAACAATCAATGAATTCAACCTCAAAGCATTCGATCAAATAGCAAAAACGAACATGCACAACTTAGCAACGATTCAACTCACAGGTTGAGCCCGGTTTTTGTGCTGGTAGTCAAGAGGTAAGCCTTGGAGTTTGCATATTCTGTTTCCTTTCCACCAAACTGGTTCAGTTCCATGTCAATTGGTGTCGCGGGTTTGGACCCTGGCAGGTATTCCCTCTCGTTGTTCAGTGTGGCCATGGTTCTGGGAAAACAAAATCGATTTGACAGACAAGCAAGTGATCAATGGATATCAAAATTTAGCTTGGCACAGACGTCTAGATTTGTCTATGTTGACGAGCAGCGTCGAGATTTCTATGTGAACAAACAGGTTCACAAGCTGCAGGCGAAAAAGAGAGTCCCGACAACATCAACATCGATCTCTTTCCGCTGTTTGAAATTTGAATCGTCAACAATGCCCGACCCACCAAAGGAAAGCATTCCACAAAGTTCTGTAGTCACACAAAAATAGAATAGATCTAGACTACTGTACCTTCCTCTTGAAGAAAATTTCTCAAAACTATCAGAAAGAAATCATCTGTGATGTCCCAGACGATCACGGTAAACGTCGCCAAGGAGATTTTGTGTTTTACGTCACTGACTTCCGTGAAGCACAAAATTTGATGACGCTATCCGGGGGTGGCCTCGACAACAAATGACACAAATGGTTTTATCAATGCGATTTCAGGACCCCCCTGAACGCGATTTCTCTGTCACTGAAGAACAACAAATGCAAGGAAAAAATAAAATAATTAATGAGAATTTACTCCACTAATTTTGAGCCAACGGCTGTTCGCTGAGACCTTCACAACATTTGAGGATTTGTGTCTGGAGTGCTGAAGAGCCATTGGGCTTCGTTCTAAATGGGACTGAATATGAAGTCCCTTTTGGGAGGAGTATAAATTTTTGGGTGATCACCAGCACCCCCTTCTAAATTTTCTACCGCTCTTGTCTGATTTGCTGGCACACAATGCCGGAGGTGGGCAGGGTGCACACAGGGTGTGCACACAAGGATGTGGGGATTAACGCACAGTGGGTTGACACACAGGGCACTTTGGTGGTCGTTCGTTATGTTTTCGTTTCTTTATTTTTTAATTTTCCAAATGTTTAAAGTGTTTGTAGGTGGGAAAGTGTTCAAAATGGATATCAGGCAAAGATTTGGGTTGGTTTGTGTGTAATTAGATTCATGAATGTTCAGATTTTTTGTTTTTGTGCGTTTGTGAACAATTTAACAAACCACCGCGAGCTTCTGGGTTTTGTTTTTTGGTTCGCTGCAAATTATCAAGTTCTGAGCATAAAATTCTCTTGGGTGATTTGCCGTACACATTTGATCGCCCAGCTGATGTGGCGAGATCACCCAAGCAAGTTCAAGGCAAAATTCTACAGGTTTCCTGCACAAGGCCAACTGCGGAATTTTTGGGTTGTCTGCCCCAACCTCAATTGCTGTCTTACTCCAAACCTCAATTGCTACTGCCTGCTACCTGCACCATCGAGATTGTATCTGGCAAACCAGAAACACTTTGCTGGTGCTACGAATCTTTCTCATTGGTGTGGACAAACCACGATAAAAAAAAAATCAGCAAAGACAAAGAAATACAAAACAACCCAATTTGCCTTTATTTCCCACAGTTTCATTGAAACAATGGTGAGTTCATACCGAGGTACAATGCGTACGAGGTTTGTCGCAGAATTTTCCTTTTTTCTTTGTGATGGGCAAACTTCGGGGAGTACGACGAGTCTCTTTGGTCGCAATGTGATCTTCAATGAGTGGGTCAGAGACCCAGACAGCAGTCTTGATCTTTTGACCCACATGAACTTGACTGAAGGTCAGACAGTGCACACGGCAGAAGATCGCCAACGATGGCAGCCAACATGCTGCTACTCCTCTTGTGTTTTGCTTCCATGGAGGTCAGAATGCAACAGAGATCTGCCATAAAGACATCTGTGCATGCCGGGGAGACCTTCCAAAGCACCCTGCAACTGCTGCAAAGGGCGTGGCAAGGCGACACTCTCAGCAAGACCCAGGTGCGACATTGGTTCAAGGTGTTCCAGAGAGACCCAGATCGACCAGTGAAGGATGCCAAACACACAGGAAGGCCCCGGTCAAAGAGAACACAACCCAACATTGCAGCTGTTCGAGGGCAGCTTCAAGGTGAGCGACGTCAGACAGTCAGGAATGTCGCAAAGGACACAGGTTTGAGCAAGGACAGTGTGCACAGAATACTCAAAAAAGACTTGGGCTTCAACAAGATTGCTCCAAAGATGATCATGAAGATCCTGACTGATCAGCAAAAGAGGACACGCCTCAACATAGCCAAGGACAATTTGGCCAAAATCGAAGCTGACCCCGGGGTCCTCGCTCGCATCATTGCAACAGATGAATCTTGGGTCTTCACTTTTGACCCGCGCACGAAACAAGCAGACATGGAATGGTTGGCTCCCAATGAACCACGCCCAACTAAGGCGAGAAGATCGAGGTCCCAAAAGAAGACTCTTCTGATCCTCTTTTATGACTCTCAAGGTCTTGTCAGTCATTTTTTCACTGAGGAGACTGTCGACTCTGACATTTACATTGAGTCACTGCGGCGGATGCGCAAAGCTGTGCGGTGCAAGAGACCTCATCTTTGGCATGACAACTCCTTCATTCTGTTGCAAGATAATGCTTCGCCTCACACTTCGCTGGATGCCTGTGAGTTCTTCCACAACACTGACATGAATCTCTGGTCCCACCCTCAGTACTCGCCTGACCTGTCGCCCTGCGATTTCTGGGCCTTCCCTCTCCTGAAAGCCAAGCTGCGAGGACACAGATTCCAAAGTGTCGACAACCTCAAGACTGCAATTGTGCGCACCCTCAAAGCCATTCCACTTTGTGAGTACCAGGACTGCTTCGACAAGCTGGCACAGCGATACCGGAGATGTGTGGAGGCCGGAGGTGGTTACTTTGAGGGGCAAAGGCATGGCAGGAACCAGGACCAACCTTGAGGAGACTTGTTCAGAAATTGACTTTATCATGTTCTTGGAAGTGATCGTCGTTGACGCATTTTTGGCATGTTTGTTACTCAATTTTATGCATGAAGACATGTTTTTTGGATGATGTCACAAGTTGAATTATTTGAAGAAATGGTTCCACCTTGCAACTATCTTGTTTCATCATTCTTACCCACGACATGTGCGACCCCATCGCAAAAAAAAGGAAAATTTTGCGACAAACCTCGTACCCCCTTCTTTTCTGCCGAGTCGCGGCCAAAAAAGGTGGTTGCGGCACTTTTAAAATCTGCGAAAACTGGCTGGTGTGTTGCATCATCTGAACAGTCACTGAACTTTGTTCAATGTTGTGCCAGCGCTGCACGTGCGTTGAGGCCACCAGGGTGAAGCCGTCGGGCGCATAAGAACTGCAGTTGCTGTCAACATCCTCCGACTGTGGCCGTATTCCTCAGTGAACTTTCGTGTCCTAAGTGTCACCTTGAGCACACAGTGTTTCTTGAGTTGTCTATTCAGCAGCCGCTGGTGCAGCGGCAGCATAAGCCTTCCTTCTCTGAAACAACGGACCTGACATCAGAAAATGCGCCAGGGAAAGGGTGGTGACATCATTTTTGGACAAAGTTGCTCCACGAAATTTCACGATTTGATGATTCACCGCAGAAACCAACAAATTTTGTGGATGGTCCTGTGAAAATTTGCACGTTTACCATGTCCATGAAATTTTTTGGCAACATCCCCAGACACGGGGTTTACAAGGAAATTTCAGTGCAGGGAAATTTCCTTGCACGGGGGGGGGGGGGGGGGTTACAAGAAAATTTTTTTGTAGGGGAGGGGGGTTAAAGGAAATTTGCCACAGTAAGACATTAACAATGGAAACAGTATAACCCACCCC
>JAAUXT010124446.1_pt1 | contig 11722 bp, 14 predicted proteins | sample 7278171 | NCBI WGS metagenome assembly JAAUXT01 (sample SAMN14350112, study PRJNA611818) | marine sediment metagenome | isolation source: surface marine sediment (1.8m) | place: French Polynesia: Moorea | collected 2018-08
GGTAGGGTGGGAGGTTACATTCCAAAGTGTGGACAGACGCACACATGAATGCTAAGGGTTTTTAAGCCAACAGCGGGACCTAGATGGCCGGCTACGCGACCATCAATCATTGAAGGAAGATCTGTTTTTTCGACTTGAACACTGCAAGAAAAGCACTGACGTTTTGCTGGAAGTTATTTCCTGTTGCCATTTTGCGCTGGTTGTGCTTCTTGTTTGAAGCAGAGAAACGGCCAGCTCAATGGGGACACCTCTGTGGACAATTGCCTTTCTCAATGAATCAAAGAAAAATGAACTTCTCTTCTCCCTGTCTTGTCAGCAAAAACCACTTCCTCTTCTTTTCGTTCTTTAAGAACACGTTCGTGTACACCAAGACAGTAATCCCACTTTGGACGACTGAATCTGTCAGGACAGGGCTGTTTGTCCAGGCTCAGATGGCCTTCAAACACTTTGCTTTCAGGTGAAGATGACAGTGTGGTGTCAGTTGCAACACTGTCTGCGTGTTCGCTCAAGAGGCCACAGCTGAACAAAACATTTTGCCTGATGGCAGAAAATTGTGAGGGCGAATTATTTTCCGGAGTCAGGGGACCATGTGTCTGTGTCGTACTTGATCCTACAGAACAGAGAATGTGCTGTTCCTTTTGTTCAGAATTCTAGTCATTGTTCTGCACTGTCTTGTAACGGTATACCAAAGTCAGAGTTGAAGGATCATAGATTGTGCATGTACCACGACAATACATGTTTCCAATAAAATACAGTGACCCTCAAAAGTTGTTTTCTTTGTGTTTTTCTGCTGTGTTTCGCCAATCTTCGTGCGATAAAACTCCGTTTCTGTTGGATGAAACACGACATGTTCCTATTCTTAATATATTGGATAAAATGCGACATTTTCCTTTTCTATTGGATGAAATACGACATTCCCCTTCACTATTGGATAGAATGCGACATTTTCCTTTTCTACAACGTAGGAGCAGTTGTTTTTAACTTCACAGACCTGATTGGTGTCACGATGTCACAGTTCACACACTGTAGAGTGAGTGTGACTGAATTTTCGCACCATGATGGTTGAGATGACTTTTTGGCGAGTGTCATGTTCGAACTGTGAAGTGGAGTGTTGACCGTTGAGAAGTGAAGCATCAAGAGGGTCAACCAGACAATTCACAGTGAGACCCAAATTTTTTGACACGAGCAAAAAGACGTTGAAACTGAGTGTTGTGAATGTTCAGTCGCACAAACGGCAGTGTGTGAACTAACTTCTTCCACAGTGTGTTGAGCACGGTTGTCGAGTGCACTGGGTACCAGTGGACATGAGACTTGTCTGACATTGTGTGTCAAGCTGTGAGGATGTGTTTTCTTCATCTTGGAAATATGTTTTGCCTTCAAGAATGAGGTGGAAATTCTGTCATAGTGTTTTGGTTTGTGCGCTCTTCTTCACAATGGATTGGCCTGACATCCTGAATGTGTCTGGAATCCCACAAGTTGTGTCTTTGTTGAGTGATGACAAGGATGCCAACATCGATGTGGGAGGCTCTTCTCAGCATGACCAAACCTTCTGTGTGGCAGACTTCAATCCGGATGCTGAGTAAGTTGACAAGAGAAATTTTTCTGACATTTCCTTTTTTGTTTTCATGATTGCAGAAATGTTGACTGTGATATGTTTCAACTCAAAATTTTGTTGCTTGTTCTTCAGCAGGACTCTGACTTCGACTCAGACAATCACAAGCAGCAACAGCATGGTTTCCCCATGGGGTCCACCGATCGATGACGACTTGAGTGCAGATGCCCTGGAGCGACTCTTCAAGAATTTGGAGTCACAAGAAGAAAGAACTTTGTGAGACAGTGGCATGGTTTCCGTTTCAAATTTTGCACCTGCGTCTGGTTTGGGAACTTCACTTGTCTGCTATAGTGACAGTGATGATGACAAAGAAGGTCAGTTGAACAACTCCGAGGGCAGCCGGTTCCGGGATCCTGTGTCTGAAGAGAAGCTGGAAGACCTCAGGAAGAAGACTTTTGCTGAATCTACCAAGAGGAAAATCACATGGGCCATCAATTTGTTCAGAGACTGGCGATTTATTCGCATCCGAGAGCCTGGCAGTGACGGACGTTTGCATTGGTGTGATCTGACAAGTGGCAATATTCAGCCGTCGAATCTTATGTACTGTTTGTGTAGATTTCTGTCTGAGGTACGAAGGGCTGATGGAACTGAGTATCCTGCCAAGACACTGTATTCCATCTTGATCATGTTGCAAATGCATTTGGAGAAACTTGGGAAACAGTGGAAACTTGTCGATGGGCCTGATTTTGTCCAGGTGAAACATACCTTGGATAATTTGATGAAGAGTCGAGCTCAAGCCAATGTGGGTAGTGAGAATAGGTCCATGCAACCAATCAGTGTTGAGTGCAAAGACAACATGTGGAAGAGAGGCATACTTGGTGAAGAGAGCCCTTCAACACTCAGAGATATGGTGATGTTTCTGATTGGGTTGAGTTTCGCCCTTCGGGGAGGTGACGAGCAGCATCGGCTGCACGCACCAGGTTTCCAACTGCAGATTACTGTGAAAAGAAATGAGGATGGAGTCAAGTATTTGGAGTATGTTGAAGACCTCAAATCGAAGTCAAACCAGGGTGGGTTGAAGCATTGTGCTTGTAAGCCCAAGGTTGTGAGGGCATATGGAAATGCCAACTCAGATAGAGATTTGGTCTGGCTGTACAAGAAGTATTGCTCACTGTTGCCTGCAAATTCTAAGTGTGGAGCCTTGTACAAATACCCTATGTGTGACTCCAGAAGATCACCCAAAGTCTGGTACACGGACAAGGCATCAACAAACTGCATGAAATTATCAAGAATTTGATGAGAAATGCTGGAGTAGAAGGGCATTACACAAACCATAGTTTGCGTGTCACTGCCGCAACCCGCATGTTTGCAAGTGGAGTCAATGAACAGGTCATCAAGGAGCGAACCCAACATAAGTCCGAGGCAGTTAGGGCATATAAACATACTGACGAGGGTCTTTTGAGAGCTGCAGAAATGGCAACAGTTGGAGACAAATCCAGTGAAAGGGCAAGGGCAGAATGGTCAAAAAAGTTTGACGATTTGGACAGAATCAAGCTGGGTGAAGGCAAAGTGTCATATCATGTGAAGTCTGACTCCGCAGGTGACTGTCACAAGAGTTACTGTATCATGAAAGATGATTTGGGTAATTGTCCGAAAATATGTGACATTCTCAAGGTGATTGACTCAAAGAAGAAGTCTCCAAAACATCTCAAATTGTCTCTCAAAGTGAAGAAACATTGAGCTGAAAAATTGAGAAGGACTGATTTCTGGATGACGAATTTGGTTGTACATAGAGTTAGATAAAATACATTTCACATTTTCAGAAAAATGCCAGACTTGTTCTTCATTTCAGCAAGATGAAAAGTTCATTAGGTACAAGTTGACATCGGTCAAAAGTCGACCTGGGCAGTGTGCGACTGAATTTTCGCACCACTGGTTCACAGTGTCTGAGACGACCGTGATCAACACACTGTGGTAGAATTTTTTATCTGGTGCAATTTTGCTCGTGTGTTCTGCGTCACGAGTGCGACCGACTTTGCAGAGAATATGTATTGAGCTGGACCCGGAGGTCGGCCGCTCTGCCCAGAGAGTTGTTGGCCCACAGGAGCCTGTGTCAACAAGCGACAAGGTCATGTTCGTACGGCGCAGTGAGGTTTACAAAACAATTCCAACCACAGACATGCAGCCAACTGAAATGAACGATTGCATGAGAAAAGTCACAAGACAACGCCACATGCAGCCGAGCTGTGTCCCGGAATCAGGAAGAAAAATGGGAGATGCTTGTCTGTTGCCTGCGACCGATGCATCGTGAGGGAGTGAGAAAGAAAATGACTGACATGAGATTCGTGCATTTAACACTGGGAAGTGAAATGAAGAAAGAAAAAAACAGAAAAAGACAGAAAGGACAAGCAAAGAAACAAACAAACAACGGCTGAAGCAAGAGTATGACAGCGCTTGAACTCCAGCAGTTGCAGGATTCAGGTGGGACAGGCTTGACCAGTCTGAGCCAGGTCTTCCATCGCAGACATCAACAATGTATGAAGGATGGCCACTATTTCGTTGGTTTTCTTTGGCTCCAGCTCAACTAGTTGCTCTACTTGCAGAAAGTGTCAATTTCGATGGATGACGGTGATTTTGAGTAGGTTGGCTGCATGGGTGATAAGGATTGATCATTGTTCGTCAAAGACTGTGGGCACTTCGTTTGGCTTTGAAGTATTTGGTGCGTGATCCCTGCCGAGCAACAACATTCCAAAGAACACAGTCGCCAACGATCGTGTCTTGGCCCCTTCCCCTGGTGACCTCGCCATGATTGACCCAGACGAGACTTCCGCACCGCGCGGCTGCAACAATTGACCCGCGCTTCGTACGGTTCCTCGGAATGGCCATCAAACCCACTTATCAGAACCTCAATTGTTGCTCACAATACTGCAACAGCCCGAAAGGTCCCACAACACTCTGAAAAAATCTCTTTCTGCGCAGCGAGCTCTGTTCGGCACTGAATGTTGCAGTCGACTTTTCCAAGTCAATGGCCCGAAATGACGCTTACGCTCGTAACACTACATGCTAGAAATTTTGCAGATCATTTTGTTCCAAGAACTATATTTTGGTTCTTCTTGGATACTTACAGTTAATTCGAAACAACTCAACAGTTCAGTCATGGTCAATGTGCTTTTTCAGTACTCAAAAAGTTTGCAGTCTGTTTCTTCAAGAAAATTGGGTCAAACGCCGAAAGAGAGTGTTGCTTTTGCCAATTCCTTTATTGGTTCTCCCCACAAGAAGAAGCGCATAAAGCAGCGCCAATCGCCGGAACTGCAGTAACTGAGTACACTGTCCAGATTAGGTTCAGCCCCTTCACAAGGGTCAATGGACATCGTCAGAACATTGGTGCCTTGTGCAATGCAAATCGTCCAGTGGCTGCTTTTTCCGAAATCTGAGAACATCACGGATCGGAAGAATGTTTGAGTGAGTACACAGTGAACTTTGTTGAATTTTGATTTCTAAAGAACGTATTCTCTGTCATGTCATAAACTTGTGCAAGAACTTCAATTTATCTCCAGCCACATGTGTTCATTGAATCGTCTGTGCGACTGATCGTGCTACCACAAAAAGCAGGCTGTCAAATTCCCGAAGACGACAAAAGAAAATTCCCGAAGACGACAAAAGAAAACATGAGTTTTGACAAGACCCGTCAAAGTGCGAATGAGGAGGACAGAATGACGGTAACGGTGCTCGTCGCAGGAGACTCGTATTGATCAGGTCCATCCAAGTTCCGGTGCAATACTGGGCTGAGTGAACGAGCACAATGCCTTTGTCCGAATTGCCACAAAGCACTCTTGAATCTGCAGGGTGTGTGTCAAACTCAAAAAAGACAAAAAAGCTCTCATGACATTCTGTTTTCCACACAGGACGTTGGGATCTCAAACAAGGCAGATGTGGTCACTCTTGAATCACCAAGTCTGTCAGTTGGCAGGTGTGGTTATTATGTCGCCAAGTGTGGAGAGCCCTGAGCGTTTCAACAGATTGGTACACCAATGGACCACTGGACGTTCGTTTCTGTTTCACCTTCTCCGTGTTTTGGTTCACTTGTGACTTTGTACAGGGTAAAGCTTGAGCACCATTTGCGGGGTGCTCATTCTTCTGGTTCACACCCATTTTTGTACAATGTGTTTCGCCTGTAGGGATGCGAAGCGGGGCTCAAGTTGGTCTCCTGCTTTTGCGGGTGAGTACAAAGACGGCTCCTCAAGGCAACTGCTCAAACGTCGTACCTGGTCCCTCACGCTACTTTCTTCTTGGGTCAGAAACCAGGGTAAACGTTGTCACTTGAATCAACGATTTTGCAAAACAATTTTTGGTCGTGCATATGCATAAATAACATTCCCCCTGACAAACAAAATAAGACCAGATCACTGTTTTCTGTGTGTCTCAGACTGAAAGAATTGTGAAGCTGCCTAGCTTTTGGTGAAAGGAACACCGACTGTGGACAAAAACGGATCAACGTGATCTTTGCTGTCGGCATTCTTGGTCGACCGATTCATCTGTGGCCACGAGACCTGTGCGAGTCTCCTGCGAGGGCAATCCCAACTGAGGGGCTGACTGCAAAGCACCAACAGCGAAATGGCACTCAATATCAACGATAAAATGCAAACCAACACAAAGGTACTTTTGCAAATCGGCTGAATTTTGAAGTGCTGTCTTGGTGGAAAAAGTTTGTGCCATTTGGAAGAATCAAGAACTCTTGCACAGAATATGACACACTTTTGTGAGGAACCTCTTCCATGCAAAGACACGAGAGCGGAAGTTCTCGAGGAAAGCGATGCGAGTGTTGCCTCAGGAAGCCTCACAGTCAAAAGACAGAGAAAAAGGCAACGTTTTTCCTTTTTGGTCATTCTCCCTGTCTTCTACAGAGCATTTTTCACAGAAAAGTTGCTTTTAACCAACCAGCAGTGCAGTGGTAGGTGAGGTAAGCACCAACTTCACATCTCGCCTGGTTGCAGCAACAATCCACCGCCATCCGAGAGATTCTGCGTGTGTGATACCAATTGACATTTGAGGTCCCCACTTCGGCTCCAGGCTCAGGCGTCATTCACTCAACAATTGATTCCTTCGTCGGGCTGTCCATCTGTTCATTCATTCATCCGTGGATTCATCTGAGCTCACTCCGATTCATGATTGGTTTGTGCAAGCCTTAATGACACTATCAGCCACTTCATACACACCTCCGGATCTGAAGGAAAATGCCCACCCACTCCGGACGAACAGAGAATCAGTGAGTAGCAAACAAGGTTTTGGGTCCGTCCGGGAATGGATTAACACATCCGGGACACATCGGTGACGCAAATTGGATCAAAACCGCCTCATGAATCTTTCTGTGAAAGGGAACTCATTGACAAGATGAAATCTGCAAGGGAATACCTGCAAAATAGAGACTTGAAGTCGTGTGTCCCTCACTTCACGACAAGGTCCGCTCAGGTCATGGGACCCAAGCACCAGCCAAGGGCAGTGCAGAATACACAGAATGTACAGCTTGCGTCCTCACAGCTGAAGGATCGTGCAAACAAAACCAACTGTTCGCAGTGCAACGAAACCTCCTGTGTTCACAGATCAAACTTCCCCCATCCTCTGCCTCGAGCTCTCCCACCCCCAGACATAAACGCCTCGAGGCAACTTTGTGTCCTCGTCCGGCGGAATAACCACTCATCTCGAGAAATTGATCTATTTACACAATGCTTTGATGATCAGTCTGCAGATGAATAATGCATGTACGAGGCAACATGCAATATTCTCTGGTTCCCCAGCTGTACGAAGCCTGAGATCTGCTTCTCTTCTTTTGTGCTGTCCGTTTTGTTTCTTCAAAACCTGTCGTATGCTTGTTCACACCAGTGGAAACAGAGTTTTACTCAAGGAAAACTTTTCCCGTGGCCAAAGCTCTGGAAAGGTGTTCTTTTCACAGGAATCCTTTCTGTTGAGTGTGTAAATCCTGTCACCAGGTTTCACACCTTCTCGCAGCAGACTTGTTTTTTGGTTAGACAGTCCTTCACCGGATCAATACACACGTTGGAGTTCAGACGGGGTATACTTTGTTTCCACTTCAAAACATCTGTCACGTTTGAGGAGAGGAAGCGAAAAAACTATTTTTCTGAGGGAAGGACACGGAAACTCTCTTGGGACTTTGTTGAATTTTGATTTCGCTTTCGTCCATTTTTCGTCCTGGGGACTTGCATAAAGAAGGTCCACAAGCACCGAGACCGAAACGGTGCATGTCGGCTTTGGGAAAGAGGAAGATGTCTCGGGAAGCAGGTGGCTTCTTGGCTGCATTTTCTTGCGCAAAAATTACAGATGTTGGCGGGCGTCTGGAGACAAAGGTGGTGCCGGATAAGCAGAAATGATAAATTGCCCATTTTACGCAAAATGACTCTTGGGCAAATCTGCTGGCAAACTCGCATTTTACTCACCACTGCGAAGTGTCTTTGCGGCAGCAACGCAAGTTATTTTCGTTATTCCTGATGTTATTCTCAGAGACTTATTTTCGAAAAGTAAGCCCAAGGCCTTGACAGAATTGGCTAAGTTTTGTGGGCCTTTGTTGCCGTTGACAAAAACTTCTCCTTTGCCCTTGGGACAAATAGCTTTGTCAAAAATAAATTAAAATGTAACCTGAGAGGTCAATGGATCACACACCTGGAAAGCTGCGCAGAAAAATATGTGCCAACTTCAAAGCCCTGGAAGGAATTCGTTGAAAGGTTTCAGGCTGTGCGTTGGCGGTGACCCGTTAATGAGTTGGTCTTTCTGGGTGTATTGGGTTTCGTTTTTCGTAATTTCTCCAAAGCAAACTAGATAGCTCCAGAGAAACTTCTGGCGGCTTGAGTTGAGGAAAGGGCTCCCGACTTGGCCCTTGAAATGGTTGACAGACGTGTGTGTGCATACGTGTTGGTCCACAAGAGTGCTACTTCTTTTCGTCTGGAATAACACAAAGAAACTTTTTTGCCTTGAAAAGGGCGGATGTTGCTTTCAGTATGCACCAGTTCTTGAGTCGACTCTTGGGTCAGTAGATGCTTTCAGATTGAAAACGATATTGATGCTGTACTTCAAGGACATTTTTACCTGGCAAAATTTTTTGGGGTTCATCCGCTTGGCAGGCGACCCGTTTGTGGTATACCGGTACATTTTGATCAGTGTGGTCCCTGTAGAGTCTTCGTTTTGTGGTCAATGTTTCCAGTGACCCTCTGTAAATCCCCAATGTAGTGTGACGATATCCACAAGAACAACGTGCACAAGTTGTGCCATCCAAGCCCCTAAAAACGAAAAACACCCGTGCAAGGTGGTGCAAATTACGACTTGAAAGAGAAGAGAAGGTAGCTGATTCTTTTCAAAGCTTTACTTCATCGAAACATTGACACTTCCAAGGACGGATTTTGTTCCTGACTATCACTTTGCACGGATCAGAGGATTCCGGCCCCTGGCCCTTCTGATCCGTTGACAGCAAAGGTGAGGACATAAAGTGCGGCAACTGTCAAATTCACATGACAGCTTCTCCATGGATGAAACTAAATCGTCACAAAAACGCCAGCACTGACCCAGAAATTGGGCCAAAATCAACGAAATTGCAGAATCGGAGAAGGATTGCTTGTCAACCCGGTATGTTTTATGATATCGAATAACCTCTGATTTTGTTCGGCGCGTTGTTAGGCGCAGTCAATTGGGCAAAGAAATCGAGCTGAATGTTCCCCACGGTGCTCCTCGAGGTATCCCCAGCGCGATACTTCAGTCTTTCCAAGAATTTCGGACAAACTGGGCACCCAGGCAAGCAATATCTTCTTGAAACTCAGTTTCCAACCCAAGTATCTGTTTCCCAGGAAAGTCACTGCTGGAGAACATGTGCTGGCATTCGATGGTTACAGGTGAGGTTTGGTGGTGAAGCGCATCCATGTGTGCTCTCCCTGGTGTCTGTTGAGCAGACAGGGGTAATTCTTTGTGGTAATTGAAACATACATCACAGCTGCAAAATGGAAGCCGGTGCGATGATTTCAGTGCAACAGAAACGGTTGCTTTGGGAAAACAAACAGCAAACTTGGTTCCCTGGAACATTCGTCTTTCTCGTGTGCCTGCGCCATTGTGGCAAAAGTCAGAGAGAGGGGATTTAGACATCTGAACTCTTGTTTTCTGACCTGATATGGGTCCTGTCCAATAACTCCAATGCGTCTTTGCGATCCTTGAACCAAACTTTACTGCAATAAACCAACAGTAAAATGCATAACTCAAACAAAACAGGGAACATCACAGGTTGGGAGAGTGTGGATTGCGTTGTGGTACTCAAAGTTCGATGGCCTCCTGACTTCAAGGTTTTGGCGTCAGTATCATTGAAGCCAGTTCTTCGGGTACAGAAAAATGAAATGGTCGCAGGGAGTGAGGTCAGGGCTAAAGGAAGATGGGGAACCACGTCAATGCCACTGGAGCCAATGAGGGCAATTGTCCTTGCCAACACCAACAGAAGAAAGATCATGACCCATCTCTGTCGATCTCAAGTCAGGCAAAACAGTCAAGTCAAATGGTGAAGTTCATCCCACTGTGAGCACATAATTTTTGGAAAAGCGGAAACCTCTTTTTTTGGGCTGGAACCCCCTCTCTGTGGACATACCTCGTAAGTTCAGGGCCTTTCGTACTGAAAGATGACATTTATTTTCATCAAGATTGTCGTTGTGGCAAAACAAACAAAACGATGACTTTCTCTTCTGTCAATGCCTGTCCAACCCAGACAGAAATGGAGCATACTGCCAGACTGTTGTGTCATCCATCATGTTCATGGGTCCATTTCCTGTGTGGCGTGATTGAAATGGTCATCTTCCGCAGGTGATGAATTTTCCGCGCACAACACAGATGATCTCCCAGGCGTGACATCACTCTGCTCTCGATGTGTGTGCATACATGTTTATATTTGTGAGTTTCTCCTTGAGTCCGGGGAGCTTTGGTGCCAAATAGAACCTCTCGGCCCTTCACCTTTGCAGGTTGTTGCTGTTGAGCAACATTGAGTCTTCCATACATTGGAACTCTCGCAAAGGGGTGGCTTGGAACCCAACGCCTTTGTCTTGGTCTGTAATGCACCCTCTGCCAACCTGCGCGGACAGAGAGTCGTTTAGTGCAGACATGGGGCGGGCGAAGCTGCCTCGATGCTGGTGTTTGAAGCCACTTTCCGCACACAAAAGTTGCTTGAGTTCAAAAATGCTCTTCATCTCCGATGTTTCCCCTTTGTGGCTTGACCGGCTCGCCGGGGGTGAAGGGTGGTCAGCCACAGCTTTTCAGTTTGTGGGTGATTTTGTGTCTGGGCATGGAGGAAACTTTCTCCTTTCAGATTCTGCAGGTGTCCCTTCCTTCAGGATGCTTGTCACGGTTCTTCCGTTCCGAAGACCAGATCAGGACAATCAGACCTGCCCAGAACAACACACCAGCAATGTATTGGTCAGTAAAACAAAAGAGCTACTTTTGAATGACATCCCGCAATCAGCATTGCAGCGTGCTCACTCTGTAAAACATCCCAAAAGAAGTAAGATGTCATTGAAAGAAGGGAAAGGACACCTCAGACTCATGTACCATGAAACCAGAAAGCGATATCTTGCCTTTCCTGTTCGGTGCAAGAACTTCATCATCGGCTTCCGCCCTCCCCAACACCCCGCTCCAATCTCAATGGATCTCAGAACCTCTGTTACTTCCAAATCCTGGATTGTTGTGTGATGCTCAGTCAAGAAGAAAAGGCTCAACAAAATAATCGTCTCAGGTGAAAAGGATGGAAATTTGTCCACACTATTTTCTGTTTCATTGTGCCTGGGTGACCTTTGGTGCCTGCGCACTTTCATAGAACAGAAATCATCAGCAAAAAAAGGTAGTAACCCTGACAGAAATTTGTCGGTCTGGTTCCCAGAGCTGTGGTCACAATACCAGGGACAGAGGCAATTTGCTTTTGATGTGATGAGATGGCTGTTCGGCGGATATTAAATGCATAAAACACACTCCAGAGCGGCCGTCCACGGGTCGGTTGGGTCGGTCACACCGCAGCAAGCAGTTTCTTGCAAAATGTTGTATATATGAGTGAAGCCCCAGTAGTGATGTTGTAGTATAGTTTATTGTAGAGTATGAGTTGGAGCTCAGTGGTTTAGGCTACCTTCCTCTATGGTGTCACAA
>JAAUXT010128726.1_pt1:0-10000 | contig 11721 bp, 18 predicted proteins | sample 7278171 | NCBI WGS metagenome assembly JAAUXT01 (sample SAMN14350112, study PRJNA611818) | marine sediment metagenome | isolation source: surface marine sediment (1.8m) | place: French Polynesia: Moorea | collected 2018-08
CAGACTGCAAGGACCAAGTCATTGTCTGTGTTGGTCATTGCACAAGAACTGTGTTAAATGCAGGTAAACAAAGCAAGTCTGATGCAACAGTCTGCCGAGGTACCAACCATGGTAATCCACAAATTTGTTGACTCAACCTCGTACACACACATACACACACGCACACACACACGCACACACACACACACACACACACACACACACACACACACACACACACCGCTTGTGTGAGCACCTGCCAGACTTTGACGCCCACAAGTTTATGCGACACCCGATCTTTATTCTGAAGTTTTCGACAAACGTCTCGCGTTGCATTGCCGTGTAAGTTTGCAAAGGAACGCCGGGCAGGGCGAATTCAGTGCAGCGTCCGACTCCACGCACTCAATCGCTCGCGCCTGTTTCAGGAGATCGTGCTGGGCATCTCGTCCTTCTCGACGCTGGGACCAATCGGCGCCGCCTTCGAAGTCATCATCATCGTGTATCCTTGACAACCGTGACAAATGCCAATTCTTGGAGTTGAAAATGCACTCGCACCTGAAACGTCCCGAGATAAGTTTGCAACCGTCCAATTCAAATTCACTGATTGGCGTTCGTTTCGAAAACTTCCCAATCAACATCAATGAGCACCACCTAGGCCACAGAGACAGACCAGACAGAACTCGCTCGTTTGTTTTGAATGTGACGTTTCCTTGACAAATGCTGTAGTTACTTCATGCTGGCGTCGATCGTGGGTTTCTACAGCCTGCCGCTGTTCCGGCGCCTCAAGCCCGAGCTGCACGACACCCCGATGACGAAGATCATCGGGAACGTGGCCGTCATCCTCATCCTGAGCTCGGCGCTGCCCGTCCTCGCCCGGACCCTCGGTGAGTGCGCCTGTGTTACACACTGGGTGGCGCCACACGTTGGTTGTCTGTTGGCGAGTCAGATTGGCGTATCAGCTCACGTTTCGCACACGATGCGTGGGCGTTGAGTTGCAGCGTCCATTGACTTGCATCCAACGCTTGATTTGTCCATTGAGAACCAAGTTGCAAAATGACCTTCCAAAACTGCTGTTGTTGCAATGCGCATTGGTGACCGGAAGTTGTCTCTGCAGGCATCATCAACTTCGACCTGATCGGCAACTTCGGCAGCATGAGTTGGCTCGGCAACTTTTACATCATCTTCCTCTACAACATCGTGTTCGGCGTCGCCACTGCATTATCGCTCACCACCAAGTTCACGGCCGCCGTGCGCCGCGAGATCTACAATCGCCTCGGGAGTTTCTTCCACCGCGACGGCGGTGGGGGCGCCACCAACGCCGCCGCCACGCGGGAGCGAGAGCGGGACAGGTCCGTCTCCTATAGCAACGCGTCGGCGCCAACGACGCCGGCTGTGAACGGAAACGGAGTGCATTTGAAGGAAAACTGAGGATGTGGTGGACCACGGGGGATTTTAACACAACGGGTGCAGTGGGTGGGAGTAGGGAGTCCCGCTCGTGATTGGTGCGAAGTTTTAGTGGAATTCAACAAGAGGGAGAGAACTCCGAGGATCAACGAAACAGTGTGGATGTGGCTGGTGGATCCTCAGCGGCTGTGACGCCCGATGCCGACGACAGCAGCTCCCTCTGGTGTGCGGCGAAACGCTGCGTCGCCATGTCGCGCTGAGTGAGTCACGTGGGTGACGCGCCGTTGTCACCATGGCAACCAGTGTCTCCAGCTTTATCGGCTACGGTGCGCCAGTCCGTGCAACACAGAACTGAGCGCGACACTGGCCCGCTATTTACGCCATTAGTTCACAACGTTCGGGTGCCATAACTTGCAGAGGAAAAGGACGCACAAGGCAGAGACGGAGAGACGTAGCCAAGCGATGCGCTTGAGATTAGTTGGTTTCCAGTGAAAATGATGACAGCATTTGTTCATGTCCGGACAAAGAAGCAAAATGTTCACATTCGTCTGACGTTTTTAGCCAAATGATTTGTTGTGATCGTGTCACATATCATTTCGTTCGCTAAGTGTTCCGTGTCTGTAAACTTATTGTGGGCATCACACGAGTTGAGCGCCCCTGGAGGAAAGAGGGCGCCACTGAGGTGGTCAGAATTTGGCGCACTCAGCGTCCACTGTTCAGTTCCAATGTCGGTGCCCCTGATAAGGCTGAGATTATGTTGTTCCGGATAATCAGCATTTTGTCCTTTTATTTCTCTGTGCGACTGTCTGACAGCGTGGGTGGGTGGGTTCGTGAATCTGGGATTGAGTTCAGATTCAGTGCGTTCTATCTTGAGCGAAAAGCAAAATGGGAAACGGGCTCCGTTAGTTCAGAATCTTGGAGCCGAGTGAACATCTCGTGGGTCCAGACGTGTCAAACGCGTCAATCGAAAGGTCAACACAGGCCACGACGAATTGGCTGAAGCGCAGGGTGTGGGGGGGGGGGGAGGGGTGTAGGGGGGGGGTGGGAGGACTCACGTGTCGCCAGGGTCAGGAATATTTGCCTGTGATTGTAGTGTAGACTTTTTTACCACTCCTGTCGGGAGGGCGAACGTATTGTATTTTTGTACAAATGATAGAATAGAAAGTGATTGCGCAACAGTTGCAGCTTGACAAATTACACGAAAAATTGACCATTCCAAAACTTGAAGATGTTTGTAACGAAGTTACGTAGGAGATCTAGTCTGGCAACGAGAGGCCACAGCAACATGCACCGCGTTTTGGAAAACTCCTCGGTTGCGTCCAGCGTTGCGTCCCTGCTCAACTTCGCGTTGACGCAACTGGACACGGCGCCCATTGTCTGACTTGAACGGGTCGCACGCAACGCAGGACGCACCCGGGATGGGCCCAGTGTTTCGAGCTGGCAAGACTCCTGACCAGCGTGTTTGGCTGTGCACCTTGTATCATCACAGCACGCAGGTCTGGAGTTTCTCCAGCGTGCAACACAGCCCTGGAGTTATTGAGCTCGCCACAGACCGCGGTGGCCTCTTGACTTGTCCGCTTCAGTTTCGTGTAGATATTACGGTCCGTAGTTCGCTGCATTTTACCTCGGTGCTTGTAGTTGTGGCACTGAGAATTTCTTATTGTTAGTGAGATCATTTTTACGACTTTGTAGAAGCAGGCTTCACGCGGGATGCGTCACGTGACCCGGCGGAAGCTGCCTCTGTTTAGAGACGTTACGTCACCAGACTAGTGCGCCCTGCACAACTGGAGTCCGGCTCAACCGACAAATTGCTGTGAATTTGAAGTTCAGTCGCGCATACTTCCGAGTCAAACAACATGCTATGAGAAATTCAGCTTTAAATGTTTCTTTCAATATGCCCCAATTTGTGTGAGCCATAAAGGCCGATAAGTCGACACATTTTGAAATCTCTTGTGGACATGTGTGGATGGATTGAGCAGACTCCAGGTGCAGTTGAAATCCTGAAATTGTTGTGTTCGTCTTTGAAATGACTTGATCAACCTTTTTCCCGCGCTTTCAAACGTTTGACCCTGTTTGCAGCAAGACCTATTTCACATCGAATACGTTCAGCGTTGCGTCCGTGCGTCATGAAGGAGACAGGCAGCGCATCGCATTCAGTGTGAATTGAGCCTGAACTACAAACTAGAACAAAGACGCGCGGTGCAGCTGGCACGCGTCTCACGTCAGCATTGTTTTCATTGACCAAATCAAGACTTGTGTGTGCGCCGTCATCGGAACATTGCATTGTGGACAATGAAATGGGGAATTTTGTATTGTACAAATCAAAAAAAGTTTTTATTCGTAGAGCCGTGTTTTCACCTGTTGTCCAAGAATTCGTGATTTTCAAGCGTGAACGTGCAACAAACGGGGCCCCATATAACATTTTATTCAGCAATACATACAGTACACATAACTCAGGCACCGGACACAGCGGCGCACATAGCATCGACTCATCCAACAAGGCTCTTTCCTGAGCAGGCGATGAGTGGAACAAACGACACCCAAGAACCAGCACTTCACACTGCAGACCGTTTTCCGTTACAGATCACGTGTTTCTTCGCCATCCATGTGAAGTGCTCGATCCTGAACCACGTCGGGCTTGTTTCACATTGGGCGCGTCTCTCCCATTTGCGCACAGGGACGCAACGCGTGACGCGCCCAGTGCCAAACACGTCAAACGCACGAGCCACAAAATCCTCGTGGTTCGCAATACATGAGAATGAGAACTGGAATCCAAGTGTGTCATAACAGAGTTCGTCTCTCTCCTCGGGCCCCCTGGCGGCGCCTATCGGAACTGGATCGGACTGATGCGGAGTCCTATGCAGTCCTTCCCGATCTCCGTCACCTGCGGGGATAATCGTCGTCAGTAACGACACTTTTCATGGTCGCCGCGGCACCAAAAGCACACCTGAACACACCACTAACACTACGGCCTGAACTGGAAAGTCAAGTTTGTTTTCTGGTTCAGACTTTTCCTTGTCGTACCTTTGTTATTCGGCAGATTTGACCCTTGAACTCCGGAAGGTAGCACGCCCCGCTCAGAGGGCACTTGGCGACTGGCTTCCCTCTGCAAAACAGACAAAATGAGTTGAAATCAACTTTCGCTGGCTGAGCCACTGAAGTTTCTGGCAAGTTCATGCCATCTGCAGACTGAATAAATTCTTCAATTGCTTGGCAACAGGCCGAATCACACACCAGATCAACAATCAACCGTGCGCGAATCCAGCTCAACAGCCTGTGTGCACATCATTGAGCGGTGCGTAACACACTGTTCAGTTCAGGAAACAACAGACACGCGCAGGGACGCAGTAAAATTGTGCGATGCAGACGGCAGTGATGCCCTGCCTCACCGGTAGATGGGGACGAAGGTGGCGGCGCAGATGTCGAACGGGTTGTGCTCGTCGTACTTCAGCTGGTGCGCGTCCGTCGGGTTCTTCTCACACGCCGCCAGAATCTTCCGCGTCTGCAAAGAAACGAGACTCAAGCGTGACCCACCGATCCTGTCCTCCGTACAGCCCCTCGCAAAACACACACACACACACACACACACACACACACACACACACACCAAACTGCTGAGGAACGAGTTTTTCACTCGTGTCATGTTTCAAGGAAAGGAGAGAAACGAACAGCGTCTTGGACGGTGTTCGCCGGAAACACGTGGTTCTGACCTGCTGCGCCACTTCCGGTCGAGGCCCGAGCTCGAGGAGGCGTCGCGCGAACGACGCCGCCGTCTTGAAGTTCTTGAGTTTGAAGAGGAGGTTGAGCGCCGTGCGCAGCGTCAGGATCAGGTGCACCGGCTGCAGGTTGCAGTGCGTGAAGTAGGCCGCCATCTGCAGGACAACAGCAGACACGTGACACACAGTGCGCGCGGGCATGCGCGTCCCGAGCGACGCCCAATTCGCTGATGTTTGCAGTGAGCCACGGACACAAGTGCGCACAAGGCTTTCTGAAGCACGCCACTGCCACCAGTACCCAAGTCATGACGGCTCAGCTGGAGTAGGCACGACAGTCCCCCACACTTTGGGTAAAAACGAACAGCTTACCTCGCAGTTCCTCTTCTGCTGCTCGAGCCCTTCCTTGGGCAGCTCTTTGCGCGCAGACTCCATCTGGAGTCCGACTAGGTACTCGCGACAGATCTCGATCAGCTGCTGCGCCTGGAACAACGCAAACCCACGTGATACAACTGGATCAGGTCCCGTGTACGAATCTCAACAAAATCTTGCACGTCCCAACTGACTCGCTGACACGCACACACACACACACACACACACACACACACACACACACAACCTGTACATCTCAGCATCTTACCTTTTTGAAACACCTCGCCCCCACACATACCCCCCCACAAATAACACACACACACACACACACACACACACACACACACCTCAGCGATCTCCTGTTTGTTGTCCACCACGAGCAGCGGGACGCTGAGCAGTATCGAGCGGAACCGCTCCGCCGCGTCCGTGAACTTGCCCTGCGTCGTCATCTGGTACGCTGACTGCAGCCGCGTCACCAGGTCGTTCAGCTTGAGCCCGACCGCCGCGCACCCGCCGCGCGCTCCCGCTTCTTTCCTGCAACGGACGCAGGGATTCAGCAGGCTCAGCAGTAACGCCTGTTTCGTGCAGGGTGGACCAAGTCGTGCGTTGCGCCCCCTGGTCTCGACGTCGATTGACGCAGTGAGAATTTGCTCTGTGGGGTCACCAAGATGAACACCTTTCCAATGTGTTTTGCAAAACGCTATTCTTGAGGCCTTATGCGCTGCAATATAGAACCCGTGCCCTCATACCATCAAAGCGTTGGACCACGGATTCAACAACAGTTGACCTCATTACTTTCATGCTTCTATTGTTTGAAGCGTACTATGAATTTTCAGTCTCAACACAGTAGTCTTGTGAAAGTAATGAGGTCAACTGTTATTGAAGTCAGTTCACACACTTGAAGTGAAGTTTGACTGGCAGATCACACTACTCGAGGCTTTGCCTCTCTTTGTCTCACTTCACTTCGCGTGTGTGAACCTTTACGTGACGTTTTCACACACAGTATCCGCACGGACGCGGTCAGGACTGAGCAGGGCGGGGCGCTCACCAGTTCCTATGCGGGTACCCGAAGAGCGGCTGGAGGGACGGCAGCCCCTGGAAGCAGGTGCGCGCGCGCGAGAACGTCTGGAGGAAGAGTGGTTTGTACGCGTCGAAGTTGACCATCCCGACCTGGTCATGCAGCAGCTGCAACGTGCGACGGAAACAAACGTCAGTGCGCGGTTCATTCTGGGAAAAACGTTTTGAAAAGGGATTTGTCGTTTGAGAAATGTGTACACAATCCCAAAGAGTGCTAGTTCCACTCTTTAAAGTGTCATCCTGCTTTGTTCCACGTGTGCACACGTGTGTCTCCAGGTCAGTTTTGCACAAATCGTCAGGAAACTGTATCGCACAATCACGCTGCTGCAGTCTCAATTCGCACTGCTTCGTGGGCTCCACAGCGCGTGCGCACTTCCCATCAATGAGACCACGTGTAGATCACGTGCTCTACTCACGCGCATGGCCGTCTCGAAGCTGCCCGCGAGCACGTGGTCCACCGGAAGCTGCGACGTGTTGCACCAGACCTGCGCCTGGCTCGTTCCGCGTGAGGGCGCCACGAAGAAGCCGTCCTCCCCGGCGCCGCCCACCGCCCCGGTGTCCTGAATCACGTGACATGGGCGTCAGTGCCAAACACCACACAACGAGATCTGAACACCAGGAATTGATCCCGGAAAACCACAAACATGACAAGGGCGTCAGTTCACTGCTCAAACACCGTGCAGCTTCCGTGATCTCATGAGAAATCCACTCAAAGAGGGCGCCGTTTCGCGTTTCTCTTGAATCATGTACAGTTCGCCACGAACACAGACATGTATTTTTTGGTGGAAGAACTGACTGAAAACTCTGTGTGAAGATCGTATTGAGGAAATTCTTGCGTCTTTCACAAAAGCTGAGCGCCTTTTCCCGCCTGAGCATGCTTATCACAACGCAAAACAGCTGAGCAGAAAACCGAACAGTCTGCAACAGCACAGTCAACTCCCGAAGCCAAATGCGTCCAAATGCTTGCGATTACTCGTCACAGAAGTAGTGAACCTCCAATGTGGCCCCGAGTGCCAGGAAAACTTGTGCAGATGCGACAAAATGCCGGTCTAACTGTTGCAACCTGACACACACGTGTGTGGGAAAAACATACAAAGCGAGAACCACACAGAAACAGAAAATTTCATCAAAATGCGTCCCTGGATGCAGAAACAAGACACGGAAATGGTGAAAGAATGCTCAGTCTTTGTCCCTCTACCGAAATGCGAGCAACCGACAAAATTCACACGAGAGACTGAACAAAACCTGTGACACAGTGAAGGTAGCAAAACCATTGAGAAACAATCAAGCACACCCAAACCAAGCCCAATGGTACGCAATTACCAATTTCTGCAACAAAACGGGAAAATCAATTGTTACGTCAAAAACAAAAATACAAATTTCAGGAAACAAACAGATCTGTCAATAAACTCAAGACAATTTGAATATCGGGAGAATTGGAACATTTTGCGCTGCTTTACCAAATCATGGGAGGGTGTCAGAAACGAAGGCTTGATTTCCAACAAACTTCTGATTGACCATGTGATCAGAAGCTGACCACGTGACTGGAGGGAGAGCACGTGACGGAAGTGACGTACCAGGTCGGGCGGGAGCTCGAGGTCGTCGTCCACGTCCCAGCCGCCCGCCTCGTCGTCCGCCCCGCCGCCTAGCAGGTCGTCGTCCGGGGAGACCACCTCTCCGTCTGCAATACAGCGGGGAAGCTGCACCAACCACGCACACATGTGCACACACACACACACACACACACACAAGACGGAATAGTTCTGTGTGAGGATGAAACACACACACACACATACACACACACACACACACACGCACACACACAAGACGGAATAGTTCTGAGTGAGGATGAAACACACACACACACATACACACACACGCACACACACACACACACACACACACACACACACACACAGCTCAGAAAAATTTACGCCGCGTACCCATAAAAACGTCCTTCCCATTTCCTGTTCTGTGACACAGTGAGAAAGACGACATGGGGTGGACGAAACCAGCCCAAGCCTCAGATTTCTAAACATTACATTTTGTGACCGTGTTGTTGAACGCGAATCGAACTCGTACCCTCGTCCAGGATGAGGTCGGCGTCGTCGCCCCACGCCGCCTCCTCGCCCGTGTCCTCGACGCCCATGGCCACCGCCGCGGCGCCCGCTCCCTTGGCGCTGCCGCCACCGCCTCCCGCCATCGCGCGCTCCATGAAGCCCTGAGACGCACAAACACGTGTCAGCGTTTCCTTCGCAGCGTGCACCCCAATCCTCAAGAGGTTCCCATGCCTGCCGAGACGGCAAGGCATCGAAAGGAGACTCTCCGTCGTCACACCCACAAGCATGGAGGACAGAACCATTCAGTGGTTGACTCGCACAAGCACACGTGTACCAAAACGTACACCCTCACACACACACACACACACACACACACACACACCAAAACGCACACGGACACACACTCACAATTCCAGACATGTTCAGTGGTTGTCTCATACGCACGCAACAAGACAAATACACACACCCACACCCCGCTCACTCATCCTCACACTCATACCACACACACACACAAACGTAACACACACAACAGACACACAAACCCAACAGACGCACACACACACCCTGACCCGGCACACACACACACACACCCTCACACACACGCACGCACACCGTTACCTTGGAGACGTGCAGCAGCGGCCAGTTGCTCTCCTGCTGCGCGATGGGGACGGGCGGCTGCAGCAGAGTCGCGTCCGGCACCACCTTGGGCAGCGCCGCGTCCTCCGGGAAGCCCTCCGCCAGCGCCGCCGCCTCCTCCTCCAGCCCGTGCGTCTCCGCCGTCAGGTACGCCAACGACTCTGCGAACAGCACCAGGGGGGCGTCACACGTGCCGCCAGAAGCCAGTGACTTTCAGAAATGGGACAGCAAACGGACGACATGACCAAAGGATTCCCCAATGCAACGTGCAGATTTTGATAAGTTTCGCAACATGTTGCGTGCGACTTGCTCAAACTGATCGACGCATGCCACCAAACCACAACCCAGTCACTCCACAAGGTTTCTTCGCCACCAGCCTCGCTGTAACCGTCTCGGTTTCACCCTGAACACCTCATGAGTTGTGTGTGCAAGCCGACTGACACTGCATTGGAATGCCGGTACAGCACCCAGACTGTCGCAGGGACGCAGCGTGCGACGCCTTCATGTGAGCATCGCGACGCCACGTCCCGTGCCTCCCCCTGCCGCCCCCCCGCCCCCTGCGGTGTTCGCAGCGCTCACTTTGCCCGCAGTTCTTGAGGATCTTGACTCGCTCCTCGACGTCACCCAGGTAGAGCGCGTTCTGGAACTGCCCGCTCGTGTCCTTCCGGATCTCGGCTGCAAAACGAACCGCACAGTCAATGGCTGCGTTCGATTTTCACACTTCCGCGCGCTCGGATCGTACTGCTGTCCGTTTGTATT
>JAAUXT010140284.1_pt1:0-2500 | contig 11717 bp, 23 predicted proteins | sample 7278171 | NCBI WGS metagenome assembly JAAUXT01 (sample SAMN14350112, study PRJNA611818) | marine sediment metagenome | isolation source: surface marine sediment (1.8m) | place: French Polynesia: Moorea | collected 2018-08
CCACCCACAACCACACACACACACACACACACACACACACACACACACACACACACACACACACACACACACACACACACTGAGTATTTCTCCTGAACTTCCTTGACCACAAGTTCGTTACGCAGCGAAGGTCAGATGCTGAAGACGGGTCACACACACACGTACCACCCAACCCCCACACGCGCTCGCACGCACACACACACATACGCACTGTTTCTCCTTGGCGCCCGTCACGATGAGCCCGTCCCGCAGCGTCGTGTAGATGCTGAAGACGGGTCCCCTGTGCGCGCCCTGCACCATGCGGATCAGCGCCGTGTCCCGCCACACGTACACGTCACCGCTCATCGCGCCCGTGAACGTCACGTTGTTCTGTAACGTCAAGGTCACGTGGACGTGAAGTCACGTGAATGCCATGTGACGTCAACAAAGGGCGCGGAGCGGACCTCTTTTCCAGTGAATGTTTGCTTACAGTGAGGCGCATGCAAACCGACTATGAAACATATTTTGTAGCCAGCACCCTTTTGAAAATGCGCAGGGACGCAGCCACAGATGCGCAAATTTGCGACGAAAATACATCCAAAGCGAACACGGTCTCATGTCTGTAGGTGTCATGGCGCATGAGCAACAACAGCAATTGTGTGAGTCAACTCACGGCGCCGAACGCGATGGAGAGCATCGTCTGCATCTTGGGGTCGTCGGGCCCGTCCGGAAGTGCCTGGACCACGCCCTTCCGGCCGACGAGCTCGCCGCCCGCCACCGTCCAGAACTTGACGTGTTTGACGCCGACGCTGACGAAATGCGCGTCCGAGTCGGGGCGGAACTCAGCGTGGAAGATCCGCGTCGAGTTGCCCGTCGCGCTCGCCACTTTCGAACCTGCCGGAAACAGGGTCAGAGCTGGGCGCGTGCGTAAGCGATGGGTCAGGATGTCAGTCACATTGTGTGTGTACGTGTTCACGCATGTTCGAGCGCGCGCAAGTTTCTTGAGGTTGACCGAAAATCCAGAAATGCTTCCTCGTTTGGAAGCTTCGCGCACGCGCACGTGCGTGCGTGCGTGTGTGTGCACGCGTGTGTGGTGTGTTGATGTCCACGCGGGTCCTTGCATGTTGCTGACCAATCTGTCTGCGTGGCTTCACCCCTGGAGAGCAACCACAACCTGTGCGTGTACACACACACACATACACACACACACACAAAACACACACACATACACACACGCACACACTGACCTTCCTGCCAGCGCCACACAGCGACAGTGTGCTCGTCGTCCAGCCCGACCGTCAGCAGCAGTTTGCCCGTGCACGAGAAGTTGACCGCGCAGACGCCCCGTGTGTGCAGACCCTGAATACGGAAGAAACACACTTTGCTTTGCAAGCAACGCGCTTTCATGTTTTGTCATTTTGCCGCCATTGGGTCTTTCAAAATTTCTAAATTTCAAGTTGGCATGCCACGCAGAAATCAAAAGAGATGAAGTTTCAAAGAAAGTGGTGGTGCGTGTGTGTGATGCACGCACACCTTGAAGACGGAGAGCGTCTGTGTGCGTGCGTGGTGCACGCATACCTTGATGACAGAGTCTGTGTGTGTGTGTCATGCACGCACACCATGAAGACGAGAGGGTGTCTGTGCGTGTGTGGTGCACGGACACTGTGACGGCGGACAGCATCGGCGTGTGTGTATGGTGCACGCATACCTTGAAGACAGTGAACTTCTGTGTGCATGTGCAGTGCACGCACACCTTGATGACGGAGCGTCTGTGTGTGTGTGTGTGTGTGTGTGTGTGTGTGTGTGTGTGTACGGTGCACGCATATATATCTTGAAGACGGAGAGAGTGTGTGTGCGTGTGTGTGCACGTATACCTTGATGACGGAGAGCGTCCGCTTGCTGCCGGCGTCCCACACGTTGACCTCGGGCTGCGCTCCGATCTGACCCGTCGCCACGACGTTCTTGAACTTGGGGTGTTCGTTCACAGCGAGGCAGATGACGTCATCGGTGTGCTCCAGGTAGAACGTCTGGTGACCTGCAGGCGAAAAACTGCTGACGTCACTTTCACGTACGACTGTTGTGACATGAGGTCATTACCGATCACCGAGTTCGGCTTTGGGGGCACTGTTCTCCCGTATCTGCGCGCTGCGTTATCATCTCCACGCGCAGTACGTCCCTGTGGGACGCTCACAGCGTGAAACACAAAAAAAATCCACGTTGCGTCAAACATGTACTGGTTTCAAACTTCAGAGTCTTTTCATATCAAAAACATCCCTTTCACAATGTCAGAAGCCTGTTCTTCCCAGCTGAAACTTGAACGGACTCGTCCCATCATCCGATGACGCTCATAACACCACGTTTAACTCGCGGTCAGCCAATTCGAACACACTCACGGTCAGTCGAAACGAACGCACCCGAGGAAAGGTTGAGGACGATGCAGGCCCCAGCGGCGTGGTACACGATGTCAGCACCGTCGTTCAGGTACATGAGGTTGTTCCTGCAGTCGAACCCGCGGAACCCG
>JAAUXT010140284.1_pt1:7500-10000 | contig 11717 bp, 23 predicted proteins | sample 7278171 | NCBI WGS metagenome assembly JAAUXT01 (sample SAMN14350112, study PRJNA611818) | marine sediment metagenome | isolation source: surface marine sediment (1.8m) | place: French Polynesia: Moorea | collected 2018-08
GTGGGTGATTACGGTGAGTCACGCATGCGCGAACCTTGTCGAGCGCGTGCATGGCGAAGCAGGGTCCGTCATGCGCCTTGACGGCCTTGCTCAGCGTGTTTCCGGTCCACACGTACACGCTTCCGTTCTCCCCGCCCGTGTAGCACGTGTCCGCCGTGCGTCCGAACGCCACGCACGTCATCGTGTCCAGCTTCGCCACGCTGCCGAACGTGCCGCGCGACGACGTGAACCCGCCCCCTGGTGGGCAATTTTGGAATTAAAATTCGTGATTCCGCACGTGCTGGACACGACAATTTTCTCAAACTTCACGCTCCAACAGCGTGAGGTATTTTTCCCGAAGTGGGAAGCGTTGCCACACGCATACCTGTAGTCACACGCACGCACCTGTCTGCGTCCAGAACTTGATGTGCCTGACCCCGACGGTGATGAGTTTGCTCGACTCGTGCGGATTCCACTTGATCATGAAGATCTTCTCCTTGTGGCCTCTGCGGGAAAGTCAGGAAGCCATTCCCAGAAAACAGCGCGTGGGGCGGGGAGGACAACAGAAATTCATACACCGCGCTGGGTAGGGTCCACGTGTTTCACAGGGAATTTTGAAGTGACACTGAACCGTGAAAGAACATCCTGAGTGAAAACTGGAACGAAGGATTCGCAGTGGAAAAAGTCAGAGCAGAAGGTGCAGCAAAGGATCTGGTGGGTGTTCCAAGAAGCTTGGACCCTCTGACCCCCCCCCCCCCATCCCCAGATAAATTCCTTTCATCCCCTGAAAGTTTTTCATTTTACATGCTGAAAGAGTCAGGGTTGAAATCGCCCCCAAAAGGGGCTGGACGCCCACGAAAATGGAATTTTTATGCCTCCCGCATGGACACCATGGACGTGACGTGATACCGTGCTTCACACGCGATGCATCGTGTGTTAAACAGGCGACGGAACGGACCTGGTCGTGGCGAGTTTCTCCCCTCGTCTCCAGTCCCACACCACGATGCAGTGATTGTCATCCAAACCCACGGAAGCCAGTCTCTTCCCGTCCGCTGGAAACGCAAAGACGGGACCGTCATGGCACAAGCGGAAGGGCAGTGATGACCGGTCAACAAGACGAACCAATCACAACATCCTTTGAGTTTGGAGCTCATGCATCAGCTCAGCCGATCAATGGACATTCTGCCTTTTTTCGCGTCAATGGAACGCGGTGCGTTTTGAGCGCATTGATGCGCAGAATGGAAAGTGTAAGTCTATCTGCGCATGCGTCAGCTGCGCACGCATGCGCACGAGTCGTGCGCGTGCACCTGAAAAGTCGACTGCGCAGACGCCGCGCTGGTGCTGCCCCCTGAGGATGGACAGCGTCTTCATGGTGTCGGCGTCCCACACGTGAACCGTCGGGTCCCGCCCCACCTGATGAACAGAGACACGACACGCCGTGAAACCAAAGGTCACGGCATCCATGGCTATGATGTCCCCAAAGGTGCGCCTTCACAAACCGTCAAACATTCAAAGACGGACGACAACGACCAATCGTAGAAACACACACACACACGCACACAGACACAAACGAGGGAGCGCCCGCGCGCACACACGCACACACACACACACACACACACCTGTCCTGTCGTCACTATATCCTTGAGCGGATGCACGGCGAGACAGAGCACGTCGTCGGTGTGCTCGGTGTAGAAGCGCTGCGCGTGCTTCGCCTTGTTGTACACGATGCCGACTGCAGCCACGTGGTACACCACGTCGCCCGTCTGCGTGTAGAACACGTTGTTGCGGCAGTCGTAACCTCGGTACCTGCAACAACAGGACAGTCTCAAGCTGAATCCAATGCAGGCACACGCAAACTTACACACACACACACACACACACACACACACACACACGCACACATCACCAGCAAGCACACACAGGATCCCACGCATCCCAGTCCGTGAACAGAGGTGCGGTCCTCAGTCGAACACACGCGTTCGCGTCACACACACTTCACCCGCAAGCACATTCACCTTCATCCAAGCATGAATCGGCCCGCACAAGTGTGCACAGTGACACCCCCCCCACACACACACGGCCGCACTGTACACACACACACACACACACACACACACACACACACTCGCTCACCCGTGCACGAACTGGAGTTGCAGCCCGTGGTCAGGCGCGCGGTTCCTCTTCTGGCCCGCCGCCATGTCTGCGCGCATCTCCCTCTTCAGAAGCTTCACGTCCTCTCGGTAGATGTCGCGGCCGTAGCGCTGCTGCGCCTCCGTCTCCAGGTCAGAGTCGATCTCACCGACGTCGGACGAGTCGGAGTCAGAACCCTCGCTGTCAGAGTCCACGTACGCTGTGGGAAGAAGGGCAGGGTCACGCGCATGCGCACTGCCATGTTCACGCACGTCAGCGCATGCGCAGCACTTTCACACACACACGAGCAACCATGTTCATTCACATGCATGTTTCATGGTCCACGCACGTAGACTACACGCTGCCCGTTCACACAGCGCGCGCTTCCCCC
>JAAUXT010139690.1_pt1 | contig 11714 bp, 9 predicted proteins | sample 7278171 | NCBI WGS metagenome assembly JAAUXT01 (sample SAMN14350112, study PRJNA611818) | marine sediment metagenome | isolation source: surface marine sediment (1.8m) | place: French Polynesia: Moorea | collected 2018-08
CCGCGGTCACTGTGGTGTTTCAAAAAATTTTCTGCGGGTTGGTTTTGTGGGGGTGGGGGTGGGGGGGGGGGGGGGTGAGACAAGAATGAAGTGGAGGGAGCATGAGAGACAGATGGAGAGGAGGAGAGGAAGGAAGAATGAACAGCGGATGCGAGTCCAGAAGAGAGAGGTTGGAGATTCGGAGGGATGATGAGAAGAGTGTCAAAAGACGCGGCGTGAGGAACTATTTTCTTGAGGGACTATTTTCTGTGTCGCAGGCGGGAGGAGGAGGAGCGGAGGCAGCGGGAGGAGGAGGAGGAGAAGCGGCGCATCGAGGAGGAGATGCGGCTCGCGGAGGAAGCGCGCGTCGCCGAGCAGGAGCGACTCGAGGCTGCGATACAGGCGGAGGAGAAGAGACGAGCAGAGGAGGCGGAGCGGGCAGAGGTGGAGAGGAAAGAGGTGAGGAGGGGAGGGAGGGGAGGAGAGAGGTGAGGAGGGAGGGGAGGAGGGGGAGGGGAGGAGAGAGAGGTGAGGAGAGGAGGGAGGAGGGGGGCAGGAGGGGCGAGGTGGAGAGGAAAGAGGTGATGAGGGAGGGAGGGTAGGGAGGAGGGGGAGGAGAGGAGAGAGGTGAGGGGAGGTAAGGAGGGGTGAGGTGGAGGGGAGAGAGGTGAGGAGGGGAGGGGAAGAGAGGGAGGATGGAGGAAGGAGAGGGAATAGGTAGATGGAGAAGAGGGGAAGGAGAGGAAGATGAGGAGGGCGCGGTGGGTGAGGATGTATGTTGTGTGTGCCAGCGACGAAAATGGTCAAGTGTGTCCAGAAGTTGAACAATTTTCGTTGTCTTGTTCACAGAAAGAGGAGGCGGACAGAAAGGCGAAGGAAGAGAAGGAGAGACAGGAGAAGGAGAGGGAGGAACGACTGAAGAAGGAAGAGGAGGAGCGCAACGAGAGAAAGAAGGTGGGTTGTCACCGGAGAGAGAGAGAGAGAGAGAGATCCAGGTCGGGTTTGTGGCGTGAAGCGAAGCGACTCGGAGGTTTCTGCGCTTCTGCAAGACGCTACCTGAACCTGTTCGTTTTGTTGCAGCGCCTCGAGATGATCATGAAGCGGGTGAAAACGGACACGCCCGACAGCTCCCCGAAGGTGAGGCCTGCGGGCAATCAGTCATCAATCAGTTGAATTCAACTAGTCCGCAAATTGTGACACGTCAAAGCGACTCGCCCGAGACCTGGCGTGAAATGAAGTTTTCCTCGTGTTTTCAGACGGAGAGTCCGAGCCCGACCAAGTCCGGGGCGTCGAGCGTGTCTCCCCCGCAGGGGTCGAGTCCGGACGGCCCGAGCCCTGCGGCCCTGAGCCCCGGGGAGGAGACGGCGCCATCAGCCATCACAGCCGGAGCCGGGGAGGAGGAGCAAGGTGAGCACACACACACACACACACACACACACACACACACACACACTGAGCCCCGGGGAGGAGACGGCGCCATCAGCCATCACAGACGGAGCCGGGGAGGAGGAGCAAGGTGAGACACACACACACACACACACACACACACACACACACACACACACACACACACACACTGAGCCCCGAGGAATACAAGGCGCCATCAGGCATCCCGCCCACTGGAGCTGGAGAGGACAAGCCAGGTGAGCCCTCCCCCCTCTACACACCCCGACGGCTCAAGCACAGTGGCCGTGATTCCCTTCCCTGCCACCCCACCACAGGGTACCCCAGGTTCCCTCACAATTTAGCACCCTATGAGCCTGACCTGACCACGGACAACTCTGTCACAGCAACTCCATCACGGACGGACTGCAGCAAAAGTTCACGGTGCCAGTCTCTCGTCCGTACGTGTGTCTGATCCTGAGACACAGAAGGACTGTTTTGCTGCTGCGTTCGAACCCCTTGTAAATCATGATTCACCACAGAACGGCTTTTCGCGTGTTTCAGGTGAGGACGGCGCGCCCAAGTTCTCGTCGCCGCTGCTGCAGCAGATGTTCAACTCGAAGCTCAAGAAGGAGCCTGAGAGCGGGGGGTCTGAGGAGGCGAGCCCGTCCGATGAGAGACAGGTGTGTGTGTGTGTGTGTGTGTGTGTGTGTGTGTGTGTGTGTGTGTGTGTGATGGTGTGCGCAGTTGTGTGTGACAGACACGGTGAGTACACATGTTCGTGTGCGATTGTGTGTCAGAGTGCGCAAGCACGTTTGTGTGTGTGTGTGTGTGTGTGTGTGTGTGTGTGTGTGTGTGTGTGCGTGTGCGTGTGCCAGTGTGAAGAGACAAGAGACTGTGCACTGCGTGCCTCACTCATCGCTGCTCACGTTCCTTCAGGTGGACATCGGGTCTCCCCCCGCGGCGGCGCCGGAGCCTCTGCTCCCCGAGTCCCTACTCGACGCGTCCCCAGCTGCCGCTGCGCCCTCTGGTGTCACCGCCGCCGACGATGACACTCCCGCCGCGAAGGTAGGCCACACCCCGCATGCTCCGAGACAAACTCCCCGTACCCGAGTGAAGCGTCGTGCGTCGCGGCCCTGAGGACGCTGCGTCACGTGAGACGACGCAGCGTCCAGTGACGTGCACAGGAACGCGACGCATGACGCTTCCAGTTGAATCTTTCGAGGCTGAGTCCTGACGTTTCCAGCAAAGTTTGACAAACTTTTGTGATGCAAAAATTTTTGGGTGTGTGTGACTGGCAAAATTCTGTCTGGTCTCAGTGTCCCGAGTTTCCGAGAATTTCCTTTCAAGATCATGACAGTTTGAACCTTGAGCCTCAAGTCCACTAACTCCTGTCTCGGGCGTGTTTCTGTACATACAGCAGACCCTGTTACACAGTAACGGTGTTGGAGTTCAGCTCTTATTCCACGGTGTCTGTTGCGCATGCGTGTCCTTCCAAACCTGCCTAAAAATTGCCATGGAAACAAGCGGCGTGGCAACCGCGTAGTGGCGTCAAGACTTGCGACCTCGTTTTGACGTCAAAATTTGACGTCGGTTGACATGGATTTTCCTGCATTCAAGCTCAGAAATTCCCTTGTGAAGGAATGGCACATGACAGGCGCAACGTTGACGGTCGCTTCCCGCCCAGTTAGTCCGTCGTTTTCTTTGGGTTGAAAGCTACTGTGTTGGAAGGACGCGCAGCTGCAAAAGACACCAAGCAGAATAAGAACGTAAATTTTTCAGCAGTTTTAACATTTTAACCGCATGATCAGTACTGTCCCCCCTTAGTTACATTTTTATCCCAAACGTTACTTACTATATCAGTAACCATGGTAACGGGATATATTGCAATAACTGCGTAGCAACTAAGATGTTCTGAATGTTTTTCTCTCCCCTTTTTAACGCTGCCCGTAACCTCAGGTGGAGGGAGATTTCATGAGCGCCTCGATTCATGACGTCACAGATTTGATGACGTCAGCTGAAGCGGAAGTTGCATCGTCATCAGCGGACGACTCAGGCGAGGCGGACATGTTGAATTTGTCTGCTGGAAGCGATGGCCTGGCGGGTGTTCAGGACACACCGGTGGCGGAGAATGTGATGACATCATCAATGTACGGTGGAGACCTCGACCAACCAGATCTGCGCGACTTCGTGACGTCATCAGCGAAGGATGCCCAGGACGTCATGACGTCATCATTCACAGAGGGCGCTGATTTCTTGAACACGTCTCAGGAACGGGCACAGGATCTGATGACGTCATCCTTCGGCAACGTGGGGGACGTTATGACATCATCTGCTGCTGACGTAAGCGATCTCATGACGACGTCCAAGGCTGAAGTATCGGACCTCGTCGACTCCACACGAGACGACGCCCAGGATTTGATGACGTCAGCAAAAGCTCAAGCGTCAGATTTCATGACGTCAGCGCAAGACGAAACTTCGGATTTCATGGCGTCAGCGCAAGGTGCAGCGTCAGATTTCATGACGTCAGCACAAGGCCAGGCGGCAGATTTCATGACGTCAGCGCAATCTGGAGCGTCCGATTTCATAACGTCAGCACAAGCTCAAGCCTCAGATTTCATGACATCGTCACTGGGTGGTGTGGACGACGCAATGACGTCAGCGAAACAGGACGTGGACGACACGATGACGTCAGCAGCGGAAGACGTAGACATACCGATGCTGGCGTCGAACGCGATTGAGCAGGTGTCGGCCGGAGGCGTCGAGATCAAGATGCTGCAGCCGGGACTGCTGTCCCGAGACCAGGTAACGGCGTCTGCCGGGCGATAATAGGGGACGCGTCGCGTGCCTGTGATATAATAGAGCGTGAGGAGTGCGTGTGATTGGTACCGTGTGAGGGTGGGAACTGGTGGTTGTAGAGCTCAGATTCGGAAGGTTTTGGTCACTGGAAGTTGGAATAGTGATGGTGGTTTCGGCTCAGGAGGAGTTCTAAAACCGTGTTGCTCTGAGAAACTAACTTCGGGAAGAAAAATTGAGTGAGCGTGAGCTTTGGCCTGATGAGAGAGAGGCTTGGGGTGGTGCTGAGAGTGGTAAGTGAGTGATAACAGGGGAAGTGGAAGGCAGGCAGTCCTGGCATGCGCATGTGCTGTGAGGTGTCTGTGTGTCCAGTGTTAGAGGCAGGAGGCAGTCGGTCCTGCTGGTGTGTGTACACGTGTGTCAGTGTTGGGGTTTTCTTGATTAGTTAGAAATGATGGATTTTCTTGTGTCAGTCAGTGGTGGTTTTTGCTTTTTTATTTTCATTGGACATTTTTTTACATGTTTTGAGGTGGTTTTTATGAGTTTTATTTTTGGAGTGGGCTTCAGTGGTACCGTTGGTGCGTTCTCTCTCCTTCGTGAATGCTACAAGTTGCAACGGCCCAGGGTCCAGATTTGGTGGAAAAAAGAGATTTTGTCCGTGTAACGCTGTTGGAGGAGCCCTGCTCCAGGGTCGGTCCAGGGTCTGGATTCTGACTGCCATCTCACCACTGGAATTCTGTTGTGTGAAACTCAATTTTCAGCTTTGAAAGAGTGTGAAAATTTTGAGTGATAGGTGTGAACCAGTGAAAAAGCACCGAGTGTCACTTGTTGTCACCGCACCGACGCACTTACTGCTGTCGGACGGACGTTCAGTCCCGCACTGAAGGACCAAGCGACAACAACCAACATTATTGGCCAAAAATGACACGGACAGCAGACAGCCTGAAGAACGTCCTGCCCTGCACAGTTTGCGATGTGTGAACCGACTGACTGGTCGCACCCGACAGATTGTGCAGGGGGTTCTGTGCGCACGTTTCAGCACCTTTCTGGCACACACACTCTGTTCAAGTCTCTGAAGCACCCACGTTAGTCCTGCCCTCTCTCGGCAACGTGAAGCATTGATGGAAGTGAGTGTGGATCCCTCTAGTGGACAGATCTGTGGAGTAGAGTTGGGCACCTGAGGTGGCCTGTGGCCGAAGCCCTGATTGGAGGAGAGACCCCAACCACAGAGGCGTGTCAGTGATGCCCTCTAGCGAAGGGGAGAGAGGTGAGGAGGGCGTAGCTAGCGGCAGGAGAGGTGGAGGTGGTGGGAGCGAGAGGACTGAGCGCATGCGCTGTGTGGTGGGTGGTGGTGCACGTGGCTAAGCACGTGGTTGTTTTGGTTTTGATCAGGTGACAGCTCCTGGCTCCCAACAACCGGAGGACGAAGAGAGTGAGGAGGAGGAGAGAGAGGAGGAAGTCAAGGGAGATGAGAGCAGAGAGAAGGCAGAGAAAGCCAAGGAGGAGAGTGAAGGGGAGTCAGAAGAGGAAATGGCAAAACCAGGAAAGGAACAATCACAGCACTTGACAGAATCAGAGGAAGAGGACGAAAAACTTGTGGTTTCAATTGGGAAAGAGACTGAGAAAGTGAAGATGGAGCCAGAAGAGTCTGAGGAGGAAGGGGACAACGAAGAGCCGCAAGAATCGCTGGCTCCGAAAGAAGAGGAAGACGACCAGGTTGTAGTCTCAGAGGATGAAGATGACGCAAAGAACCCTGGAGCCAAGTCTGACGATCTGGATTCCAGCCAAGAGAAATTTGAGCCTCTGGACTCAAGTCAAGAAAAAATTGAGGCTCTGGACTCAAGTCAAGAAAAGGTTGAGGCTCTAGACTCCAGCCAAGAGAAAGTTGAGGCGAGAAGAGTTGAGGATCAGACGGAGAGCGAGGATGAAAGCGACAAACAGGAAGTGGAGGATCTCCGAGCGGAAGTGAGGGAGGAAATAAGAACAGTGAGAACAGCAGTGAAGGAATGGAAAGAGAAGGAAGACGCCCACGAGTCCGAAGATGAGAAAGACCAAGAGATCATCGTTGTCACAATCGGCAAGGAGGAAGCTGACGAAAAGGAAACAAAGTCAGAAGACGAGAAAGAAGAGGCTGATCAGAAGAAGGAAGACAGGGAAGAATCGGACGAAGAGGTAGAGCTAAAAGAAGAGAAGAAAGTAGTGGAAGAAGACCGCGAGTCCGCAGATGAAGATATCCACGAAGCAGCGAAGCAACGAGAAGACGATGCAGATTCTGAGTCAGAGGAAGAGAAAGAAGACGAGAAGAAGCAACAAGAGAAGACTTTCCCGGAGGAGTTTGGAGCAGTGGGTGGAGCTTCTCTTCCCAGCGTGGAGACAGAGGACGAGAAGCAGGAGAGGATCTTTCTGGTGATGAGAGAGAAGATCCACGACAAGTTCGGGGAGGAGAAGCATGAAGAGATGGAGGCTCCAGCCAAGGAAGTGGACTCTGATGTGGAGGAAAGCCCCAGGGATGATGAGGAGGGAGAGAAGACAGCAGCAGAGATAGTGAAGCCAGAAGTTGGGCTGGTTGTCTCATCCATGGATGACAGAATGAACAGCTCAGATGAGGAGTCAGATGAGGAGTTGGTGAAGAAGAAGCTGCAGAAGAAAGCTGAAGCTGCTGATGACAAACTACAGGAAGCTCTGGCTCTGGGCAAAGATATCAAGAAGAGCCTGAAGGATGGAGAGAAGGAGATCAAGGCTTCTGTGGCTGACACTGTCAAGGCAAGTGAGACTTTCATTGAGAAGGTGGAGGTGGAGAAGGTGAGGAGTGTCAGAGATGTTGAAGATGAGGAAGACCATGATGCTGAGAGAGATGAAGATGAAGAAGACAGAGATGATAGTGGCTTCTTCTCCAGAGTCAAGGAGTCCCTTCATGACAAGGCAGAGGACATCATGGAGAAAGGTGAGGAAAAACTGGATGAGCTCAAGGCTGCTGTGAATCTCAACATCAAAGGAGAGGAGCAGGATGAGGAGCAGTCTGACGAAGAAAATGAAGCCAGGAAGGAAGAAGACACTGGAGAAGATCTCGATATCCGCAAGAGCACTGCTGAAGCAGTTGCTGAAGATGTGTTGAGCTATGAAGTGGCACAAGAAGCGACTCAAGAGATCATGGAAGAACCAGCTGTTGCAGAGAAGATGAGCAAAGAGGAGGAGGAGGAGAGCGAATCAGACGAAGATCTGTCGCAGAGAGAGGATCTCAAGAAGGAGGCGTCAGAAGAGAAGAAGAGGAGTTTGAAGAGTGAGAGCACGAGCGAAGAGGAGGGGATGCCGGGGCTGGAGTCTGACGAAGAGGCTGCAGCAGCCAAGAAGGCAACAGACGAGGCAGCTGACGACGAGGTGAAGAAAAACGAGCAGATCACAGTGAAAGTTGTGGAGGAAACCAAAGCAGAGGCGGAACAACAGGAGAAGGACCAGGACCTGGAGACAGGAGAAGCCATGTCTGACGAAGAACAGGAAGCAGAGTCAGACTCCAAAGAAGAGAAGGATCAGGGCTTCGGGTTCCCTGGTCGTATCGCAGGGGCTGTGTCAGCCCAGCTGGGGAGTATCGCAGGGTCCGTCCAGGACCAGGTCACAGCTGCCAAGGAGAAGATGGAGGAAGCAAAGGAGAAGATAGAAGAAGCCCTGTCTGCTGCCAAGGATGATGAAGAGGAGGGAGAAGAAGCTGAAGAGTCGGATAGTGATGTACTGAATGCCTCTCAGAACACAGTGGAAGAGCTGAAGATTTCTCTGAATGACCCAGGCCTCTCAGCAGAAGAACTCCAGAAACCAAGGGAGGAGCCTGAAGAAGCCTCAGACAAGGAACTGGACCAGTCAGGAGAACTTGCTGTCTCAGCTGCTGCTGTGGTTGAGGATGTTTCACCCAGATCTGAGGAGCTGGAGGCTTCTGAAGAGCTGAACCTGGAACTGGCCAAACCTGCAGCCACATTGTTGGATGCCTCCATCAGAGATGTGAAGCTGGAGATGAATGAGCCAGAGGAGCAGGGAGCAGCCACAGAGGAGAAGCTGCAGAAGTCAACAGATGATGATGATGTTCACACTGAAGAATCCACAAATCTCCAGCTGTTCAAAGCTGAAACTGAAGATGCTAAACTCACTGACAACTTCCTTTCCACTGACAAACCTGAAGGTGCTGACAAACTTGACACTGAAGAAGCCTCAATGGGAATGCAATCTGCACAACTTGAATCTGAAACCACACAAGAGTTCTCACTCCTGCAGCAGAGCAGTGAAGACATGCACACCATCAGGACCCCAGAGTTCATGAAGGATGAAGAGATGAAGCAGACAGGGGAGCAGTTTGAGGAGGAGCTGCAGGAAAGTCTGCAGGAGCTGGACGACAGTATTAAAGATGAGAAGGAAGATGTGGAAAAGATGCTGGAGGCTCCAGCGAAGGAGAAGGAGAAGATGGAAGAGAAGGAGAATGATTCAGACTCTTCTTCATCCAGTTATGAAGATGAAGCGTCGGTGAAGGAGATGAAGGGAGAACCAGGGGAGAAGCGAACCAAGGATTCCAGCAGCAGCTCCAGCTCCTCATCCAGCGACGAGGAGAAACAATACGACCTGGTCAAGGAGACAGAGGCAGCTGAGGACGGAGAAAAGATCAAGGCAAAGGACAAGGACAAGAGCTCATCAAGTTCGAGCGAGTCGGATGAAGATAAGAAAGCGAAGAATGAAACAACCAAGGAGAAGAAATCCTCCAGCTCCAGCGAATCAGATGGAGAGAAGAAACCTGGAGCTGCTACAGACAAGAAGTCTGACAAGAGTTCATCCAAGTCCAGCTCCTCTGAGGATGAAGGTGGATCCCAGGAGGGAAGAGTCAAGAAAACCAAGAAGAAGAAGAAGAAGAAAACCAAGTCCAAGAGTTCCTCCTCCTCAGGGTCCAGTGTGAGCTCCGACTCCTCAGATGAGGACGACAAGAACATCATGAAGAAATTGGCTGTAGCAGGAAGGAAGAGGCCAAGGAAGAGTTCCTCCTCCTCCAGCAGCTCTGATGGGAAGAAGAAGGGGGAGAGGAAGGAGGAGCAGGGGAAAGGCACTGAGGACCCTGAGGGGAAGAAACACTCCAGTTCCAGCTCTGAATCTGAGAAGGAAAAGAAAGATGATGATGATCAGAAGGAAAAGATGAAGAGCTCAGCTTCCAGTAGCTCTTCTTCAGAGTCTGACAAAGAGAAGATCATCAAAGAAGGGAAAGAGCAGAAGAAGCAAAAGTCCTCATCTTCCTCAAGTGAAGATGAACCAGGAGAAGATTCAGAGCGAGAAGTGGAGCACATGAAGCAATCTGGAAAGCCAGGTCACCAACTGGAGGACGAAGTGGGACGCAGCGTAGAAATGGAGCATGACGGGACGGACGAGGCCGTGTCCATGGCCTACACCCAGCTCGTCACACGTGCCGTGCAGGAACAAGTCACTTCCGGTGAAGACGTTTCGATTTTCGGCCACCAGATGGACGACGGTGGCGTTTCGCAGCCGGAAGCGAACATATCACGTGACCTGAGCCTTCCAGACGCAGAGTCGCCACGTGGAGCGGACCACGTGATCGAAGCAGATGGTGATGACGTCACACAACTTGAATCTGCTGCACTTGAGCCCAAAACGACCCTGGAACCGGGGCAGTCGGACCTGGACAGCAGCCAGGAAATGGACGCGGGTTCCTTCAAGGAGAAAGAGCCGGGACCCGGAGAGGACGCGGGCGAGGCTGGAGGAGCACGGGTCCCCGACACACAGGAACCGGGTACCAGGCTAGAGGAGGAGGCGCAGGAGGTAGAGGTTGGTGCTGCCCCCCTCAGTGTGACTCCGCCATCAGATACTCCGCTTCCGCTTTGTCTGCCGCTTCTTTTTGTCACGTGTCACCGATTCACTCATGACTCGTCCAATCACGTGCATTGTTGCTTTTCAGATTCATTCACTGTTCATTCACATATCACTTCCAGCCTGGCCAATCGGAAGGAAGCATGCTGGCAAAAACCTGAATACTTCCTGCCAAGTTCAGATCTGATTGTGGATCTACAGAACTCCAGCAGCTTCCTTCTTTGTGGTCGTATTTGACCGTTTTCTTGTATCAGATCATCAGCTTCACTTGGGAGTGAGTTTGGCACTTCCACCCCCCCCCCCCCATGGGGCAGGTCTGGGACCGAGGAAGCCCCTCATTGGTTGACGCACCACCGGAAGTGCCAGGCCTCGCCGCACTGTATATTGTATCGCACTGTGGTGTCTCAGGGTGTCAGGGGTTTGTGAGGCTTTAAATATAGAGCAAATACGTTGGAGCCTCAAACACACGTAGGTCACAGGTAAAAACAGCATAGCTGCGAGAGTGACGTCACTGTTGATGCTTTCATCCTTTTTTCCACCGTTTTTGCTGTGTTTTTCGTTCTATTTTTGCTTCTTTGACAATGTTTCTGCAAAACATGAATCGATTGGAGATAATCGAGGTCACGGAAGTGGAATCTCAAGGTCATTGCACCGTGAAGGTCATCCGAGGTCAGACTGACCTGCGTTTGTCGTCGCCGTGGATACGGACACAAAGCGCATGCGTTTGGGTGATGGTTTGACCCTGGGGGCGGGAACCGAGAGAAGGAATCCACACTGAATGCGTCGCGACGCATCATGTGTGAATTCCACCCAAACCCAGTTTATTGACCTCATTAACCAAGTACTTGACCATTTCTCCGAACAAGATCTGACATGTTTTACAGTTGCATGTGTTTTTCTTGTCTTGTGTACATCTTTTTTGACTGGGATTTTCATGCCCGCACCAGAGACTGTTTTCCTCACGCACCAGTAGAGGGATAAGGCTGTGTACAGTTTGCAGTCAGCAGTACGCGGAATGTGCTGTGACGTCAGCAACGACGCTGTGTGACGTCATGGCGGTTCTGACGAATCAGGCCGGGTTTGACGGTGCAGATTCAAACCCAACTTTTGACCTTCATGGAATCGCCCCACTTTGAAGTGACACGCAGGGAGTTTGCGTGAACGCCATGACGTCATCAGCTGTTGACGTCACAATTGTGATGACGTAACGCAGCCTGTCTCCACGCAACCAGCAAAGCGGGCCCCTCTGTATCTGCGTCTGTTTCACCGCTGATCACGAAGATCACAACAGTCTGCACTGGGAAGCGATGCTCGCTTGGTCAGAGTCAGCCAACGCTAGGGTTAAGTTTTGTTTTGACTGTGACCAAGAGAAGTTTTGTAGTTTTGGAGGGCAGCTGTTTTGGCTGGGCACCAAAACAGACCACGTGACTTTTCACTGAAAATTTCAGCATCTTTCTCAGTGCAGACATTTTGAGTTTTCAGAAATAAGGTTTTCATTTTTAAGCGTGTGGTCGCCCGAAGGGCCATATACCACACGCTTAATGTAATCACCATCAGTCTGTATGTCCATCCATGTGTGTAAAGTGGGTCCAACCCCCCCCCTGGTTAGACCCACTTTACACACATGGAAGGACATACAGACTGATGGTGATTACATTAAGCGAGTGGTATATGGCCCTTAGGGCGACCACAAGCATAAAAATGAA
>JAAUXT010062679.1_pt1 | contig 11711 bp, 11 predicted proteins | sample 7278171 | NCBI WGS metagenome assembly JAAUXT01 (sample SAMN14350112, study PRJNA611818) | marine sediment metagenome | isolation source: surface marine sediment (1.8m) | place: French Polynesia: Moorea | collected 2018-08
ATGGGGCACTTGGCCTCTGGACCAATCAGAAGGCTGGATTTTGAATTCTAGACCAATCAGAGGCCTTCCCGCCCTCATTATCTCTGCCCCATAGTGGGGGGCTCTTCTCTCCCGTGCACCAGGAGAGGACGAGGACAAGGTCTGCCCATGACCAGTTTGAACACGATGAGGAAACGCAGCAGAGCTGAGATCTGTCCAGACAGGGTTCTCACACTGTACAGAGTGTTTGCTGCGACTGAATTTTCGAGACATTTGGTCCAGACAAGAGTTGTGTGGTTGAACAAAGACCCACTTGTAATTTTGGAAGCGTTGTGATCACAGAGTTGTCGTGACCAGGTTCCCGTACTCAGAACTCTCGATGCACACCGCTCCTCACCCAGGTGATAGTCATACGACACCCAAGTTACCTCTGGAGTTTCTCAACTTTTGGCATCGTGTTACTCGGTGTCTCACCTGCGGGTCGTGAAACTGGATGCAATGACAACACATCGCAAACTTGAGGTCATCAAATGTCACGCTTTCTGTATGATAGCGGCGTAACTCTAAACTTGCTGGGTCCAAGGTGAGTGTTCTTGGCGTACGTGTAACTCGACCCAGGCGAGTTATAAAGAAGTCGTGAGATGCCATCGTGAGCTCTGCAACTCAAGATGGGAAGGGCAGTGAAAGACCTGGAACTTTCCAGATCGTGTTCGAGGTTCTCAATTCTTCATCTCAAAAGCAGCAGCCACGTTGTGAGATATCTTTAAAACTTGGTGCTCGTCTTCTGTTATTGACGGACACGTCCTTGAAGATCGGCTCATGTGTGTGTGTGTGTGTGTGTGTGTGTGTGTGTGTGTGTGTGTGTGTGTGTGTTTGTCTATCTGCCAACAGCACCCCCGGAAAGACTGAGAAAAGCGTGGATCGCGCCCCTCAAATGTCAGTATTTCAGAGCGCAGAGCGCACCAGAGGAGCAGGTTCGCAGGTCACGCGGCACCACATTCGTCAACCGCTTAAGGAACCTCACTCTCCCCCTGGAAATCAATTGCGTTTATGTCATTTCCCTTTGCAATATGAAATGGGGGCCGTGGACACCAGGTCAGTCTGTCTGCGTGATTTATGAGTTCCTCCCCTCATCCTGCGCAACGCGGACAAAACCGACTGGGAGTCCGACTGACACAGACATCTGCATGCAGGTCTCATCTCAGAGTACCTGGTTGTTCAGTCTCTTTTCCAAATCTGAACTTGATTATTCATTTGTTCGAGGGTGTTTCCAGTCATTGACACAGTGGCTTGCAGCGAGTGGAAGCGTTTTCCATCGCACAGATTGGTGGCTTTGCAGCACTCGTAAGCACAGAGACACTGGTCACAACAGGCGCAAAAGTCCGTTGGTGTCTCCTCCTTTGTTCCGCGAATTCCAGCAGGTGTGACCGAAAACAGGACGACATGCCAAAAAGTTCTCCCCGTTCCTGCAGTGAAATCTCGGAAATGATCATAATTCACAAAAGCAATACAGGGAAGCACGCACTCTTTGCGCGTCCGGCACGGGCCAGGTTCCTCAAGCTCAAACACTGCTCGAAGCCACCATGTTGGTGAAACCGAGACCCACATGTTCTCGTTTGTCACTGAACCCATCCACAGAATCGGGAGATCTACGGGCCTCGGAACCCTTTGTTCTGCCCTGCTGTGCGACAGGAAAATTTTTTACTCTGCCACGATGAATTTTTGGCTGTTGGAAGTCAAGGCTCGGAACAAGAGGAGTCGTACGGACTGTACTCTGAATCCACCCCTGGTTCCAACACGTCATTCAATGTGTCTGCTTGTGAACGAACAAATGGTCGCGACGCAATATCTCGAAGACAACTTGCGCTGGAGGGAAAGCTTCAGAAGGGAGCAAATGCTTTGAATAAATTTATGAGGATTTATTGCAAAGGAAACTGATCCTTGCGCCTCTGGCTGCGCTCTGAAAACTTCACTCGCGATGTCGCAATCTTCTCATGTCGGCGTGCAAATTAATCAGGATTGCCGCTGTGAATTCAGTTTCTTTTCGACTCGGTAATTTTATTTTTGTGCCTCGTCTTGCTTTGTACAGAAGTCGGGGCACAAATGTGGCCATTTCGACTTGTCAAGACAGCCCAACCTGACCATGCTGTGCAACGACATTGACGAACACTGTCGCTTTGTGTTCCTGATACCAGGAATGCATGTAACGTCAACAATTTTACAGTGTTTAGTGAGCAAATAATCTCCGAAGTGCTTTCATTGATCTCCATTTATAATGGAAAAGGCTCGGGAGCCTTAACTAAGGAGATCCCTGAATGTAAGCGGGCACTGCTGCAGCTTTCACATGAACGCACTGTCCCATTTCCACAACCTTTTGAAGATCGAGGAGAATCTTCATTCAGCAGCAGTGCCTCGCTGGACCATTCGGTGTCCGGCTGCGTTGGGCCCACACTTCAAGTCACACACACATACACACATACACACACACGCGCACACACTCACACACACACACACAAACACACACACACACACACACACACGTCGGGGCAGGGGAGGGAGAGGCTAACTTTCGCACAACTTTAGGACAAGACTCACAATGGGAAAAAATGACAAGTTCAAATTTTGGACAAGACTATGGCTGAGGAGGAGGGAGAGGGAGAGACAAAGTTGGCAAGAGTGACATCGGACAGGTGCTCAACACGAAGGCAAACCAATACGAGCGCAAGCGGTTGATAAACATTCACTGGTAAAGACAGAGGTCTGGCCTGGCCCGAGCGGCGGCCAGCTGCTCGGCACAATGGGTCGAAAATCAGCAAAAGTTGATTCCAGAGGTGAACATTCTCTGAAGTGTGGGCTGAGAAGGGGCGATATATTCCGGAGCAGAAAAAACACAACACACACATACGGACAAACGTGCACACACACACACACACACACACACACACACAAACACACGCACACACCAATTTGTCGGTGTGTGAACAAAGGTTCGCGCTGGTTCACTGGCGCTGCAAATACAGAAGAAATTTGACACCCCGGCTCCATGCAGGCTTTTGAATAAAGCATCATGGAGCTTGTTGTGTCCTCACATTATCTACAGGCTTCAAAACTTTCGAAGCGGCCGATTAATCAACGAAGCAGCTTCACAGAAACTTAGGTAACCCAAAAAGCTTCGGTTCCAAATGTCATGCGTGCAGCGTCTTTTGTAGCGATCTGAGACAGGGTCGACGCAGCTGAAAACAGACAAAGGGTCTCCTGAGTGACAAGACTGAAAAGTGCAAACGAGCAGAAGCAAGTTCCGCAGGTTCACTCTGGCACTGCCAAACTGTCACAAAACTGACGAATCCCACCACTGAGGAAGAGACGGATGCTTCCCATTTCCAATTGAAGCTGACGTGCACATCTTTGAAGTTTGGCGTACAAAGATCAGAAACAATTTGGACACTTTTGTCTCACTCCGCCGCAAGGATTCTTCTGGCCCAAAGATCTTGCTGGACAGAGGCAGTTGCGCACGTTTTTTGCTGAGCGTCACTACTCTCAGCAACGGAGGTTCTCCACGATGAACCTCACACGGTGAGCCTCTCTGGCTCCCGACCAGAGACGAGCCAATTAGCCCGTCTGCCCGAGACTGTCGGCTTCTCTCAGCTCTCCCCTTCATACTCAGCCTCACCTGGCTTCAAACCGCTCAACTGAAACCAATAACTCAGACTCCATCAGCGATGAGGCCTCCGCTCAAACCAGCGAATCTGAGCCAAATTGTACCAGCTGATGTTCGGACTTCAATTTCTGGTTTCTTTGCACTTGTCTTCACATTTGATTTCGTGTGAACAGTTGAACAGGATATCATGTCAGTATACCAAAGAATAAATAGGAAGCCCAGTTTCAAGGAACACGAATAATACTTCCTTTCACTTGCACTGTCGACGAAGTGGTGATTTCCGGCGACGCTGAGGACTTGGTTTCCAGTTCAGTTGCATGATTCTGGCCCAAAGAACACACCATGCAACGGCCTGCACTGTCCCACAGAAAGCGAAGTCCCATCGCAAAACCATTTCACAAACAGCTCAATTGCTTTCTGCCTCTGTCTGATGCGGCAACGCAATTCTGGTGTCAAAAGAAGAGGGAAACAAGGACAGTGTCGGACAGCAATGTCGACGCTCAGAGAAACAGGCGGACAAACAGACAGACAACCAGACACCTGTACAGGCGGCGGTTTGATAAAAAACAATGCAGCAGTTCCAGCTTGAGGCTGGGAGTCCGGAGGCACAGATGAAAAGACTGAGGGATTGATTTTCGCTCGGGGAGTGGCGGGGATAACACGAAGACCCAATTAGGCTCCACTGACGCTTGACTCTCCCACCCATTTCACTTCATTGTGCTTCCCCAACCGCGTGCTGCCGTAGCTGCAGGCGGAGGGAACGTCGACGAGCGGCAGTGCACCTCTCAGAGTTCACCGCGAGAGTTGCAGTTCGAATCCCTTGATGGAACCGGAAATGGGGCAATAATTGCTCTGAAAAGAAACAGAAACGTGGAGCTTTTCTGTCGCTTCGTGCACCGCAGAACGCCTCCGCTTCGATCCACGCTGACCCGGAGCTCGTTTGAACACATATCTTTTCCTCTGCGGAGAACAAAGACTGATATTGATCCCATCAGCGAGGATCCTGGCGGACTTAAGCACCGCCACAGATTCAATATTGTCTGCACACCTCTCGAGGAGGAACATTCAGTGCTTTTTGTTGGCTGATCGATGCAGCATCCACGCTGAGGCGGAGGTGGAGTGGGGTGGGGGCGGCGAGTCTTTACAGCAGAAATCTTGCTGCTGAACATGAAACATAAAGTCCGTGTCGCTGCGAACAAGATTTTTCTGCACTGGGTTGCACAGTTAGGAACTTAGAGTTTGTGCGGGTTCCTGTGCAGGTGTCCCTCACACCACCATGTGAAGTGTACGCTCGGGCACAACACTTCTGCTTGCCACTTCTTTCCATGCATCAGGAATTCTGGACCAGGGTACGCCTTTGATTACGCAACGTCCAGATGAGTTCGCATCCAGCAGCACGATCACGTCTCGAAGGCAAGGCCTCAATGCTCGCTTCGTTTGGACGATCCCACCCGCCTCCGCTGCAGTCTTCTGAAAATCCCTGCTCGAGCCGTTTGTGAAGCTTTCTGTCATACACATCCGCGGAACTCTAAAGCAGGGTCAGACAGTCTGCGTGTGGCGGTTCAGGATGACACCTGCAGGCTCCCTGTGGGGAGAATCCGGAGCAGTGGGCAACACTGTCAATGCTGCCGTCCCGTGCTGAACATTGTTCACCTGATAAACCTCGAGCCCGCATTTCAGTCTCAATTCTGCGCACGTTGACTTGACCCAAAGTGGCAACCACCCTTCCAAAATTCCACACTGCTTTCCAGTCCAACAATCAACTTGTTTGAAAAGATCTGACTTCACACGCCAAACCACCGATCACCCAGGTTCAAGAAACATTTCGCAGCCAGAACTGCTGTGCGACCACAGTGCGAGTTTGAGAGTGCGTACAGGATGACACACAGTGAAAGGGGATAATCCGGTGAGGAGGCTCCTTCCTCCCGCTGTATGGCGGGTTAAGCCCCCAGGACAATGGAGGGACAACAATCTCGCAGCGCCTTCTGGGTCAAGCCGATTATACTTGCAGCAAAATGCTTTGTGTGGCACATAACATGGTAATTTGGCGACCATGATGTGGAAGAGGGTTTGCAGACTGAGTGTCACCTTGCAGGCTTGTTGTGCATGGCATCGGTGTTTCGTATGCTTGTTCTTGCAAGTGTGTGTGTGTGTGTGTGTGTGTGTGTGTGTGTGTGTGTGTGTGTGTTTCAGGTACGTGTGTATGTGTCTGTTTGCTGTGTGTCTCTGTCAACACGAACGCGCCACGACAGAACGTGTCGACACGATCTGGCCCACATCGCACAAGCTGTTGGCCTGAACTGGCAAACCAAAGTCCAAGAAAACGACTGTGAGTTTCTTTCGTGGGTGTCCCTGACTTGTGCGTTCATAAACCAACCACAAACAAGCAGACTGAACTCTGAGCAGAGCTATTGAAGGGAGATAATGCTGGAGAGATTTGTAGGCTCCTCCTGTCAGGGCTCCAGTTCCCAATTAACCGCTCTCAGGCGAAGTCGGGTTTCAAAGGCGAGAGTTCACTGGCCTCACCTTGAGAGCAGATTCATGGGTTGACTTCGCTCTCACCGCCCGTTCGAGAGACTTTCAACCTGCAAGAGCACGTCGACTTTTGATCAGCCGAACGTTCTCACGTGTCTTTCAAGCTGGTCGCGTCATCCTGGCGATTGTGCAGGGGTCATGGAGACCTGACACATCAGGCAAAGCCCACATCAGACTTCACCCCGAACACCAACGCAAAGTCCAGAGCGAACAACGGCCCGAGAGGGTATCGAGCCAGGGCAGCTTTGGAATTGCTTCACCGTTGTCAGAAGCAGCTTGTGGATGCTTGATCACCAGACCGAAACGTTCAGATAAACGCTGCTCACAACTAGAGCCACCTGCAGAAATGAGCTCTTTTCTTCCCAGAGCTGACGAATTTCACTCCAAACGGTTCGCTTCCTCAGCAGATATCAAAAACTTTATGACACTCCAGATATCATTTCGATGACATCAAGCACCGCAAGGTACCGGTGGTCAAAGCAGTGCACAACAGCCACTGAGATCCAACTGCGCCAGAACTACAGGTGCGAGCTGCTTGTCGATTCTGCAATTCCAAGGATCATTGAACTGCACCAGTCTTTCCGACAATCTCACCTGGGACGGACCCAGGATTCCGTCCCAACGTGGCGTGGTGCTCCAAAAAACAGGATTGAATTGAATTGCCAACTGGGCGGTGAGTTGTACTGGCTGTGTGGTCTGCGAGAACCACCTCCATACACTGTTTCTCAGTACAGCATCGACTCAACCACCACGAGTACCCATCTCCACGCAAACAGTCACAGATAGATCTCTTCCACATAACTGTATTTCACGGCTCACCGCAAAACACCTGCATTTACTCCGTGCCTACGACCCCACACAACCCGAGCAACCACCAAGAATTCAGAGAGGCACTTCCGTGGTTTACGCCTGAATTTGCACGGAAGAACACCGCCCGGTGAAGACATGTGCCGATTCTGCACCGTGCTGGCGACAGCTCAGCCGTGCCCGTACGCGGCCAAAGGGTTGTTCCTGAGCCTGTCGGGGAGGGGTCCGACAGAAACACCACATGTAAAAAACGGTTTTTGTAGCAGATTTGAATGTTTCTTGTTCCCGAACAGTATCCTCTGTGTGTGTGTGTGTGTGTGTGTGTGTGTGTGTGTGTGTGTGTGTGTGTGTGTGGTGTGTGTGTGAGGTGTAGAGAAAGGGGCCGGAGGTTCAAACAGCATCTTGGATGAAACACAATTCCTTTTGCAGATAATACCGGTAGCGAGGGTGAGGGTGGGTCTGATGACACGTTCCAGAACAGCGTGGTTTTGTGCATGACGTGACTGTGGTCGTCTGAAAACCTTTCTGAGTGAAGTTTGAGAAATGGACGTGGTGCTAACGCTCACAATTTACAGGCTCTCTGTCCGTTTGAAAGCGCAGCGCTCACACTGCAACCAAAGTGAAGTTCATCCCTGCTCTTGTGAAGGAGTAACTCCACCAAATTTCATGTGCCACAAAGGTACAAATTCATTTTCGATTTCAAGTTTTATTTCCTCTAAATCTGGGTGTTGGTGTTCATTCGTCATACCAGGAGGCGGGCAGGAAATGCGTTGCTTGGGGTTTTTTCTCAAATCGAATTTCGTTTGATTGAGCTTTTGACACCTCACATCGTGAACACATCACCTCCCGATAATTTCGTTCCGATTCTGCACCACCTCCCGCAGCGAACAAATGAGACTTTTAAGCGAAAGCGAAAAGTCACGCTACGACTCCCACATTTGGTGCGAGCTTCATCCGACTTCAATATCCATTTTCTGCTGAAGTGACTTCAGCACACTCTGAAAACAGACGCATTGAAAAATGTCCAGCACGTTTGCTCAACCAAAAGCAGAAGAAACAGTGACAAGAAACAGTGACACTTGACTCAAGACACTTGAGGACCGTTCGGTGTTGTTTCGTCGTGTGGCCGTGAGTCTTGTCGCAACCTTTCGTCACACCAAACGTACGTAAAGATTTGTCAGACAAATGGTCAAACGACGTGAGAATTTTGAGCGTGTCCACGTTTACTACAGAGCTGTTCAGTGGGGTCGCGACTGCAATTACTTAATGTCGTGATGACTCGCAGTGAAGCGCCCTGAGTCGCAACTCTTCCTTCCACCCTGAAAGTCGACTCCCGAGGCCAAAACCGTGGAATCGTGACCTATTGCAGAGTTCAAATCGGACACGCATACTCGGGACTTCTTTCATGCAGGTCTGTTCAGTGGTGTGCAAACCACGAGCGACGTACAAATTAAACAAAACGCAGTTTCCTTGCAAGAAACCAGGAGCCGTTGGTGATTCCTGCTGGGAGATGGTTTCACAATCGCAGTGACAGACGGTGACACCCGGAGCGCCTCGTGAGCTTATCAGCCTCCACTCAATCAGATTAGCGGCTCCTGAGCCGCGCAAGGAGCAATCAACTTACAAGTGCGAGTCGACTTCACAACACTCAATTTGGAAACGAAAGGTTTCCCTTTCCTATTCTCAAGATTTTTCAAGGCAGAGAGAAGTTTCAGCGCAAACTGTGCTACAGTCAACAAGATGTTCTGGTCTTGCAACCATTGGCGCTGCAGTCCTGGAACGATCTGCTTTTGCGTTCAGCACTGCAGGGGGAGAAGCTCTGTGTGAGCAGCAGATGGCAACTTTCCCAGTCAGCGCCATGAATCTCAGATTGTTTCTTGTTGACGAAGGTCTGGAGCTGCGTTGGATTGAAATCTGAACTGCCATTTCGAACGTTTCCTCCAACCTGTTCACCACTCAGGAACTTCCGTCGCAAACTTGAACCACAAAGTCAGAACGTGTATCGGGAACGCAGCTTGACTGTGTTGTTCCTTGTCCAGAACCATGCGTGCACAAGGATGCTTCGAGCAAACCCAAAATGCCTCACAAGTAAGAAATAATGGTCACAGAATTCAGAGAGAGGACTTCAAAGATTTCGATTCGATAGAGAGCTCTTACTGCGGTGTTACGAACAACAGCCGAAGCGAGTAAAAGCGTGAAAATCCTTAATTTTAATTACTGAAGACAAAAAGAGATTAAACGAGACAGGCAGTTGTAATGAATGGGTTTCCAAGGCAACGATAGGAAAATGTGAAAATCCTGCAAAAGTTAATGGAAGAAAATTCACTTTGGAGTGTCAGAAGAATTAAAAGCGTTGAAAGGTGTTTCCGCCAGATGAGAGACGTTTTGTCATTTTTGTGATGACAAAAATTATCAGGTTACGACTTGTGCAGCCAGCGAGAACAATCGTCACAGACATAAATTTGCGGATCAAACATAATCTTCCCAAAAGAACTTGCGTGTTCTTCATGAGTCTCCACAACAGGAAAACTTCCCTCAACGCGCTCCATTCTCCCCGCTCCCGTTAACACTTCCACTCCAGACTAATTGACAAATAAATTGGAGCTCTTCGGCGAAATTGGAAACTTTCACTGCACCACAGCAGCGTCACAAAAAATAAGCTGTACATCACTCAAAACCTCACGCAACTGCTGTCTGATTCAAGAGCACAACTTGTTCAACCCACATCGGAAGTGGAGAATTTCCACAGAAAAGGGAGTTGAAGGTCCTTTCTGGCAATCAAGAGGGAAACCACTGACCAACTTCTGCCTTGTGTGTTGTCTGACTTCTTCTGTGTCTGCACAAAGAGTGAACACCACGCAACTAGCACCGGGAAGAGTCACCAAGGATTCCACCAAAAAACACCAAGGAAAAAAAGCGTCACACCTTCGCCACAGACGCCTCTATCTCCACAAATATTCAGCTCCTTTTTTGTCCATCAAAATGCTACTTCAGTGCTCTTATCGGTTTGGAGACTCAGTCAATTACAGACGACAATTCAGCCCCAATTAGTTTGACAATGCGCCATTACCAAGCATCGATTGTCAACATGACGAAGTTGCAGAATACGAAATGCCATCACGGCGTGACGTTGGTTTCGACGTCGAAATCATTGTTGAACTTGGTTGCTGCAAACGAAGCCGAAGGAGCTGTTTCGAACAAAAGATGCGCGCCGTGCCACAACCCTGGTGTTGGTTCCGGCGCGTCTCTTTTATGCGGCGCGTCTCTTGGAACGCGATGTTGGCCAATCTGTTGCTGTTTTCGAGCGAACAACGCTCGCAGTTTCCTGAACGCCGTGCCTACGATCTCCTGTTCAAGTTTTCCAGAATTGAACTCTCTCAGTTATTCAACTCCAACAGTTCAAAAGTTTTCCAGAGCACTCAAACCTCAGACCAAGTTGTCTCAACAAAAAACAAAATGCTTGGTACTGGTGAAAAATGGTGTACTTTTGGAAAAGTTGCTCGAGAAACTGCGAGATTGTGATGGACAACAGATTCGAACCCCCATGTTTCACAGTATCATGGAACTCTCAGTTATTGAACTTGTGCTGCACACTCATTAAATATCTGAGATAGTTCCAAAACTCCCTGTGAAATACGTCGACCAACCACCCTGTCACAAGAATCTCTCGCTGGATTACATGTCAAAAGGTCAAAACTTCATCAAAGGTTGAGTTGCACTGCAACCTCAGTTTTGCACCCAATTTGGCTGAAATCTCGCCACGTTGACTTTGGAAAATCGAATGTCTCTTCCGAATCCGCCACGGAGACGATCTGTCTCCATTTGCCTCCCTCATTCGATCTAATCGCGCCAAGTGCGAAAACGAGAATGTACGAGACGAGCGGAAATTAACTGCGTGCCTCCGTTTCATGAATATTGCAATTTAGGCAAAAAGCTCTCCGGAGATACTGCAAAGCGAGAACCACTCAAATGTCATTTCTTGTTTCTCTCATCCGTTCCCGAAAAAAATGCCACCAATGAATCTGAGTGATGTGCAGTCCACATCGGACGCACAGCTGACTACTCGTTGGAGAACAACACAAATGCGCGTTAGCACGAGTACATGCTGAACACCACACCATTTTCAATGAGAATTCCTGACCAGCTGAAACGTGGCTTCCGTGCAACGAATCACGTTCATTGTTCACGAGAACACGTGGAAATACACGTGCTAGTTTTCCCGGAAGTGTTGGCTCAGCCACGAAGAACATTGTTTTCAGGCAACGAGAATTGATTGAAAGGCAAAAAGGCTTCACATGATTCGACTGCTGCCGTCTCTTTGGTGTTTGCGAGGCAGTCGTCACACAAAGTGTCCACGTCGCACACCCACGGCCAGATTTGTTCCTGACTGCATTGCGCGCTTGTGTCGCTGCCTTCGGAGGGTGCGATCCCAGTCAGAAACGTCATGTGTCCCATCCATTCAGCGATGACGCAGGTTGCACCACCACCGCAGCACCAAAGGCCACAACCTGGACAGAGAACCTTTTACACTCTGAGAGTCAAAACGGATAAAATGAACCCCGGACGGTCTGACAATATGTCACAAATATTGCACGAATCATTCAATATGTGTTCAGAATGAACGAGTGCGCAGCATGAGTTCTTTCTTCACATATTGAATGATGATGAGTGAAATAGTTGACTTATACAACAAGTCAAAACTGCAAGAGATGATTCGTGGCCAGAGAATGAA
>JAAUXT010024695.1_pt1 | contig 11710 bp, 13 predicted proteins | sample 7278171 | NCBI WGS metagenome assembly JAAUXT01 (sample SAMN14350112, study PRJNA611818) | marine sediment metagenome | isolation source: surface marine sediment (1.8m) | place: French Polynesia: Moorea | collected 2018-08
AGCAGAGTGCGCGCGACTCCACACACGTAAGCATCTGCAGCGGAACAAGCAGAGTGCGCGTGACTCAACACGTGTAAGCATCCACAGCAAGACAAGCAGAGTGTGCGCGACTCCACACGCGTAAGCATCTGCAGCAGAACAAGCAGAGTGTGCGCAACTCAACAGGTGTAAGCATCCGCAGCGAGACAAGCAGAGTGTGCTCAACTCAACACGTGTAAGCATCTGCAGCGAGACAAGCAGAGTGCATGTGACTCCACACGCGTAAGCATCTGCAGCGGAACAAGCAGAGTGCGCATGACTCAACACGTGTAAGCATCCGCAGCCAGACAAGCAGAGTGGGGGGACTCCACACGCTTAAGCATCTGCAGCGGAACAAACAGAGTGCGCGCGACTCCACACGTGTAAGCATCCGCAGCAGGACAAGCAGGGGGCGGGCAACACAGAAGCCCCAGTCAAAACAGGCAAAACATTTGCACTGACAAAAGATGACATCGCTCCAGTCAGAAAACAACTTTCAGCATGTCTTCGCTCAAAGGCTTCGAGAACGTCTTTTGCGCTCACTGGGCATGAAAACAAGATGCACAGGCGAGGAAGCCGGGGGTTGTCAACCCATTACCACGTCAACATGTCGAGTTATGGAGACGGAAGAAGCGCTTTTGCTGCCGAATTTTGCCCAAGGACCAGGTCCTGTCATTTTCTAGTGAATTTGGAAGAAACTCACGCAACTGGTGACAAATGGTGCAGTCACCACATAAAATTGAGAAGAAAAGCAGCCCAACTCGAACCGCCGAACCTTTTCAACACAAATCATACGTCAAGGCTCCCTCCGACTTGAACCAGGAAAACGCAACGAGAGCCACTGAACCTGTTTTCTGCACACAAACTGCCAACAAGTTCGCGTGCACTGTTGCAGAATTTATGAGCTATGCGGATGCACAACGAAAGGAGAAACACTTTGCCAAAAGCACTTTTCGACTTTGTTGAGCACAACTGAAAAGGAGATTTGCAAACTTTGTTCAGCGAGGGGTTTTTACAACCCTCGGATTTCGCACCTTCGGGACTCTTTCTGTCCAACCCATTTTTTGCGTCTTTCCTCAAAATTCGCACCTGTGGATTCGACTCTCCACGAAAATGTTTCAGGGCAGCCAAGTGTGAACCGCCGCACCAGCAGAACGACTGGCACGAGAACGTCGACATTCAAACACTATCTTTTGCATCGGGCTATAAATGGCTTGGAATTCCTGAATTCCAGCGGACATGTCATTTCATTGGCATCAGCCAATTGAAGCGAAGCGCCAACAAAAGCGACGCCGGGGAGATTCCTGCGTAGATCTTGCTCGAAGCAATTCATCCACAAACGCAGTCTCAAGAAATGGCAATCCATCAAAGTTCTTACCTTTGCTCTGAGCCCTGTGTACTTCAACAGACTGATGTCTCCCCTTTCTTCATTCTCTTTCTGGCACCAATGTTTTCCTTCAATTTAGGCAACCTGGGTCCCGTCAGTCTCAATTGGTTTTGGCCAGAACACGCTGCGTTTTTTTAAATTCAATTGACGTCGACTCAATCACGACTTGCAAAGGTCTCCGTCATTCGAACCCCGAACTTTTGTGTACAAAATCCATATAGAGGAGCGCGGCGCGACCTGGAGTCGGTTTCCACCGCGCGTACCGATCCGACACGTGATCAGCCCAACTTCACAACAGATCAATACCCCGCGAACCTCGTCTTTATTATTTCACCTGATTCCCTCAACTTTTTTCGCGCGTGTTTTGATAGCTCCCGCAGGTAGATCCCATTCGCGGCGCGCGATCGACTCGATACTCGATTTCTGTGGACGCATGAATGTGGAGCAAAATAAAGCGTTTTTCAAGCATGAAACATAAAATTCGATGAGACGGACAAAAAGCGGCATTGCTGATCGGAGATGCATCATTGAGCGCGGCGGGACGCGAAGCGACGCCGAGGCCACGTTCACATCGAGCGCGTCCGGGCACGTCACGTGACTGCACAGGCGCCGCGTCGTTGCCTGTAACGCAGCGTCTATTGACATGCACAGGGACGTTGTGCATTTGGCACAAGTGACCGACGACGCCACGTTGTGCACGACGCATCCAGCGTCAGTCACTCGATGAAGCAGCGTCCACTGACGTGGCAGGTCACGTGACGCGTGACGAATGCAGTGTGAATCGGGTGTGCGCGCTCGCGACCTCCGAGGCGCCGCCTTTTCAATGAGTTACGGAGAGACCTCGGCAGCGACGCGGGAAACGCGGGTCGTAGCGGCGGCGGCGGGATCCAGATCAGCCCTGGATGCCGAGACACGGGCCGCACTCTCAAAACACGCGACTTTCGGGACTTTTTGTTTCTTTTAAGGCAGGAATATCTGAGAATCCTTCCCTGTTTCTCATGTGGGTGAAATACAGAAAAGTTTATCTGGGTACGAGCGTGCGAGCAACCGACTGACTGACCGACGGACCAACTGACATCGAGGAGGTCAAGCATCGACGTGGTGGGCAAGACCGTGGAAAACTCCCAACACACGTGAAATAACGTCCGCTCTTTCAAGCTTTGCCCCTCCTCAAAGACGAAATGCAGAAAGTCAACATCAGGTCCCACCAAACAGCAAAACTCAAGGACACGGCACTGTTGTGTGTGTTGGGAGAAGACAGCAGAAATCACCAAACCCCCTCCATTCGCTGTCATTCATCTGACGTCAACCACAGATGTACAAAGCAGCAGACGTATTTGCTCGACCTCCGTACTGACCAACCAATCAATTGACCAGCCAAGTGTGCGTGTGAGAGTGCGTGAGGCACGACGAGCATGTAAAGCGTGGGCGAGGCAGCTGGGCGGAGCCTGGTATCCACGTTCACACGGGAGAAGAGCTGCTCGGTTTGAGAGCGCGCGGCACGCGGTTCCCTCGATGAGCTGTTCTTCAATTATTCACGTCGCCGTCGACTTGCGCTGATCACGTGCGTGCGCGCCTCACGATCACGCACCTGCAGCTGCTGCATTCCAACACACACCCCTCCACTCGCACACACACGCACAGTGCTACGTGCACACACTCACACAGTGCCTCACACACACACACACACACACACACACACAGTGCCACATACACACACAGTGCCTCACACACACACACGCACACACAGAGTGCTACACACGCACTGAGCCACATACACACACACACACACAGCACGCCACACACCCACACCACACACACACACACACACACACACACACACACACACACAGATGAACAACAGATAGGCAAGCGTGTCATAAATGTTTAATAATTTCAAGACCAGGCTTGTCATGTACCTCTGCCCTGCCATGGCAAAACCTTGGTCCGCACTCCGCACATGTACGTACATTTCAGGAGTTTTACGAAGAGGGAAAATGCCACCAAAATGTGCAAACCCACAGATCCTGCAGGGCATTCACGAGTGTTTTGTCAAAGTGTTCACTCCACAACAGACCATGCACGAATAAAGTATCGACAAAATGACACAACTTCTTTTGTACGAATGCATTTCATGAGTTGCAGCGCCCTTCGAACCAATTGAATATCTGAACGCAGAATACGCAGCAATCGAACGTTTCCGGCGCCACTGATCGGGGGGAAGCCATCAATTTTCCGTCAATGCGTCCCCCTTGATTCTCACGCGAACCTCATTGGAACCCGCGTCGCGTTGAAAAGCGACGCGCAGCGCATAAATTCTGCGTCTGCCAAGCGTCGCGTCGCGTCGCGTCACACTGCAGGTCGCGTCACACTGCAGGCCGCGTTCACACTGCAGGTTCACGCTGCAGGCCGCGTTCACACTGCAGGCCACGTTCACACTGCAGGCCGCGTTCACACTGCAGGCCGCGTTCACACTGCAGGCCACGTTCACACTGCAGGTTCACACTGCAGGTCGTGTTTACACAGTAGGTCATGTCCCACTGCAGGTTGCATCACACTGCAGGTTGCATCACACTGCAGGCCATGTTCACACTGCAGGTAGCATCACACTGCAGGCTGCGTTCACACTGCAGGCTGCATTCACACTGCAGGCTGCATTCACACTGCAGGCTGCATTCACACTGCAGGCTGTGTTCACACTGCAGGCTGTGTTCACACTGCAGGCCGCGTTCACACTGCAGGCCATGTTCACACTGCAGGTAGCATCACACTGCAGGCTGCATTCACACTGCAGGTTGCATCACACTGCAAGCCATGTTCACACTGCAGGTTCACAATGCAGGCTGCATTCACACTGCAGGCTGCGTTCACACTGCAGGCCGCGTTCACACTGCACGCTGCATTCACACTGCAGGCTGTGTTCACACTGCAGGCTGTGTTCACACTGCAGGCTGTGTTCACACTGCAGGCTGTGTTCACACTGCAGGTCGCATTCACACTGCAGGTTGCATCACACTGCAGGCCATGTTCACACTGCAGGTAGCATCACACTGCAGGCTGCGTTCACACTGCAGGCTGCGTTCACACTGCAAGCTGTGTTCACACTGCAGGCCGCATTCACACTGCAGGCCGCGTTCACACTGCAGGTTGCATCACACTGCAGGCCATGTTCACACTGCAGGCCGCGTTCACACTGCAGGCCGCGTTCACACTGCAAGCTGCGTTCACACTGCAAGCTGCGTTCACACTGCAAGCCGCGTCCCACTTTAGGCCCGCGGTTCGCGCTGGATACGCCACGCGTTGCATCCCCGTACTCGTCAACAGGCGCTACGCCGTTGAACAAACACAGCTGCCACTGACGCAACGCACGACGCATCCGGCGTGAAGCACCTCAGAATGCACTCAAGAGTTCTGCGGCTCAAAACGACCCGCGTTTTATGCGTCGGCCGACGAGGGGTCGTCTTACCCGCGCGCGCCATCGAGATCCATTCCAGTCTCGTGCGCGGCGACGATGAGTCATGTTTCAACAGATCGATCTGAGCGGTGCGACCAGGTGCCTGACTCCGCCTCACCAGCGGCCCGCGCTGCGTGGGGAGACGCTCCAATACACTCGCACGGTCAGGCCGCGTCCAGGGGTGCAATGTGTGAATCAAGGGCTGTTGCGTCGCAAAACCCGGGCCAGACACAGAACGCAAAACATCCAGTGTGCGCCCGTTCTGATACATACAGGACTCAGCGCATGACGTAGCCGATGTGCGCCCGGTGTAATGAAGCCCTGGTCTCTGGTCAGTGTGTGCACATTGCGATCATTTGGCACCTATTACGAGGAGCTTTGACTGATCGCACTCCGAGATGTGACCCAGGGTCTGGCCACTTCAGCCTACACCCTGTCTTGAAAATCCCGGGTCCCCTCATTTCATTCCACTGGCATGAACATGACACGACGCACGACAGATCCAGTGCGCACCAGGCCCTTCACACGCAAGACGCAACGCAAGACGCAACCACTGTGCGCCTGGCCTCACGTGAAGGCAAACGCTGGACTTCGCCACGTCTTTTCCCGGAACCAAAGACCACGTGATGCAGTGGCGTGACCACCGCTTTTGGATCTTTGGTGCGTTCCGCCGGGACCGAGCGACCGAGCGTCGTGATCACCCGAACCGCAGCCGAAACCGCACCCGACGTCTACGGCCACCAAACAGAAACGCCTCCGGGTGAAACCTCATCGCCGCGATTCTTCGAATGTCCTTGTCAAACCCCAGTGCGGGTCACCGACCGACCGACCGACTCACTTTCCTCCCCTTTCAACGCAGACAACGAAAAACAAAATGATGGATGCGACGCAGACAGCGAGTGATTAGAATCTCTCTGGGAGACGAGCGCAGCGAAGTTGGCACAGTTGGCCTGGGTAACGCTGAAGTCAGTCGAGAAAGTCAAAGACACTCGTTTCACTGTCTTCACTTTTCTATTGAACGTGTTGAACGTCTGTGACTTACCGGAATCCTTCGACAAACAAACATCTTATCTCCACGCAACACGGCCCCAGCTCGAGGCGTCTTGTCGCAGCGCAGCAATAATTCATCGCAGCGCAGATAAAGCCTTGTAGCGGCGGCAGTTCAAACACACAGCGGCCTTGTCTCCAGCTCTGCGCGCAGTCACACTCCAGGGGCGGATACCGGAACCGGTCCAGGGCACATGTCATCCCAACTTGGCCAAAAGAAGGACGTGAAAGGAGTTCGTTTCTGAGGCTCACAAGTAGGTGGAGTGCGACTGGTCTTGCAGGGATAGGGGTCCCTCCCCTCCCCCAGCACCATGCAGAGCAACACCAAGCCCGGTGTAGCAGGACCACATTTATCTTCGGCGTATTTTGTCAACGATGACAAACAAACTGACGCAGTTTCCATTTGAACTCTTGTGTCTGCAGGTCTTTTTGCCGTGTGATTTGAAGCTGTCTGCGTTGACAAAATCTCACCCAAATGGTCCTGTTACACCTGGAACCATCTGCCCCTCCCCCGACAGAGAACGTCACTCTCCCCCTCCCCACCGGGATCCGCCCCTACGGTCTCCCCGGCACCGCGCAGGCAGTGACACCGGCCCGAGGCCTCCACCCACTACGAACAACAGTCCCTCCGCTGTTCCACGCACCCCGCTGCAGACACGATCGGTGCCAACAAGTCGTTTCCCGCTGCGTCTCGCTCCACGCCGTCAGTTTGACGTGTACCGGGACGTGTTCGTCACCTCACGCGCGTCACAGTCACGTGTTCAGGAGCAGCGCAGCTCCAGCATTAAGCATGTCACTCCGTCGCGCAGACGCCTTCAGCCGTCCGTCAGCATGGGCTGCGTGCGTCAGCAAAACCACGGCTGCCCACCACCCAGGAGCATCCAGAATTCAGAAAATGGGGTCGAACGGGGTCAAACTCTCAGAGCAAGCCAAACTTGAAAACTTTCGCACCTGATGGGGCAAAATCCTTTACTTTTCGCAGGCTCAGGGGAGTCAGTCGCCCGTCAGACGCGCGCCCCCTGGGGACAGGGACAACCCTCCCTTTGCTTGTCGCACGCAGCCTGCACGAAGCGTCCTTTCACCGGAAGCGAAGCAGTCCTTATCACTGGCGCCCTCCAGCGGATCCAGGACACCGTCAGGGCACCAATCCCAAAGGGACCAACTCCGAATTCGTACAAGTCATTTGCGTGACGTCACAAACGTACCGCATTCAGTCGAGAGTGACGCACTCAATTTTGACGCACCCCAACAATTTAGCACCAAGGACGAACCCACTTTTGATGATTCATGTTGGGCAAATGGTGTGTCTATTTGCACGGGTGAAAACGGTACAGAGGAGAGGAAGGTCAGGGCCGCCATTCCTGGATCCCTTGGAGAATTCACACTTCCAGAACAGAACAGGAACCGAACGAGCAGCGTCATCAGTTCCACGGACGTCGCTCCAGCGCGTCGCGTCCCGGCGGCACCAGATGCGCTGCGTCACCAGCTCAAGCGATACGAGCGGTACCTTTCGGACGCGCCCAGTTCCGTCTTCGCATCGCGAGGCACCGAGGGGACCAGTCCAGGGATCGGTCGCCAGGTCACGTGTTCAGTCACGCGGACGCGATTCTCAAACCTCCCACCAGATTTGAACAGCCTCTGCAAAAAGAGAGAGACATGCTGAACGAGACAAGAGCTCTGATCGTCTGCAACAGAAAATATCTGCTGAATCCACTTTGTAAAGAATACGGCTGCTCAGAAGAGTGGGCATCAAATCAAAAGTTTCTGGTCCAACACAATATTACGAAACGAATTGAAACGCCTGACAAACACACGAACTTTTTGCTTGTCTTTTTACACGCTCAATGACTGTTTGCGCACTGGGTGCGACTAACTCGCCAAAGTGAAATCCTCTTCAATGAACATTGTAGCATTTATCGCCACTTTTTGCAGAAAATCCCTCTGAGCCCGAAGCCACTCCGTGGCTGAGAGCGAGAGTTCCTGTGTACGCAGACTGTTCTCCGTGAGAGCGTACCTTCGTCACTTGTCTGGAGCCAACCCCATCTTTCTTCGTGACTTGCGGCGCGGTGCTGCAAAGAAATGCAGTCCAAATTAAATCAATGGAAGCAATGGCGATTGGACTCATTTCCAACCAGAAAAACAATCGGCGATACGTATTTCAAAGAAACATTCAAAACTAGACCTCAAAAGACAAAGTACACTCGCGTGTTGCACGTATGCGGACAACCTGCATTTGCCAGCCCACCCTTTTATACACACACACACGCACACACGCACACATACACACACACACACACACACACACACACACACACACACACACACCACGCACTGTTGGCTCTTCACCACAACCGGCACCACTTCCGAGAACTGTTTCCCCACAGCGCAGTTTTGAGAGACTTGTTCTCGGGGAGGAGAGACAGACATCGTGATGGTGGGTGGTCTCGAGATGAGCTCTGTTGTTCGGGTACACCTCCGTTCCCACAGAGCACTGAGTACAAGTGGCCGCGCCGCTCTACAGTCAAGGAGCGGGACGCATCAACGCATGAGACGCTTGGGAGATTTGCATTGTCATCTGCGGTGTCCATGACAACCTGATCCTCCTCTCTGTTTCGAGAGGAAGTACCGACACTGGTTGGTCTGTTCTCCGTCAGACACGATTTCACCTCTGATGTCTGAACCCAGATCAGGCAGAAACCAGGAAGTACCAGGCACAACGTGCCATCCCGAAACCCTGAAGCCATCGTGTGTTGTGTATCGGGAAAGGGACGCACAAGACAACACACCAAACTCCAAGTGATGAACCAAGCACGCAGTGCATCCTGGTGTGAAAGCAGTGTTGCCTGGTCACACTGCGCAGGATGCACCATGCGAAGGCGCGCAACGCGTGACGCATCGCGTGTGAACCGGGCGCTTCGTTTTCTCACGACACGCTGCTGTGTCAGCACATGTGCCAAAAATGTTGCGCATTTTGCTGTGACTGTTCAGCCGAGTCAAACCAAAGATATAGCAGGGCACTCAGCGAGTGCGGCCTGTACGTGAGTCTGTCAACTTCTGCCTTCCAAAAATGGTCATGATACCGTTTGAATTCAATGGTGTCATGACTACATTTCGGAAGGCAGAAGTTGATACGCCTTCGTATGCGCGCGAAGTCTGACCCCCAAAGTGTGCAAGTGTGTGTGTGTGTGTGTGTGTGTGTGTGTGTGTGTGTGTGTGTGTGTGTGTGTGTGACTGTCCTGGTGTGTGACTCTGTCCTGGTGCTGTGACTGTCCTGGAGTGTGGTCTGCTTGTACGTGTCTGTGAGTGTTCAGCTGAGTACACACCTCTTGACAGAACAGCACCATTGTTGGATTGAAACACGTGTAGAATTGCCACAGAACAGCAGTACTCACTGGAGGCGGGGCTGGCGAGCACCGGCATATCGAGCAGCTCGTCGTCCTCTCCAGGTTCTCGCTTCACGGACGGCGGCGGGTCTGGAGACCGCTCTGAAGGACACAACCAGCAATCACTCAACTGTGACGCGAAAAACGGCAGCAAAAATTGCCAAGCTTCAGCAACGATTTTACACTTGTTCTTGAGATGAAAGAAAGAGTTTGCCACACCAAAGCACAGTTTCCACAGTAAGAACGTAACAGACGGTGCAGCAAAGACGTGTGCAACGCAAAACGCCGAATTGTGACGCCTGCCCCTCACTGAATGGTCGTACCTGGCTGTGCATATTTTTCAAAACCGACACACACTCACCCAGCTCGGGTGCATCATCGGCGTCTCCCTGCCCCGCAGCGCGCGGTCTCTTCCCGCGCCTCGGCTGCGGAGTGCCGGGGCTCGCGTCCGGGACAGCGGCGGCGGTGGCGGTGGCGGTGGCTACCCGCCGGCGCCGCCTCTGTCTCTGCGGCTCCTCGGCGGCGCCGCTGAACGCCATCGTCCGGATCTCCGCCCGGCGCTGCGCAGCCGTCTTCCGCCTCGGACTGCGCTGCTCAACACAAGCAACACGTGACCATTTCCAACGGTTCACAAACAAAACACAACAAAAGATAGACTGACCAGGGTGAAATCAAACTTGAGACATTGCATACAGCAGAGTGTTTTCGCTTGGTGCAGCTGCGTGTGAGATACCCAATCTGGGTCTTCCTGAGTCCCGTGCCACAGCACGTGACACGTGTTTGTCAGCGCCACTCACCGCGTCCCTTCCGCCCATGGACTCGGCGTCCGTGTCGGAAACGAGGCTCGTTACGCTCTCTCTCCGGCGGCGCCCGACCTGAAGAAAGGTGCGGCCGTTGACGAAAACCGACTTGAGAACGCAATTTCAAACACTAGCAAATGCGACTCCACGACGCGCACGCTGCATCGCAGGCTCAACGCACCTTCTGCCCGCTCGCCTTCTTTTTGCGCCAGTCTTCATACGAAGCGACGGATCTGAAACAGACACGTGATTTCTCCGTCACTTGTCTCTTCTGCCCAGACACAGACGAAACCAATTAAATATACTCTTTCTCTCAGCCTCGAAGCGAAAGCAAGGCGAACATATTGAAGCGAGTTACGCGCAAAGTGCAGTCAGCCAACTCGCACCCAGTTCCGCTGCAACTGCAGCTGATCCGAACAACGCAAACGTGCAGACCCTGGTGACTGCGTAGAGTTCTGTACCTGGTCATGTACTGGACGAGGTTGCCCTCGATGACGTCCAGAGCCCGGTCCGGCCGCGCCCCGCCCCCGGATAGCGAGCACTTGAGCTGGTGGTACTGCTCGTGTATGGACGACAGGTGCTGCGGCAAAGACGAGTGTGACGTGCAAAAACAGCCGAGAATTCGTGTTCAGGGGTTGTCACGTTGTCACGTGAGCTGCAACAGCTTCGGGCGAAATGCGTTTGGTGCTGAAAGTCCGCAGTCCCAGGTGCGGCTCAAACGTCCGAAACTGGTCTCGCTGGCGCTGCACCGAAAGGTCCTCCTGTCCCGACCAAGTCAAGGTGACTTCATATCCAAGCTGCGGCAGCAGCAGCAGAATGAGGTCACCATTGAGTGCAATGTCTGCAGATTTATTGCGTCAAGAATCAGCTGCCATTGATTGTCTGTGGCAAGCGACCTGCTTCACATTGGGTGTCATGTTAAATTTTGATGCCACTCAACAAAATGCAGAACGCAATAAGTTTGCCGCAGCTCTATATGAAGTCACCCTCAGACTATGGAAACTGCCCCGTGGGTGCTGAGTCCACTCCGAGTCGGGAACTCAGAATCCGGGGTTGCTGTGCGTTCTGTGCGAATCAACTCGAGCTCACCTCAATGCTGTCCGGTTCCAGGATCTCCGACAGCAAACTCTTTTCTTCGCGGAGAGCCGCCCGGTCGATCTCAATCAGCTCCTCCAGAGACTTCGTGTCTTCAAATTGGCTTCCTCGTGCCGGCGCTTGCTGCAAAACACACAGAGAAACACGTTAAATTCTTGCACACGGTGGTTGGTTTACAACAATGGATACGCACAAGAGCATCACGTGATTCAACAAGCTGTTTGTGGAACGTCAACAAGAATTCTTAACAGCACCAGTCCTCGCACAGCAATTTTCCAAAAAAAAAAAAGCAAAAAAAGCACTTTTTGAAGAAAAAAAAAGCACTTTTTGAAGAAAAAAAGCACTTTTTGTGGGACTTTGTATCATATATTCTGGTTTAAAATCAAGTCTTGTTTCAGTGACTTTTCTCTGATAATGGCTAAAATGTAATATATTTCTGCATACATTCCATAATTTAAAAATCCTCACTTGACTCACCAGTTCTCACTACTATTGCTTATCTTCTGGTGTTTGCCAGTTCAACAGC
>JAAUXT010019581.1_pt1:0-5000 | contig 11707 bp, 12 predicted proteins | sample 7278171 | NCBI WGS metagenome assembly JAAUXT01 (sample SAMN14350112, study PRJNA611818) | marine sediment metagenome | isolation source: surface marine sediment (1.8m) | place: French Polynesia: Moorea | collected 2018-08
TAACCATGAAACTGCTGTACACATACTTTTGGAAGATGCTGCCTGTAGGTGCTTTGATTTGGCTCACACCGATTTGGCTCATTTGAGCCCAAATCTCGCAACCCACCTCAAATCACTTAAAAATCCTTCAAGATGCCGAGTCCCATCTGCACCGAGTCCCTGGAAGTGGGCAGTTTAAAAAGAACACAGTCTGGACTCGTGTCCTCATGCAGGCAAAAATCCCGGACAGAAGCGAGATCAAACGACGAAAAGATGCCAAACGCACCATGACTGACTTTTTAAGACGAGGCCTTTGCCCTTCTTCGTCTTACAAAAATGTCTTGACGAACGACTTCGAAGAACATTTCAGAGAGGTTGTCAAGAGATGCATGGAGGGGCAATGTTCCTGCAAACACCTTCATACCAAATATGTAGGTTCAAACGATCAAAGGGAAAATAGTTTTTCAATTTGTATCCGGGCAAACGCGTTTTCTGGACATCAGCCTTTTGCCCCAGTTCAGCTCCAGCTGGACGCGTCTGGTGCAGAACATTTCCACGCAGCCGCTCCTCACCGAACGTGCTGAGTGTGCCAGACTCCGTCATCTGCAGGCTCTCTCTCTCTTGCATTCAACAGAAGAGCAGTCTGGTCGAGTTCTTTTTTTGGCAAAATTGTTGTCACAAAGAAAATTAACTGAACCAGGACATAAAAAGAAGCACCCGAGGTTCACGCAATTTCCGGTTGAATTCATTGCAAACTTTTTTTGTCTGAAAACTATTTTTCATTGAGAACTTATCTGAAGGATCTGTGAGTTCTTTTGCTGAATTACTTTCACCAAATCAGATTCTGCACTTCTGCCTGTTTGACACTTCTTGAGAAAATAAACACGGATGAAAGGCAGCGTGCATTTCAACTAACGCTGTGGTTTGCAGTTTCCCATTCAGATACAACAGGACCACAGTTTTGCAAAACTATAGAGATCAACAAACAAAATGAAACTCGCCTCCACAGAAAATTTATCTGTACGTGTCCCTGACGTGAAAGTTGAAAACAGGATTGATTTCAACTGGCTTGACTCGAAACACATCGACGATAACCTCAGCCACTGTCGCTTGACGTTCCCAGTAATCGTCAATGGTTTACGTTGACAAAACTTGTAATCAACGAAAATTTATGTTGTGAGGACTGACGGCATGACGGCGCTCAGCGCGGAGTCAACATTCCGTTCCCTGGGCTGTGAGGGACAGAGCCATGCGAGACATTCTGCTTCAGTGACATGTGATACACGATAGTTCGTGCCTGCTCTTGGTCCGGTTGTCTGGACCAGCATCGGACCCCCGAAAGCCCAACTGGGGTTGTTACTTGTTTGAGTCAGATGGCCCAACTTCGAGCAATACGTATGGCAAAACACAAACCACCTTTGTGTGTGTGTGTGTGTGTGTGTGTGTGTGTGTGTGTGTGTGTGTGTTGCACCAAACAAAAATCAGCGGACGGGGAAAGGGCAGGCCAGGAACCTTGGCCCCCGCACCCTGGATCCGTCCCCCTTCTGTGACCCCTGTGTGCCCCGAAGGAAATACTTTCCTTCCACCGAAGCCAGCCACTCGGCACCAAAAATAGAATTCATCAGATCCAACTGCACTGAAGCATGGCAACGGTATCAAACTACAGGCTCCGGTTACTGGAGGCCTCAGGCCCGCACAGTGCTCTGTGCTCTGTGTGTGGATAATGCACGGCTACCCATGGTCTGATGACTTTCTATTGTAGCAATAAGAGATGCCAAAGTAATTCGGAGGCGTCGCACTCAACCCTACGAATGTGGCAAAACATATTTCAGCACTTTTTTTTGCACATCCCCTTCGCTGTTATTAAATAAGGCTTTCAAGATCTTACTTTTTCTCGTTGAGAAATGCCTCTGAGTTCAGTTGCTCTTGTGCAGTTTTTGGCGTTCTTGAAAATTATGTTCGTATTTTTCCAAGTCCTGCTCGTGAAATGACGACGGATTGGAGCCACCAAATGAGGCAGACTTTGAGATGCTGTGTTTCAACATCACACCAGGGTCCCACTGTGGAGGTGTTTCCTTCCTTGGACTTGAGTGCCGGATCTTTGCAGTGAATTCAGAATCCCCCCTCCCGTCCTTATCAGTACATTTTATCGTGTTTTTCTTTGGTGCAGTGCTGCACAAATCCTTACAAGCCTTTTCACCAACGACGAGGGTCTCCTGATGTTAGTTTCCATTCTCATGGAAATAGTTTGATGCGGACATACGCGTCTCTTGTTCTGTTTTTTCTCCTCAGGAATTTCTCATTCTTACTGCAAGAAACATCACCTCACGACACGGTCTGTGTGGCGGCAGGCAAGGATTCTCGCAGAATTTCTTCAATGCATAAAGTGCGCCAGCCACAGAACGGTGTGAATTGGAATTGTTGAGCCATTTTTGTTTGAATAACTTGCAATGAGCCTGGGGGAGTTTTGATATTTCTTGCAATGAACTCGATGTTGTGGGGCATAAAACTTGTTCTTCACACTTGAAAACTTGTCCGAATTTTTGCGCGTCAACAAAGTGCCGGTTTGGGCACACCGACGCTCAGACACGCACACACACCCACGCGCGCACAAGCACACGCACAATTCATATTTCAACTTTCTATTCTCTCACTCTTTAGATCTACTTCACAATGATTCTCTTCTCTTCAAAGGTATCGCTTTACTTTCTACTGCGTTGTAGATCTACCAAGTGCGCGCCCAGAACGAGCGAACCTGTGCGCTTCGAGACAGGCGAGACACGTGACACTGCAAGACAGGCTCTAAGTGCGCTTTTGTGAAAACCCTTTCTTGCCACTGTGTGCTCAATTTCGACTTCACCTTGCAAACGCTCATTGTGCCATTTGATATGCGAATATTTCAGGTGCGACCAAAGTTGGCCTCGCTGAACCTTGAGTCACTTTCTTCAGATCCTCGAGGCCACCCGATAAAACTTTTAGCACACAAACTTTGTTTTCTATCAGCATTTTAAGTTTCTCCGAGAGATTTCATCTCATACAATTGTGAAAAATGAAATGTTCAATTTTGGGGCTTGTTGCGCAAGTTTAGTTTCTGAATACTGAAAAATGTTGTGCCTCTGCGCATTCGAAATCTGCAGACAAAACAGTTGTCGTATCAATCACCTGCAGAAGTTCACTCTACGCTGCAGTGTTCATCAGTGGACAATTCACGCAATGGAGTGGACGAACAAGGCACTTTCCCACACTTTCCAGGTTGTTTTTTCGAAATAAATTATTTGACGAAATAAATATGCACAAACAGGCCAGCACTTTTCACATTTGCACGCATACCTGACTCACACACGCACTTTACACTGCAACATGACTTACTTGAAGGATCGCTACAACAGGACGTGCAATCGATCGGTTCTTCGTGTGGAGGTCGGCTCTGCGGTGACGTGACGTGGGGTCGGCGTGTGGGCCCCGCACCCCGGCTCCCTCCCCTTATGTACCGCCGCGCCAACCCCCTCACTCACCGGCGAGCCTCGGGCCGGCTTCACGCTGGGTGCGTCGTGGGCTGCGAAACCGTGCAAACCTATCGGGGTGCGGGACTCAGCGACGCAGCGCTTGTACTTGCACAGGTGCGTGCGGTGTGGTTATGGCTTTGGTCTTCGGACCGGGACGCAACGCTGTGAGAATGGGTTCTCAACGCTACAAAATGATCCAAACTATGTGCTGGTCCCGAGGGAGCCATACTCTGTGTGTCAGGTCTCCTTGCCGTAAAGCGGGCCAATCGGAACGCAGCCTTTCCCAGCCACTGACCACACCCTCCCCCTCCCAGACCCAATTCTATCAAAAGGGGCTGAACTCTGGCAAGGGTTGCGCTGAATCCAAACCCAGGAAAGCACAGCGACCCTTTGACGTGGATCCCACCAATCCATCAGTGCCATGGGACAAATTTGAACGTTGTTCTCTGCACAGCAACAAGATCTGCACATCCAACGCCGCACAAGTTCGCGAGAGAACGGGGACGCAAATAAATGTGAGATTTTTCGCAGCGTACTTCCCTGCGCTGGAGTCGCCGGGGCTCCTCTATTGTACTCGCCGAGAGGACTTCACGCTTCACCTGAGCGTGAAACTCCGAGACTGACCTGGCACGTCTCACGTTGTGATGTGTGGGATCTGTGCCTCGTTCGCGATGGATGCGTCGTGCGTTGCCGTCGAGACACCAGAGAAAGAGGGAGAGAGAGAGACAGAGAGAGACACAGAGAGAGACACAGAGAGAGACACAGAGAGAGACACAGAGAGAGAGAGAGAAGCAGTGCGTGAGAGAGAGAGAGAGAGAAGCAGCGCATGAGAGAGAGAGAAGCAGCGCATGAGAGAGAGAGAGAGAGAGAGAGAGAGAGAAGCAGCGCGTGAGAGAGCAAAGACGCTGCGTCGTGTACACTGGATGCGTCATGGGGGACGTTTCTGTACAGGAGCGTTGCGTCGCCGCTTGCGCACACTGGATACAAGTCAGCGGGCGTAGCGACCAGGGGACACGATGCGTGGACGCAACCAGTGTTCTGCTGTTTATGTGTGCGTTTTAGTGTACCACAAGTTGATCTCGCGTTTCATTCAAGTTCTGCTCAGAAGGAATGTGCCCTTTTCAATTTTGTAAAGAGTGTAATTTAAATTTTGGTGGAAGATCGCATCAGTTTGTCCTCAAATGCAGGGCAGAAGCGGATCCTAAATCTGGGGCTGGAGCTCTGAATCCCTGGGGCGTGCCGCTGCCAACTGCTGTTGAAAGGCGAGTTTGTGCGATGGATGTTTTTGCACGCCGCGTTTAAGCCAGCAACGGATTCGTCAAATTGTCAGCCTGTCTCCAGCTTCGCCCAAGTGACGCTCACGTGCACGGCACTGGCCAAAAAGTCAGGCCCCCTAGTGTCAGGGTTCTCGCCCCCAGTGCTGCGTCCCTCTTGAGTGCGCCTCTGACCCCGCGTTGTGTTCCCGAGATCGAGCCGAACTGTGTGGCCTCAGACTCGTACCACGCTGCTGCCAAA
>JAAUXT010019581.1_pt1:10000-11707 | contig 11707 bp, 12 predicted proteins | sample 7278171 | NCBI WGS metagenome assembly JAAUXT01 (sample SAMN14350112, study PRJNA611818) | marine sediment metagenome | isolation source: surface marine sediment (1.8m) | place: French Polynesia: Moorea | collected 2018-08
GATGAGAGGAAAAGCACACAATTGCCAGCACTCTGAGATCTTCAGCGGCGTCATGCACCGTCGCTCCCAGGAGAGACAGCATCCCTGGATCTCCATTAGCATCCCACTGAGACATTTGTGACACGAAAATGTGATGTGAATGTCAAAAAGGAAAAATGCATTGAAGCCAGCAGCGCATCTAGGGAACACTCGCTCGTATCTGTGAGGTGTTGACCATTGGAAGTCCATGTTCAATGGTTCAATGTTCAAGTATCTGGTCCCATTCAAATGCTGGGTGCCCAAATTTGGAGGCAATAACAGAAGAAGAAATGCTTGGGTGACGCATTACTTTTATCTGTTGTGTCTTTTCCCGGGAGCAACCCTCTTTGACAAAGTCCTCACACAACCTGCCAATGAAAATTTTGGTTTCGTGAGAGAAATTTGTCGCGAACTTTGTGATGAGGACACCCGCTGAAATCAAAGTGAAGATGAACTGCTTTTCCCCGCTTCAAATCACTCTGGCGTTCTGTTGTTCAAAAGAGAGTTTGATGTTGAACCCGGAAGAAATCACCAACACAACTTCAGGCAGGAGGGTGTGCTTTTCACACACAAAGTACCATCTGCAAGGAATTGAGTTACTCCCGAGGGAAACGAAAGTTCTTCACTTGAGACGCAAAGCGGCTGAACAGACAATGATCAGGACAATCGAAAGCAACAACAGTTTCCCCACCAGAGCATTAGATTGTCACTGACTTGTTCATCTGCGCGTCTGCTTGAGCATTGGGGCACTTTCCCACTCAACTCGTGTGTTGAACTTGCGTTGTGTTTGACAATCCTGGTCAAACCATCAAAAATCATATCTCTCCGGTACAAGCCTCAAACCATCTCACGCCTGCACCAAAAAAGGGATGACAAAGACGTGTTTGGTGGGGTTTGAGAGTGAACCCTCCGTGCAGTGTTTGAAAATTTGGATTGAATGTTTGAAACAGAAAAATTCAATGTGTACGTACGTAAAACCAACGAAATACCAGAAGGTATTCGAGCCATGCGTCATACACTTCAGCGATTTCCTTGTCTGTACCGTGCACTTGGTGCACCACAGAAATCCTTGTCTTTGTCTACGCGTGTGGAGTAGAATCTGCATAGGAAACAAACCAGTTTCAATAGATCCTGCCTGTTGTCAGTTTATCCTCTGGGTTTGTTTTCGCATCAACAGGAGAAACATTGATACTCATTGTGAGGGTGGTTCTGAATGTCTCGCAACATCGGTGAATACAGCTGTGCACCCATTGTTCAAAAGACACTGTAAAATTTTTTCACCATCCTCAAAACCGTGTAATATCCAGTTTCATCCTCTACCCCCAACAGCTCTACGTGTTTCCACCCTTAACACTGAAAATGCTGACGCCTCGATTTGCCGATTGTAAGGAGAGCGGCACTGGCTACTATGGTAGATTTTGCGGGGATGTTCAGAACAGCAGCAGTGGCTACCATGGTAGCTAAATTTAGTTCCTTGGTTCAGTGGCATCAGCTACCACGGTAGCATCCGACCATTCACGCCTTTTCATGGTAGGCGGAGTTTTATTTCCGCGGGACTTTTATTTTGTGTGGAAGCAGTTTGTGTGCAAATGGTGCGCACACCAGGAAATCCCATTCAAAATAAATGTTGCCATTTTGTGTAAATGCAACAGCCAAGTATTGCATGCACTGACACTTTGGATGACACCA
>JAAUXT010022577.1_pt1 | contig 11707 bp, 12 predicted proteins | sample 7278171 | NCBI WGS metagenome assembly JAAUXT01 (sample SAMN14350112, study PRJNA611818) | marine sediment metagenome | isolation source: surface marine sediment (1.8m) | place: French Polynesia: Moorea | collected 2018-08
TGAGTGCTGAGTGAGTACTGAGTGCTGAGTGAGTACTGAGTGAGTTCTGAGTGAGTGCTGAGTGAGTACTGAGTGAGTGCTGAGTGAGTGCTGAGTGAGTACTGAGTGCTGAGTGAGTACTGAGTGAGTTCTGAGTGAGTACTGAGTGAGTACTGAGTGAGTACTCACTCTGGTACTGAGCGGTACTCACTGTGGTACTTGAGGAGGAAGCGCACGCCCTGCTCCGACACGACGTCTGCGAGCACGAGCAGCTCGAGCGCCGGGCCCTCGGACAGGTAGACCTGGCGGTAGCGCGCGCCGCCCCCGCGGCACACCGTCACCTCGGCGCCCGTAGCCGGCTCCCGCACCACCGCGTACACCTGTGAGGAGACGAGATGGGTCAGGGGAGGGTACATCTGAAGGGAGTGGAGATGGGTCACGGGAGGGTACACCTGTGAGGACAGGAGAGGGGTCAGGGGAGGGTCAGGGGAGGGTACACCTGCAGGGAGAGGAGATGGGTCAGGGGAGGGTACACCTGCAGGGAGAGGAGGGACATGAAGTGCAAAGGTGGACAGCGCCAAGGCAAGAAGTTTTTGAGTGAAAGCGAATTTCTCGAAAATAATTTAGTGGGTGAGCGGGAATGCAGGGCCCATGAGCGCCTGAATCCACAAAACTTAAACAAAATTATGCCTTTCAATGATAAATTAGTATTTTGCCAAAATTGACCAAGCTCACGTAACAACCGGAAGTGAAACACCTCAGACCGGAAGTGCCGGAAGTTGTCGCTTACCAGGCACATGGTGTGTCCCGCGTCGCCCCCTGACGCCCCGACGGTGAAGTCGAGCAGCGTCACGTTAACGCGCTGACCGTGCTGCGCCTGGACCCGCCACGTGCACCGCCCGGCCGCCGCCCCCGCCCCCGCCCCGGCCGGGGCCGCTCCTCCGGGGCGAGGCCCCCCGCCGCCGCCGGGACTGGGCGCCGAGGCGTCGGCGGGCACGGACGACGAGACGTAGCCCTCGAGCTCGGTGAGGCGGATCGGCACCGACGCGCTGCATTTGCCGTGGGGACGGTGCACTGCATTGAGAAAACGGAGAAACATGCGGTTCAGCCAAAGATTGCTGGTGGTTTGTGCCTTGCGGCTTGTGATTGTGTCCATATTGAACAGACGCTGCCGGATACAACCGGTTTCATTCAACCTGGCATACTGTGACTTTGAACTTTAGTGTTGCTGGAGCAATATTGATGAGCAGTTCGTTGATCAATGCTGAAGTTCGAATGTTTTTTTGGTCTGAAAAAAGCCCGCCTTCCCCCAAGTCCAATTCTGAACTTGTCTTCCCCTTGTGACTGTCCTTCCCTTGAACCTTGTGCTGCCTTTTCTTGTGTCCAAATAGGTCTGGGAAGTGTCCACCTGCTTACAAGTTAGAGTTTCATCAGGCCCACAGGCTTCTGCTCACCTGATACAGAATTGGTCCTTCTGTTGGGTGATTCAGTGGATTGGAGGACAAAATGCTGGAATTTCTTCATTTCTGTTTGATCCAGGGAATTTTTGTCTGCACTTGGGGGAAATTGGCGTTTCAGAATAATATATTGCGGAGAACAAGATCAAGCAATTCACCAAACAGCTGGTGCTCTATGACAAAGAAACACAAGATGGTCAATTCTGAGATTTTCAATTTGAATCTGCTATTCTTGAGAAATCATTTTTCCATTGTGTCAAAACTTCTCTTGCAGTCGCAGGTACAATAATTTCAATCGTGATCAGACCACACTTTGGAGATGTTCAGAAATCAATGCAGTTTGCCTTGGAAAAGATACATGTTTGTGTTCATTGTCTGTGACACAATATTCTGCCTGACTCACTCTGAGGATTTGCTGTCCAGTTTTGAAAGCAAACTGCAATTGCAAACAACTCAAGTTTGGTTTGTGTACATCAAGAAACAGCTGCATATTTCACTGAATGTTTGCACAAAAATGTCAGTGAAAAGAATGATGACCAGTCTCTTCTATTCTTGCGCAAAATTGAGAGGAAACACCACACATGATCATTTGACAATTATTCCCTGTTTCCTTTGGGAAAGTGAATTGATAGCTCCAGTGTTCAACTTCAACATCACACTTTTCAAGATTTCTAGTTGTAACACCTACAAACGGCGTTGCAAAAAAAACTTTTTGTTCTTCATAAAACTGAATAGTCTTTTGAGAGAAAATATAACGTTCTAAACCTTAAAAATTTTGGATGACTGCAAAAAGGGATACAATAAAGCTGTCAAAATTTTGAATCATTTTTCAAGAAGTAGACCTGCATCTGTTTCTTTCTCTTACTGTGGAATTTATTCAGACATCAGTGTCTTTCCTGCAGGCAAGACAGTTGTGATGAGTGTGTTTCTGTGTGATCTGGTTCCCATTGAAATCAAAGCAAAGCTCGTGGTGATTGGTAAAAATATTGTGTCAAGCAAAGACACAACCACTTGTAACCAAACACACGTTGTAAGCTTTCTTCTACATCATTCTTTGACCAACATCAACTTCATGACACTGGTGTCAAAGAAACACTTGAGAGTTTGTTTGAATCTTCATGATCTGTCTCCAGGTCTGTCAGTTGTTGTCTTCAATGGACCGGGTATCCTGTCCAACAAACTGAACTTCTCCTCCATTGAGCTTTCTTGTTGTTCTGCATTTGTTTGTGTTGTCAGGATGGTATTCACAGGAAAGAATGCAACATCCCATTCCAAAAGTGAACTGCACTTTCAAACATTGCAATCACTGTCCAAAACTGTGGACATTTTCAACAATGTAAAATTTGTTCAAGGGTTTGATACAGCAAAGAAACCTCAGACCAAGCATCTGATTTTTAAATTTATTGCAGCAGAAAATCAGACGCTGAACATGACATTCAAAGATTTTTTGCTTGTGGAAGGGCAAAGTGTCGATTGCATGTTTGGAGGAATAACAGTCATTTCCAGATTGAAGGGAACATTTGAGGAAAGATATTCTTTGTGTAACAAAGGTACTTTCAACAAAACACTTGTCTCAACATATTTTTTCAAAGAGCCAAGCATTTGTCGCTGTCCACAGTTTCCCCCACTACAATCAAATGAGAGTATCACTGTCTGTTCAACTGACACCATGTGACGTCATTTCAATTTATCCTTGTGAACATCACGTAAATTTCAAACGGAAGTTGAACTTGAGTCTTCTTTCTTCCCCTTGTGCTGTTGTTAGTATTTCAACAAACAAACTTTTTGAGCCATTCCCCTCCAGAGTAGATGCGAGAGCTTGTCTTTTCAGGCTACACATTTTTGACATCAAAACAAAACCACAGAAATTAAGATTTATTGTCTCAGGTTTTCACCAGAAACTCATAACTTTTTTTGCATACAATTTTCCAGCAGACACACACTTGTTTGTTTCACACAACTCTGTCATCAAAAGCAAAGTTCCCAACACAAGAACATCAAGACTGAGAAACCTGAAACAGAGACCAAAGGTCAAATTTGGCTTTGTGGCAGAAAATCAATCTGGCATCTCCTTTTACAAGGAAGAATACTTCAAATCACCAGCTTGGCTGGAAGATTTTATTGAGTTGCAGTGTAGCAATGTTTCATATCAATTTGTTCAGATTGTGGTGCTACCAACACACATAAAGTCTAACAAGTCAGCAATAACAACAGTTTCAAACAGAAAGATGTTCTACCACATGGATATTGTTTCAAATGTGAAAGATGCCTTGATAATTTGGCATTATCTGGACAACAACAAATCATCTCATTTTAAATTGGACAGTGAAGTGGCATATCTGTCAGGTGAAACCATTTTGTCAAAGTGGAGAGTGATCTTTCCATTGAGTTTGAAAAGACAGAACAAACACATCATAGCTTTCCCAGGACTCTTCAGCAAAACTGCCTGTTATCTGTTGCCAAAAAACGTAGACAACACTGTTATCATGGCATATGACAGATTTTCCAGCCCTTTGCCTGAAAGGCCAGCAGGGAAAGACAATACTTCATTTGGTAAATTGATTGATGCCAAAACAACGTGGATTACATTTCATTTCAAAAGATTTGCAGCCAATGGGTACTAACATTTTGTGCAGAAGTTCAGGAAAAGAAGCCTGAACCCTGGGAAATTGTCCTGGAATGACACCTTGAATTTGTGCCACAAACATGGAGCCAATCTTCCCCAGTTTCAAAGCAGAAGAGAGCAAGAGGAGATAATTGCAATCATTAAATGTCATTTTGCTCCATACATTGATGCTCTTTTTATTGTGGTGTGGCAAAGGTATGACTCTCATTTTTTTCCTTTGTTGGGCAGACGTTTTTCTTGTTTGGAAGATTTAGACCTGGACTGACAGACCAAACAGAAGACTGTGAAAAAGCCTTTCTGTGAGAGTTGTTGCAACAAATTTCCTTTTGATTTCATGCAAACAAAAGTCTTCAAATTTCTTGATGTCCAGTTTTTTTACTTGTTTGTAGGACATCAGAGAAGGGTGAGAATCTTCCTGTCGGCTTCCAAAACTGGGGAAACACGAACATTGAAAATGACGGAACTTCGCGATCAAGAGGTAGAGTGTGGTTGATAAGTCAACTGGGAGGCTTCAAGTACCAATTTTGGACCAATGCCAAGCTTGAGCTGGTCAACAGAGACAAGATCAACCCTGTGCAGTCTGAGCCTTGCACAATTATGAGAGTGATGAATCTGGCATCTCCAGAATGGATATCAATCTCCTGCCATCAGCGTTTCTTGAGGCATGCTGTCTGCTTCAAGTCCATGGGAAACTTTTCCCTGGTTCAAGTGAAGGAACCAAACTTCAATTTCAGTCACAACTGTCCCAGAAGGTCATTTTTGAAAAACAAAACTTGTTTCTTGCCAACATGGTTTGAAGGCAAGCAAAGTGACTGTCATAAAATAAGACTAACGTGTGCTTTGCATCAAATGACACTACACACAATTAAAAAGATTCAAAACTTTGCTTTTGTCTTCCATGCTGTGAAGAAAGCCACATTCTCCATTTTGTCACTTTCACACAAAACTGCTCAGTCTTTTCAATATGAAAGAACTTGGTTTTCTGACCAGTACCTTGTGGCAAATTTCTCGTTTCCAGGAGAAATTCAAGGTTTTATGGTTTGTGAAAAGAAATCACAGGGACTCCATCTACACTCTGGGAATGTGTTTCACTGCTTGTCCGGAATGGTCATTTCTGCTCTTTATCTGTGCGATGGATCGGCTGACTGCAGCGACTCTTCTGATGAGGCAACCCACATGTGTTCACATCTGAAAAATGATTTCACCACAGTGCAGAGTGGGAGCATATTTTCTCACCTGGTTGTTTTCAATAATAGCACAACAGCATCTTACACTTGTTCTGACAACACCACAATAGGTGCTAGTTTGCTGAACGATTTGGTGACTGATTGTCATGAGTCTCTTGATGATGAAACAGACCTGCTACATTTGCTAAAGTTTGACAAATATCAAACTTGTAAGATTGCTGGAACAATTCCTTGCAGAGAAGGGCACACCAAGTGCTTCAACATCAGCCACCTGTGTGTTTACTCAATAAATCAGCATCATGTTCTGGGACCATGCAGGACTGGGGAACATCTGGAAGATTGTACTGAATTTGAATGTCATCAACATTTCAAATGTTCTGGCTACTATTGTGTACCATATGCTTACTCATGTGATGGCAAGTGGGATTGTCCAAGAGGTGATGATGAAAGTGTGAGTCTGAATTGTGAGCAAAGACTGTGTGAAAATATGTTCAAGTGCAAAAATGCAATAGCATGCATTCATGGTGGTGACATTTGTGACAACAATGGTGACTGTCCATCAAAAGATGATGAAATGATGTGTGATTTGGAGGACACTTGTTTGGAAGGGTGCTCTTGTTTTCAGTATTCAATCAGATGTTGCAATGTTTCATTTGGAACTCCACTCCCAAGTGACCTGCCATATGTTTCTTTCCACTTCACATTTACAGATTTACTGGACATAAAATTTTCTGAGACAAGTCAAAAATTAAAATTCCTTTTTGCCTCCAACAACAGAATCAGTGATATTTGTTCTTCTGTTGGCCATTTGACATTCATAAGCATTATTGATGCTTCCATAAACAATTTGAAAGTGATCAATTCTGGCTGCTTTGATGGTCTTCGAAACAGACTGCTTTCTGTTGTCAATTTGGGGAGAAACACAATATCACACATAGAAATGAAAGCATTTGTTTCTCTTACCTCACTATCATTGGTGGACGTTTCAAGAAATTGCATTGAACACTTGCCTGAAGGGACATTTTACAACATCTCAAACCTTCAAAGGCTTATTTTGACTGATAATCCCTTGACTGAGCTGGACACAGAAATGTTTCATCACTTTGAAGTGAAGAGTATTGAAACCAAGAAATACAAAATTTGCTGTTTGGCACCAGCAAAAACTTCGTGTCCTGTTTTGCCCCCTTGGTACACTTCTTGCTTCAGACTTTTCTCTGATATGAAAATGAGACTTTTGTTTGTCATTATTTCTGTTTTGATACTGACAGCAAACGTTCTGTCCTTCGTAGGACACCTCCACAAATGCTTGCAATCAAACCTTGGCACTGCCTATCATGTGATTGTAAGCTTTGTAAACATTGGAGACACACTTTGTGGTCAGTATTTAACTGTGATATGGATAGCTGATGCCCAATACATAGATACATTTATTGTCAATGAGACAAAATGGAGAAGGAGCTATAACTGCTTGATAAGTTTTTATCTGTTGTTTTTGTTCAGTGTTTTGGTCCCTTACTTTTTGGTTGTTCTATCGACAGCAAGATTTATGGTTATTTTGTATCCATTCAACAGAACTTTCAAGTCAAAGTCATTTGTTGGAACAGTACTATTCTTTGGCACTTTAGTTTCAGTAGTGGTATCTACTGCTTTTACAATCAGTATTGTCCAACAAAACATCATTCCGTCCAATTTATGTTCACCTTTTCTGGACCCAACAAGATAAGTTAAACTGATCAAAATAGCATCAGTGGTGATTTCAGGTTTTCAGCTTTTCTGTCTTCTTTTTATTGCAAGTCTCTACATATTGCTGATGAGGTTTTTCACCAATTACTCATTTTCAAAGAAAAATCTTTTGTCTCACACAAAGTCAAATGTTCACACAACCAGACCCATTGTTCAGCTGATCATGGTCACTGCAACCAACATCTTTTGTTGGGTACCTTCTAGTGCTGTCTTTTTGTCTTCTCTGTATTTATCACAAAGCAACACTGATTTGATAAAGTGGACAACCATAGTAATTATGCCTCTGAACTCTGTATCAAATCCTGTGATGTTTCTAATCACATTGAGACCTCCCAGAAAAGGAAAGACAAAAGCAGTGCATGAGCAATCCATGAACAGCATCCTCAAACATGACAAAATGCACCATCAGGAGCCATAATGTTTCACATGCAATGGTGCTTGCTGTTTCCACCCAAAATAGAAAAAGGAATTGTGGCAAACATTTCCTTTGATTTTTTGTTCTTGGCCATTTTTCTTGATGTTTTCCATCAAATAACATTGATCTAAAGTCACAAACTGAAACAAGACAAATTCAACACCTCTTTGTTCACTTTGATGTATGTTGATCCTGCTGGGTGTGAACCCTCTGCTCTGGACCTTTGCCCGTATTTCCGGTCCCAAAATGAATTCGCCTGCACAATTTTCCTCTGTTCTGTTTGGAAGCTGGGCTAACCCTGCCCTTGCCAAGTTTGCATCTAGTCAGCTGCCTCCGCCCAACACACGTACACACACGCACACGCACACACACACACACATCCCTATCGAGGAACCGCCAAAGATGTTGGTTTGTGGAATATCCGTGTGCGAATCATTCAATTTGCTTATTTGCACCGGAAAACAGACCGGTGGGTGCAGCATCAAAGTTGTGCCCCTCCCGGTGGAACTCTGCACTGGTGCAGGGTGGATCCAGAGCTCCCTGTGGTCCGGTGGACCCTGTGAGACCCTGTGGTCCGGTGGACCCTGTGAGACCCTGTGGTCCGGTGGACCCTGTGAGACCCTGTGGTCTGGTGGACCCTGTGAGACCCTGTGGTCCGGTGGACCCTGTGAGACCCTGTGGTCCAGTGCACTCTGTGAGACCCTGTGGTCCAGTGTACCCTGAGAGACCCTGTGGTCCGGTGGACCCTGTGAGACCCTGTGGTCCGGTGTACCCTGAGAGACCCTGTGGTCCGGTGGACCCTGAGAGACCCTGTGGTCCGGTGTACCCTGAGAGACCCAGTGGTCCGATGGACCCTGTGAGACCGTGTGGTCTGGTGGACCCTGTGAGACCCTGTGGTCCGGTGCATCCTGTGAGACCCTGTGGTCCAGTGGACCCTGTGAGACCCTGTGGTTTGGTGGACCCTGTGAGACCCTGTGGTCCAGTGGACCCTGTGAGACCCAGTGGTCCAGTGGACCCTGTGAGACCCTGTGGTCGGATGGACCCTGTGAGACCCTGTGGTCTGATGGACCCTGTGAGACCCTGTGGCCCGGTGGACCCTATGAGACCCTGTGGTCCGGTGGACCCTGTGAGACCCTATGGTCCGGTGGACCCTGTAAGACCCTGTGGTCTGGTGGACCCTGTGAGACCCTGTGGTCTGGTGGACCCTGTGAGACCATGTGGTTTGGTGTACCCTGTGAGACCGTGTGGTCCGGTGGACCCTGTGAGACCCAGTGGTCCGATGGACCCTGTGAGACCCTGTGGCCCGGTGCACCCTGTGAGACCCTGTGGTCCGGTGTACCCTGAGAGGCCCTGTGGTCCGTTGGACCCTGTGAGACCCTGTGGTCCGGTGGACCCTGTGAGACCTAGTGGTCTGGTGGACCCTGTGAGACCCTGTGTTCCGGTGGACCCTGTGAGACCCTTCTCTGCGCACATCTCCGATCCATCAGTACACACACACCGCTGTTTCCTTGGGCCTCGGGGCTTCGAGAACAACGCAAAACAAAGGCAGAGCAATACGAATCTACAGGGCAATAAAATGGCAACATGTTTCTGGGCCCTTTCCACACTTGATGCGTCGTGCGTTGCGTCGCAGGAAACGGGTCAATGCTGTTGGGCGCGTTGCACACAACGCCTTCAGAGACACGTTTTACGCGCCCATTGGGCGTGTCACGTGTCATGTCGTGCACTGCAGGCTGTTGGCGCAACCTGCGTTTGGCGAGTTTCGCACTGGGTGCGTCACGCGTCAGGGACGACGAAACGCGTTGAGATCTGCACAGAACACTCACAGTCTGCAGCGCAGCGTCAACTGATATGGAATGACGCATCCAGAGTGCATGAAAATAAGGGTTTTCACATTGGTGACGCAGCGACAAAAAATTGACGCCCGCATCAAAAATTTGTGATCCATCTGGACTGATAATTTGATGCTCTCCATTGGGTATCATGTTGACTTTGATGCCCGTGCGTCAAAATTTTGACGTGCGCGCCAGAAATTCTGACACCGCCCAGCCAATGTGAAAACCCTAAATGCACGAGCACGACCCTTGACAGGGGTGTTTTCTGTTGTCAATGTGACAAGCAGCGAAGCACCACATTTACACTTGATGGTGACTTTGTGCAATGACGTTTCACTTGACGCCGCATCAACGCCAACGTCAAAGAGAGCACTGTTTCCATGGCACTGACCAATCACGAAACACCATTCGACGTTGGCGTTGAAGCGGCGTTCAGCGAAACGTCGTTGCATGAAGTCCCTACTGACTTTAGCGAAAACAGAGACACTCATTGGTTCGCACAGGGAGGGAGTGACCTTGACTTGTATTGCGACGCGACCCATGACGCCTCATGTTTGAACGCGGCCTGACACCGACTGCACCTCTGTATGGATCGCATTGTCCAGGCGGTAATTGCACAGCGTATCCCCCCACCCCGGATCCCTCATTCTCACCGCTGTTCTCCTACATACAACAGCACACTCTCAGACAATGCCATTGTTTTCTTTTGCACACGTTCTTTTTGGAGCTCCAAAACACACTGTTGCGTGACTGTGAAATTGCAAACAAGAATAACTTGGCACAAATTGTGCATGGAAGTTGACCGCTGGGCCTCGGGATGTGATGGAGCCTTGGAGACCTGGACACGGATACGTGAGGTGCATTTGAGCCCCTGGACCAAACACTTCCTGTGAGTCAGGACCTGTGCCACAAGACCGGTGCATCAGGACCACAAACCACGAGACCTCAGGTGCAGGGCCTGGACCACGAAACGCCTGGTGCCCCAGGACCCTGGACTTCCGGTGAACAATGGCTTTGAGAGCAAGAAGTACAAAGCACGCTCAAAAAATTGAGACGTCATACGTGTATGTCAACCTTTGTTTGAAGACTTCACTGGGGATTCAGACTGAACTGGACCTGGTCCTCCCAGGGCTGGAGACGACAGCAAAATTCCCACACTCCCTGCGCACCATGGGAAGACAATGGAAGATCTGCGAACTGGTCAGACAAAGTCTCGGGACATGGAAATAACACACACACGCACACACACGCACACACATGCACACACACGCGCACACACACACGCACACACACGCACACGCACACACACACACACGCACACACGAACAGCACACAAACACACCACAGACAGACAGACAGACAGACAGACAGACACACACACACACACACACACACACACACAGCTGACGCTCCGTAAAGTGAATTTCAGCCATTCAAATTGTCAACACAAGTACAATTTGAATGTTCAGTGATGTTTTTCAAGGTCAGAACCTGGGACCACGTGGTTCCGTCCCCTTTCCGTGGGATCAGCATCCAAACGGCACACTTTAACAACAATCTGTGCACTGAAGATCAAAACGTCATTGCATCTATTCTCAGCATAGAAGGAATGTGGCGTACTTCTCACAGCGGCGGCGGCGATGGCGGCGGGAGACGGAACGAGCTGACGATGACTGATAACCTCTTTAAGCCTGCGCAGTAAATATGCGCCGTTGCCGCGTCCCGGGGGACTACTTTATATTCGTGCGCCGGACGGGGAATCCGCGCCCGGTTCACGCCCAGGGTTGGGCTGCGCTGGGGAGCGCGCGGGGTGCAGCGCCGTCCTCGCATCTCGGGGGAAATAGGGGCTGCAGCGCCGTCCTCGCATCTCGGGGAAAATAGGGGCTGCAGCGCCGTCCTCGCATCTCGGGGAAAATGGAGTGGGGGGGGGGGCACCGCTGGTAGAGCTTCAGGAACCCAGTGGCTGCAGCGCTGTCCTGGCGCACAGAAGGAACAACGCCGTCCTTGTATGGCAGGAAAACAGGGGCGAAAGCGCCATCCTCGCAGAACTGGAGTTAAGCGTCTTGGAGAGCGCCATCCACGCAGTAGCAGCGACAGGATGGCGCTGGGAAAAAAGGTGCAGTGGGTTGCTGCAAGGATGGTGCCGTGTGTTGAGGAGGGGTGGGGCGCTGCAAGGCCGGAGTGGGTGCCCTGATTCCCTTATTGGATGTATGGGTGTGGAGGTGAGGAGGCGCGCTGTTTAACTCAATTGAGACTGCGCTCACAACATCTATTAGCTGCGCTGGAGCCGAGCTGGGGCCGGGAGGCAGGAATCAGGGGTCGCAACACGGCCAGATGATCCGAAGCATCGCTGGGGCTGGGGCTGGGGCTGGGGCTGGGGCTGGGGCTGGGGCTGGGTCTGAGGATGGTGCAGGGGCTGGGGATGGGTCTGGGGATGGGGCGGCGGCAGTGAAAATCTCTGGGCA
>JAAUXT010058385.1_pt1 | contig 11707 bp, 10 predicted proteins | sample 7278171 | NCBI WGS metagenome assembly JAAUXT01 (sample SAMN14350112, study PRJNA611818) | marine sediment metagenome | isolation source: surface marine sediment (1.8m) | place: French Polynesia: Moorea | collected 2018-08
ATCACCTTTGGTTTGTGTCCTTTCTGCAGGCATGTTGCATCACCTTTGGTTTGTGTCCTTTCTGCAGGCATGTTGTATCACCTTTGGTTTGTGTCCTTTCTGCAGGCATGTTGTATCACCTTTGGTTTGTGTCCTTTCTGCAGAAAGGACACAAACCAAAGGTGATGCAACATGCAATGGAACGCTAGAATTGCAAGTCTCCTCGTATTGATTGTGGCGGTAGAGTGAGACACGCATGACGTGGGTGACGTTCCGATCAATACGGCGTCTCCCCTGGAGAGAACGAATCAGGCAATCAACACCAACCCAAGATGTGGGTATAAAAACAGCCTCTGAGCTGTGACAGCTCACGAGTCTTCTCTAGTTGGTAAGTTTTCATTTTGATCATGTTCACACAAATATTAGGCAGGTTCGGCAAACATGACATTTCTGACGTATGCGTAGACGTAGACCTGGCAGTCACCCTGCAGGGTGTGTTACTCCTCAATTAGTTTCAGAAATGGTGTTCTTTTTCTCAACATAGAATATTGTGGAGTTTTCTTGCCCTTCAATTTGATTAACTGGCCTATTTCTACTGCAGGGAAAAACATTTTTGAAATTTTTATGAAAATCATTTGTTGATCTGGTGGTGTACTGACTCCCACAGGGTGAGTTTCTACGTCTACGCGCACGTCTACGTCTACGTTTGGTGCTTGCCGAACCTGCCTATTGCGTTCATGTACGTACTCGTACGTAGCAGGGCAAAGATACAAAAGACAACTCTTGAAATCTGTTTGTCAACCTTTGTTGAGCAATCTGAAAGTAAGTTCAAATGAGCAAAAAAAAAAATGGGGGGGGGGTGGGGGGTTGCAAATTATGTTGACTTTCGTTCCGGGCTGGTGAACTTTTTGCTGGGACCATGAATACCGGTAAATCCCGGACTGGCTGGTGACCTCGCTGTCGAAAATCACAGTCTGGGTCACTCACACTAAAGACGTCTGCGGGAAGTGTGTTCTGCTGAGACCCAGTGAGTCTATGAAGTGCAAAGTTTCTGCACCAATTCTCCGAAAACAAAACCAGAAAAAGAAGGGTGTCACCAAAAGAGCACAATATTTCAATCAAACGAAGCAAAATAAAAAGTATTTCTTCCAACATCAGCGTTTTGTCACGTTGATTTTAATTTGGGCACAACTTTGGTTGGGGGGGGGGGGTGCGGACTTTCAACTCAGAACTGCAAAAGGTCGTGAAAGTTCCAAAAAGTACGTCAAAAATCAAGTCTGATGACAATGTATGTTGTGAAATGACACGCGACAGTTTGGAAAGTCGTGAACTAGGGAGCAACACCTTGTTTGCGCTGAACTGTCATGATCAGCACGGGCGGACCCAAAACTGCAGGGGCGCACTCACCTCACACTCGCAACACTCGCACTGAATTCCGCAGCAGATCCTCAGGCCGGGGAAGGGTTGCCCCGACAAAAAAATAGCTCCATGGAGCTTGGTGATTTGAGGAAATTTCAGTTGCTCTGATTTGGCTTGCTCTGATTTGGGTCACTTTTGTATCAAAATTTTACTTTTTTCACTCAACATTCACAAGTTGGGAACTCATTTAGCACACATGCAAATGGAACAAATTTAACCATATGGAACTTTTAGACATTGTTTCACAACAATATCCATATAACTGAAAGAATTGCCCAACATATCCATTTTGAAAGTTTCTATTTCTACATTCACACCCATTTTTTCCACACTTCCAAATTTTAACTTTTTTACCTCAGAAACCAAAAAATTCAAAATTGACAAATTCCTTTTTTGGCACATTATCCCAAACCCAAAATGAACCAGGAGAGCCCAAAAGATCCTAAATCGACCCTCATATTGACTACCAAACTGTTGTACACAGACTTTTGGAAGACACTGCCTGTAAGTGCTTTGATTTGGCTCGCACCGATTTGGCTCATTTGAGTTCAAATCACGCAACCCACCTCAAATCACCTGAAAACCCAAAACAATACAAATTTATGTGTGATGCAGTTTTAGCAAACTCCAGAAGTTTCAACTGACTGACTAAATTTTGGGTTTCTCACATGTTTCTGCCCTGGATAGACACTGTGAGCACAGTTTATCTGGTTCCCAGGCAAATTGAATATTGTGCAACAGGGAATAATTGTTCTTTTTTGCCAAGCAACTTGGAATGCGCGATAGTTACTGTCAACATCAAGGCAAAAATATAGAATTTGCCATCCTTTTTTCAATGTCATTCCACTGCAATGTCACAAACGGAAAACAAGTGACAATGATGACAAGGTCCCAGAAATAGAACACTGCGCCCCCAAAATTCCATCTGGCTGTTGTACTGAAAATACCCAAGCAATAAACAATTTAGGTAGATGAAGTCATTTTTCGCGGGCTTTTGGCCTGGTTACAAGGCAATGATGTGGGTGGGTGGGTGTGCTATTTGGGACAAACTGGTGCAAAATTGCAACAATGGATCCTGGAATCCTAAAGTGATCTACTTTGGAGATCTATGCACACTTCTTCACGCATATGAAACTGAACTCCTGTGTGTGTGTGTGTGTGTGTGTGTGTGTGTGTGTGTGTGTGTTTGTGTATGTGTGTGCATCGGGGATGGTGTTGTGTGTATGTGTGTGTGTCTGTGTGTTGGGGAGTGGTATTCATCTCCTGCTATCTTCAGATTGCCAGCGTGGCTTGAAGACTCACTCTCAGCAACTGTGTCTGTGTATGGTATGAGCGTGTGTATGTTTGTGTGTGAGGCAGGTTGTATGCGTGGTATGCCTGTGAGTGAGGTGGATTGTGTTTGTACTGAGCGTGTGTGTGATGTGGGGTGTTTCCAGAGTCAAAGTTCCATTTACTCTTGTTCATTGCCACAACTTCGTCAGAAAAGAAACCTTCATTGCCTCAGTAAAAACAGAAATCTCAGCTACATGGAATCTGATTTCGCTAAATCCATGGTGGGGAGGGGTTCAAGGCTTCATAAATTTGTAACACACCAGAGGTGAAACAAACTCACCACCAATGGAACAGAAACTCCTCAAGAGAACAGCAACTCTTCACACAAATTCCAAAAACTAGAGCAAACACACTTCTGGTCAAGTGCAAAATTGGACAATTTTATCAGCTGATTATCCTGCTTCTGCTGCTGTTTACCACCAAAACATATATTGTGACCGCGCAGGGCTCAGAAAGTTCATTGATGAGAAAAAACATCAAACAAAAAATACCTGATACAAAGACAAAAGATGAACTGTTTGTGCCAATGTATAACTTACAACACCAACTGGATTTTTCTTACACAAGAGTAAGTGGTGAACTGCTGTTATGTGAACACATGATCACCACACAAAAGCATCATTCTTGACAACGGACAATGCATTTTATTGTTTTGACACAAGAATAGCCTGTAGTATAGGTCTTTCAGTTGAATACGTCTTCCTTTGCAGGCAAAGTGCCAAAAGCAGGAAATTTGGAACAAACCTCAGCTTTCTTTACAAAAAGTGCAAGACAGATCAATTGAAGCATTTTCAGTTTAATTTTCTATTTCTATCAGCTGAAAATGCAGGCAGGCAAGAACAAAACAAAACAAAACAAAAAGAACTAGAACAAAACAAAACTCCCTTCAACTGTAGACACTTTCAGTTACATCTGAAGTCATTGGGCAGATATTCCACGTACCACCATCCCCTGTCATCGCCTATCTTTATCCAACACATTCTCTCATCCCAAACCAAGGGATTTTCCACAATATCAAGGCGCATATTTTCTGGGTGTTTGTTACAATGGCAACTGAATAAGTTGGGGATGGTAGTCAGGTTGTTGAACCCCAGATTTAATTCCAGCAGTTTTTGGCTGTTGAGCACCATCCCCTCTGGAACTTCATTCAGCTCATTGAACCTGAGATTCAACACAGAGAGGTTCTCAAGATCATCAAATACACCATCAGGAAGAGAGGACAACTTGTTTCTGAAAAAGTCCAGAGTGTGGAGGTTGGACAGCTGGTTCAATACCCCAGAACTCACTGAATGAATTTGGTTGTTGCCCAAAAAGATAATTCTCAGTTCATGTGCTCCATCAAAAGTTCCAGAGTTGAGTGCAGTGATAGAGTTGTTGTGCAGAGAGAGTTTCTGAAGGTTGTTCAGTCCATCAAAAGTTCCTGTGTTCAAGTTAGACAACCTATTGCTCTCCAGGTACAAGTGAATGCAATTCCTCAGTCCTGAAAATGCACCTGGCTCAATGCTTTGGATCCTGTTCCAAGACAAGTACAGCTTCTGGAGATTGCTCAGGGAGCTGAAGACCATTGAAGGCAGAGTTGAGATTCTGTTCTTTGATACATCTAAACCTTGCAAGTTTTCAAGACCATAAAATGTTTCATTGGTGAATTGAGTGATGTGGTTTTCAACCAGCAAAATCCATTCACACTTGTTGAGTTCTGCAAATACCCTGTCTGGGAGAGCCGTGATGGCATTATCAGACATATCCAGGTATTCCAAAGACCAGAGACCAACAAGGGCCAGTTGTGCAACTTCACTTATGGCATTCCCGTGCAGCACCAGCACCCTACACTGCCTGACAAGGGAGAAGGTGCCATCTATGATGAAAGTGATGTTCTTGTTGTTGGTAATGGAGATGTGGATGATGTCAGAGGGAAGGTCATTCACAATCTGAGACAATGCATCTTGTTGCGCAACTGCAGGCATTGCCACCATCACCTGAAAAACAACAACAAAGAGACAGTGTTGTGTATGACACAGGTGCAAAATGCCACCTTTTGGGGTTCATCTGAGAAATTTTCCTTTGCCTTTTGAACAGTAAAAACACAATAATTCCCAGAGTTCATGGAATGATAAGTACAAAATTTTGTGAAGTTTCCTGGCTCTGTAGACAGGAACAGACAAAACAAGATACCCAAACCACCCCTTGTTGTGCCATCTAACCCACCCTGGAATACTGAAAGAAGTCTCTGGTGCTTGACCACATCAAACATTGCTGAAAATTTGCAGAGAAACTCCTGTCTTGTTTGAATTCCAAGTAAATTTCCATGTCAACCATCCATTTTAGATTTGAGCAAGATGAGTTTGGAAGTGTCCCACATGCAATGCTGACCCTGAAAAACTCAACCATGAACCAAACACTCACCAATGTGACAGCCACACACACAGCAACCAGACAGGAGACCATCTTTACTGGATTGTGCGCACTCTGTTTACTTGATCCGGATTCTGCTTGGTGTGGGTTGAATACAACTTGTGCTGGAAAATGATGAAGAGAAAATAATAATGATGATAAAAAATCCAATTGTTTGGGAGAAAAATGCAACAATTGATGGAAATTACCGACAGTGCAATTAGCTGTTGGATTTTGCTGCAATTTGTTGCCAGTTTTTCCTGTCAGTCATTCTGTCAGAAATTCCACGCACACTAAATTCCTCACTTCACGCTTGATGCATAAACTTTGGCATGCAATTTGCAAGGTTTCACTTTTGCCGTTCAAACTCATCAATTCGCCATTGCATTCTGGATTTCCAATTGCATCCAATAGGGCTCATTTTTGGAATGTTTCTTGTTTCAAGCAGCATGGTACGGGCTCTCACAAATTCGCAGTCGGCTGTGAGCCCTCGTGGCCGTTGCTGGGCAAAGAGAGCAAAAGCCCCACTCTGCTCACTCCTTGCTTACAACTTGCAACAGGCACCAGTCTCTTGCTCTTGCGCACGCATTGAGTTGGTGGTAACCTGGGATCCGTTGTGGCCCTTGCCTCTCAGAGGTGCTGGCACAAGGCAGCGTGGCCCCGGGTCCGAAGCTTTTGTCCCTCTCACCCCTTTTTGGTGATTTGCGCCGGTACCCGTCGAGTGCAAAAGTTTTGCACAGCAGTTTCTCTGTGAAAATGGTGCTCAGTTGTGTTCATATTTGGTCTGTTGACTTCTTCTTCGTCAGGTACAATGTGCCAGAAAGAGGTTTTGTCATAATGCAGCAATAAATAGTTAGTTGGCACTGTTCCAAGTACTCTTGTCCCAACAATTGACCACTGCAAATCACCCAACGCCGGTCAGCCTATTTTTCTCTTTTGATGGTCATAGGTTTTGTTCATGGACACAGAATGAAGGATAACAAGCCCCAGGTAGGACTTGTGTGTGATTTATGTCCAGTCACCTGGGAAAATGAAGTGGGAGTATGAAAGAGAGGGAGGTGGGCTTTATAGTTGAACCACCCCTCTAGACGGTTGGGCTCACCCAGTAAAGCTGGCTGGAGACACAGGGAGCAGTGGGGTTACCACCTATGACCACCTCCAGGCGATCAGCCACTGGAGAAGGACACCACTTCCGAAAGCACACATGAGAGTGTGGGAATGGTCTTTTGGGAATGGTCTCCCTGGTATCAGAGTCTCTGTGGAGAGTTTGGTCTGCCCATGGGAACCCTGATCCCAGTTGCAGGTCCTGCGAACGTATTGCACAGGACAAAGGTACCCTGTATATGTCAAAGTCGGCTGGGCCTCATCCTGCAGTGTACATAGCGTGGATTATCAGTGGGAGGTACCTCAAAGGTTGAGCCATGGTTCATGTGCAATGACCTCCCATTTGTAGGCATAGATGCTCTGACGCCAGCACCAGAACCTGGCGGAAACGTACATCACAATGTCACATGAAACTTGGTCCAAGTCAATTTGCAAGTTTGCATGTCACGGCCCTTCAAACAAACCTCGCAACTTCATGGAGAAAGACAGAAGTTATTTGTGGATCTTTTCGTGGAGAACTGGACAGTTGCAACACCAAACGTGTGTGTCACACACCCGTAGACACATGTTTATTTTTTCCAGAAACAAGACAAGCGAGACAAGAAAACGTCCTGACCAGCGTGAAGTCTGTGCTCTGTTTTGCTCTGTTCTGGTCATTTGGCGCACCAATATTGCACAACATGTCATGCATTTCTTCCATTGGTCAGTTTTTCCTCCCATGATTGCCACTGACATGATACAGAACAACAACAAGGCTGGATTCAGATGTGTGATCTATTTTCATTGGGATCACAAATGTTTTTGCACCCCACCCAATTCTTTGTTGCCAGAGCATGTTTGTATCATTTTTGGAAGGAATGTGGAAATTTGTGTTTGAGAAACATCAAGCATTTCTTGAAGTTTCAAACATTTCCTCAACAGAAGCCAAAACAGATCCAATCAAAACAATGAAAACTCCCACAACTTCCATCCAGTTCCTCTGACCAGGCAAAATGGAGGACAGAATGGTGTACTGAGATATGAGCAATAAAACCACAGAAGTGCTGTATATTATGTTGAAGGTTGTTCCACTAATACACTGCAAAGAATATCCCCAACACAACCAAATACATGCAGATGCTAAAGAGTGAACAATACTTGCTACAGTGTCAAAAGTACTCTTGGGCCACACAGGAGATTCAACAAAAAATGTAAAAAGCAAACTGCTTGTAAACCCAAGTAAGAAAGACCAAAACAATGCCCTCAACATTTTGTCACCAACACTTGGATATTTCTTGAAAACTGCAGTAGCTAACATGTGCATAACGTCACCAAATACTATGAAAACAATTCCTGTAAAGGTTCCAAATTCATCTGGTATTTGCAGCCTCAATAACTTTATTTTCTTGTTCTTCTTTGTTTTGCCATTGCCAATTGCCTTTTGGTTCCTTGTATCTGATGACAGTAGCCAGCAAGAAACCCATTCAATACATTTCTTTTGCCATTTTTTATTCTGCTCAAATACAGCAGGATCAGTCTGGAGGGTGACACAGAGATTTGTAGTTTCATTGAGTTTGAATTGTGTGTAATTTCTGCACTTTGCAGATTGAAGCTTTGACACAATCTCATTTTTCATTGAACAAAGTTTCTTCATTTGTAAAATGCAGTCTCCAGTGTCATTCATCCAGAATGAAACAGTTTTGTTGTTTTCTTGTGGAACTACATGCCAGGGTTGAATGACAAGAGAGACTCCAACTAGACACAACATCACAAAAACTGCCCTTTTAAAGCTGAACCTTTCTTGGCCACACATCCAAAAAATAAAAAGTCCAGACAACAATAGAGATGTAGCTTGTGTGCATTCAGCTGCACTGGCTGGAACCAAACTGTATCCAATGTAGACAGCTGTAGAACATAGAGTCAGCAGGACTGCATGCAAAAGCACAACTGGTACATCAGGAAAAGGAACTGTTGGCATCTCTCTTTTGGTAAACATCCAAGCTATAGATGCAGTAACTACTCCTGCACACCTGAATGCCTGCAGCTCAAGATCAGGAACTCTCCTCTGCAGCAACTGAAGATTAGTTATCGACACAACATAGTTAACAACAACCAGCAATGCAGCAAGGATGCCCTTGAGGCTGTCCAGCCAGGGTCTCTGCTGGGTCTCATTCTCCAGTTGTTGTGCTTCTGGGTCTGAGTGCCTTTTATCCAAACCCAGCAGTCTCTTTGCTTCGTTTGATACACCCATCATGAAAATATTATATTCCCTCAACAAGGTTCTTTTTGACAACCAAAATGAGGCAAATCCAGTGTTTCCCCCACAAAGTCACTCGGGTTTTGAGTTTAAGTTTGCACTTTTGGGACTTCTCACCCAACTACCTATTTCGATTGCACACGTGTGATGCTTTTTGTTTGTTTGTTGTTGTTGTTGTTGTTGTTGTTGTTGTTGTTGTTGTAGGAACCGTTGTTGTTGTTGCTGTTGTTGTTGTTGTTGTTGTTATTATCCACTGAAGCTTGTGAGAGTCACACTGAAACCCCGTGTTGTTGTCTTTGCCTCCGACTTTTGTCTATGCCTTTGCTGTTGACCTGGCGGATCAGTTTCCCATCTGTGCCACTGACGCCATGGGAACCCAAAGAGAATATCCTTGTGTGGACAAAGCTTTGAATTCAGTTTCTGAAGCCGTAGAAAGGAAAACAGCTGTTGCATTGGACCAAGCTGACACAGCATTGTCCGTGGCGAGTTGTGTTTTGTTTCTGGCTCTTGACACAGATCAGCTCTTGACACAGATCAGCTCTTGACACAGATCAGCTCTCGACACAGATCAGCTCTCGACACAGATCAACACAGGGACAATGATCTGACCATCTCCCAGCAACTGCTGTGTCAGATAAGGAAGAACCGGTTGTTTTCCGCTATTCTGCTTGGTCTTTGGCATAAAGTACACCGGAGGACCAATTCAGAATTTCACAGACCCCAATGTATTTCCAAGTCCATGCAAGGTTCACACTGAAGGCAACCTGAATTTTGCACCTGGGAGTGGAAATTTACAGTTGTCATCCAGTGGGTTGTTATCCTGAAATTGGAACAGATTCAGAGACCTTAGTTGAGATGTCACTGTGTTCTTTGTCATCCAAATACTACATAATAGCAACTATGTTCATTTGTGAATGGAATGTGGAACTTTTGTTTTGGTTTGGCAACATCAAGTAATACTTTAAGTTTCAAACATTTCCTGAACAGAAGCCAAAACAGATCCAATCAAAACAATGCAAACCCCCACAACTTCCATCCAGTTCCTCTGACCAGGCAAAATGGAGGACAGAATGGTGTACTGGGGTACAAGCAACAAAACCACAGAAGTGCTGAATATCATATTGAAAGTTGTACCAGAAATATGCTGCAAAGAATATCCCCAACACAGCCAAATACCAGCAGATGCCAAAGAGTGAAGAAGAACTGCTATGACATCAAAAGTATTCCTGAGCCATACAGGAGATTCAACAAATAATGTAAGAACCAAACTGCTTGTAAACCCAAGCAAGACAGACCAAAACAATGCCCTCAACATTTTGTCACCAACACTTGGATATTTCTTGAAAACTGCAGCAGCCAAAATACACAAAAGTGCACCAAATGCTACAAAAACAAATCCTGTGAAAGTTCCAAATTCTTCTGGCATTTTCAGCCAAAATAAATATATTTCATGTCTCCTCTGTATCTTGCCATTGTCAATTGCCTTCTTGTTCCTTATGTCTGTTGATTCCAGCCAGCAAGAAATCCACTTAGTGCATTTGAGTTCCCAATCTTTGTTCTGCTCAGATGTAGAAGAATATGTCTGGAGGTTGGAACAGGGATTTGTAGATTTGTTGATTTTGAGTTGTCTGTAATTTCTGCATCTTGCTGATTGAACTTCTGACTCCATTTCATTTTTCAGTGAACAAAGTTTCTTCATTTGTAAAATGCACTCTCCAGTATCATTCACCCACAATGTAATATTCAAGGATTTTTCCAGAGAAACTTCATGCCATGGCTGAATGACAAGTATGACTCCAACAAGGCACAACATCACAAAAACTGCTCTTTTAAAGCTGAACCTTACTTGGCCACACATCCAGAAAATAAACAGTCCAGACAGCAAATCAGATGTGGTTTGTGTAGAATGACTTGCACTGGCTGGAACCAAAGTGTATCCAATGTAAAGAGCTGTAGAACCCACAGTCAGGAAGACTGCATGCAAGAGCAGAACTGGTACATCATGAAAAGGAACTGTTGGTATCTCTCTCTTGGTGAGCATCCAAACTGTAGAAGCTGTAACTACCCCTACACACCGGAATACCTGCAGTTCAAGATCAGGAACTCTCCTCTGCAGTAACTGAATATTTGTTATTGATACAATGTAGAAAATCATGTGCAATAATCCTGCAATGATGCCCTTGAGGCTGTCCAGCCATGGTTTATACTGTGTTCCATTCTCCAGCTGAAGAGCCTCTGGATTTGAGCTCTTTCTATCCAAACTCAGCAGTCTGTTTGTTTCATTTGTCATGTCTATCAACAAAACATTCTGTCATCAGTAAGGTTTGTAGCCTGTGTGCCTTTTGTTTTTTTTTTGCAGCTGCTGTTGTTGTTGTTATTCTTGTTGTTGTTGTTGTTGTTGTTGTTGTTGTTGTTGTTGTTGTTGTTATCCATTGAAGCTTGTGAGAGTCACACTGAAACTCATTGTTTTTATCTCTGCCTCTGACTGAAGTTCATGGTTTGGCTGTTGATGTGCCACAAAAGGTTTCCATGGGTGGCATCTGTGTCCACTGATGCCAAGACAACCCAAAGAGAATGTCCTTGTGTGGGTGAAGCTTTGAATTTAGTTTCTGAAGCATTTGGAAAGGAAAGCAGCTGTTGCCTTGGACCAGGCTGACACAGAATTGTTAACCCTTACACCCCGGATGATGAGTGCACTGGTCCTGGTTTCCTGCTGGGTTGATTGATGGCTGCGCAGCTGCAACAAGTATGAGTATTTGTGAGACCATAATATTTGTCGCCTGCTACGCATGTTGATCCATGGGGTATCTATCACAGAGTATTTTGACTTCTGGATCAACCTGTAAGCAACTCCCCCATTGTCCGGACCACCCCGGGCGATTCACAAAACTTCGAATTTCTGCATCTCTGTTCAAGCGGGCCCATTGAAGTGACATGATATTACTTCATAAAGGTCACACTGCATTATTCTTATATTAATTTGGATTCTCCTTGCTATTTTCAGAGAATTATTTGAAAAAAAGAAGATCGGCGTGACATACCTCACGTTACAGAGCCACATGAACTGCTTCTTTTCCATTGAACAAGTGATGGCATTGTCACTTTCAACATGCAACATACAATTATGTTTCCTTGTTTGAAGATTGGTATGGAATGAGTTCAGCTGAAGCATTAAAAGTAGAGAAATGAGCATTTTCTTTGTCAGTCACGCTGCAATTAAGCATTACTATCGTCACTGTCTATTGA
>JAAUXT010113051.1_pt1 | contig 11705 bp, 13 predicted proteins | sample 7278171 | NCBI WGS metagenome assembly JAAUXT01 (sample SAMN14350112, study PRJNA611818) | marine sediment metagenome | isolation source: surface marine sediment (1.8m) | place: French Polynesia: Moorea | collected 2018-08
CCCCCCCCCCCCGCCCACCACCCCCCCCCCGGCCCCCGCGGCGGACAATCGAGCATCACGAGGACACAGACACAGAGGCAAACCAATATCAGCGCGGCTGAAAACCAGAGAGATCACCGCCACCCTCAAAAATGTTCAGCATTGATTGTCACCACTGCCATTCGAGGAAAACGTGTGGTCACTTGAGAGTAAATATTGCATTTTTCTTCAACAAGCCAGTGCGAGGGGTGTTCGATGCATGTTGGTGAGCGTGGTCGCCTTGCACAGGAACCAAGATTGTATTGCGAACCAAGGTGTTCGGATCAAATAGGTCGTACAAACGTCTCAAATGGACCAAAGTTCGAAACTGTTGGCACGCATTCCTTTTTCACACTCTCGGCCAACTCCACTGAGTCAGTCATGTGAGCAGATAGCGAGTGAATGAACGTGTACTCACTTCCCAGCGACGTGCGCGTTCTCGACGTACAGCAACACGACGTCGAGCGCTTTCTCCTGCGCGATCGCGTTGTTGTCGATGGTCATCTTCTTGACGAGGCCCAGGTACTTGGAGAACTCGGGGCTCTTCTCGTCCAGGGTCGGAAAAAGTTTGATGCATTCTTCGTATCCTGCTATCCGAGCTTTCCACGCCTGCAACACGAAAACGAGACGATTGTGGACAACTGGACCCGACATGTCAGACCTGTGAAGACTAATCTCGCCACACCACAACCAAATGATGATCAGAAGTCACTCGCATCTCACCTTGTGCTGGACTTTCTCATCGGTGGGCAACTTGAGCCACTCCTCATCGTCCCCCATCTTCGGAAAGCACCTGCAAGAACAACGGTTTTGTCACGTCTTGCCAACTGCTGACTTGTGTTCACTCCACATGTTCACGTTTCAACAGCTGTCAAACACATCCAGATTCACTGTCGGCGTCCAAAAAGAAACAACTGGGAGGGGTTTCGGGTGAAAACTGCATCCAAGTTTCATTTGACAAACACTGCGTGTACGTCATTATCCAGATTGTAGAGACGGTCCTCTGGACCTTTCATGTACAGATTCTTCATCACAAGCACAATCAATTTCAGACTGTCAAGAGGCCGACCCAATTTCTTTGAAAAACCAGTGGTTTGTCAGGTCTTGGTTCTGGAAACATGTGCATCACCAACCGATTCCCTTTCAAATCTGTCACTGGATCTCGTTCTTTTCCACTTTTCAGTGACAGGACACCGCACGTGGCATCTCTTCCCAAAACTACCCTCGAATCTCATCTCCAGCAACATCCGCTCCCTTTGGTCAATCAAATTCATCAACAACTCAGCTCGTACTCACAGAAATCTTCACTTTTTCCTGAATGTAGTGATCGACTGTGAAATTTTTTGAACATACACATGAGTCATGTGACGAGAAGCCGATCGGCGGTTGGTCGGTCGTGACGTCATCAGCGCCATCTCCCGTCACTCTGCCAAAGTACACATCAACTGATCAGGGGAAGGTTGTTTTCATGCCATTTCTTCGATTGAATTGCATGTTTTGGTCATGGTGTTTGCGAGGTACGTAAATGGTATCAAAAGCTAGATGCTTGGTTGTCTCGATAATGGATTCAGTCCAACAAAGAGACATTTGGGCCGTTTATTGCGCAAATCTTGTATTATCGCTCAAGACCATGAGGAGTGAACACCCACCTGGCAGACCAGTTCTTGGTTCTCTACCGATTCCAAATGACGTAAACAGCCAGCAGATCCGTGTTTTCTTGATTCCAAATGATTTGTTTCCTTTGCTGATTTTCATTGAAATCGCTGTTGAACCAAAATGTTCAACTGCTTCGTCGAGGGTTGCAGACACTGAAATCCAGGCAGACCTGTGGAGAAGATCATCGTCTTCAGATTCAACAAAATGCCCAACCTTCATTTTTGCAGCTTTTGAACAGAAACCATGGCGTTTGGTGGCATGAAGGAAATGTTCGAAGAAGCAAAGGCGATGCTGTCTGAACCGTACGCCAGCTTCAAGCTGATCACGACGAGCCTGCACCTGACCCTGCCACCTCGCGCTCTGGGGAATGTCAAGGGTGGAGTCGTGGAGCAATTGAGCAACCGACTGCGGCTTTACAATGAAAGGTGAGTGCATTTTCGCGGGTCCAATTCTGGATGGACGCGTTTTGTGAGACTCGCTGAAAAGTCACAACTCGCAAACCCTTTCAGGCTGAAAGGAATGGTTGTGGCCTACAGCAACGTTAGAATCCAGCAGCCTTACGGCGTCCTGATGACAAGTCAGCCAGATATCCATTTCAACGTGATCGCCGAGTTCATCGTCTTTCAACCGGAGAGAGGCAGCCTACTGAAAGCGACGGTGACAAAGACGGAGAGATCGTCGGTGGGGTGTTTGGTTCACGGTAGTTTCAACGCGTCGTTCCCTGTCGACCCAGAGGATGAAGCAATGAGACAGCACTACGAAGTGAGTTGCAAGAGAAGCAAACAACACTGTGACAAGCTGGTCGACTGTTGTGGGATTGATTGTTTGATCACATGACCCTCACTCATTCCGTGGGAGTAGAATCAGTCTGGAAGGAACTGTTCGTCTTTATCTGCAGGTTGGAGACGATGTCATCATCGAGGTGACAGACGTGTTGGCCACGAGAGACGGAATTGTATCAATCAAAGCAAAACCGGCGAACTGCAGGTGAGGCGTATGTCTATTCTTTGTTCCCCATCCTTCTCTGCTCCTTCCCCTGTTAGTTTCAATGTGTTGTTTTGCCACATAGGCAATTCTTCAGGTTGGCTTGGACAACAGTGAGTGAATAGTGTTCACTGCAAAATTGGTAAATTGTTGCTCTTTCACGATCAGTTGTTCCTCTTTATGGTTTCTCCCTTCTGGGTCTGAAAATAGCCACTTCAGATGTCAATCGCAGGCTTTTTGTGATAAAAAGTCAAAGGAAAAACAAATCTTCTGTCGTCTTCCTTTCAATTTTCTTGGACCGTTTTCTTTTATTTTGCAGAGAAAAACGATCAAAGAAAGGCAAGAAGAGACAGTACACTGAGGTGGAGAGTGACGATAGTGAGCTCGACAGTACACCGGTGCAACTGCCACCTGCGAAGAAACGACGCAGAGGAGATTCTGCCATGATTCCCAGAGCAACTTCCACTCCTTTTGTGTCGGAGCAAGCGCCAGTTCACAACAGTTCGGATCTGGACTGCACAGCGCTGGACAGCAGCAGCGTCAAACGGAAGAAAAAGCGGAAGATAAAGGAAGAAACGAATTCTCACGATGAAACGGATGACGGTGATGACAGTGTAAACACACGTGGCTCCAAACACAAGAAGAAAAAGTCCAAAAGACTGCTGTCTTCTGACGACGAACATTCCATTGTGATTCCAAAAGTCGAGGATGGCTCAAGTTACAATACGCACAGCAGCAAGAAGAAAAAGAAGAAAGACCGTGACAGAAACCTTTCTCAGGAGGTGATGAGATTGACTTTTGAAGATGAAGAAACCAGTAGAACCAAGTCAAAACACAAGAGCAAAAAGAAAGAAAAATCGAGAGACTCTATGGACCTGGGAGTGTTCAGTGTGGAGATGAGTGACAGTTCGGGATCGGTCCGAACACTGGACTCCGAAGTTGCTCCGGTCACGCCGTCAGCAAAGAAGGAGAAGAAGAAAAAGAAGCACAGACACACTGAAGACTGAAAGCTGATGAGCGAGCAAGTTGTCGCGCCTTTTTTGAGGTTGCGAAGTTGCTTCAAACGTTGTTTTCGCTACGCAATGAAATGAAACAAGTTGACATCATTTTGTGTTGTGGACACCGTTACAGGCTCACGACAGGTGTGTTTTCTAACTGCGCGGTGTGTTTCTTTACTCAGCTGTAGATTCGTTGTGACATTCTTTGTTTTGTTTGGCGTGAGTCTCTGTGGTGATGAAACCACCCGCCCCCCCGCCCCCCCCGCTCCCCAACTTGGCGCTGTTTGGTTTCGCGTCTCAGTTCTTGTCAGCTCACACTCCTGTCGAAGGAGTGTGTTGTAAAAGGTGATCATCTGGTTCAGGTGGACTTCATTCACGTGGCAGTCAAGCGACACTTGGTTGTCACTGCCCGCAAACCTGGTTTTCGGAAGGTGCCGTTTTGAGCTGCTTGGATTCATATGATATTGAAGAATTTCGAGGTTCACTTGTTTTCCCCTGGACTTTGAAAACAGTTCGTTCATTTGCGGGGGAGGGCGGCAAGCGTCTTCGATCATTATCAGAGTCCAAAATCATTTTTCTGACCCTGTCAAAGTTTTGCGTCTGATGTGTGACAAATTTTGAACGTTTCCACGGTGATCAGGCCAAGAGAACTTTGGAATGACCAACGCACTCGATTCGCTTTCACGAACGGCGGTCAGTTGTTGCACGATACAGACTTGCCGGTTGTTGTCAGTGGAATCTAAACGAGGCCGAGCGCCGGTAAATTGCTTGCATTTGATGTTCCTCAGGGCAGAAAAGCACTCTTGGCAGAAGATGAAAATTTAGAAAGTGACAGCACCTGAGCAGGAAAAATGTTCTTTCTTGGGCGGGGCGTGTGCACGTTGACAAGTATTCTTGTTGACGCTTTCATAGCTTCCTGAGCTTGACGAGAACGTTGTTCGCTTTTTGGAAGTTTATTTTTAAAAGAAATAAAACCGTTCACAGAAACAGCTGCTTTGTGTGAGTGGATTCTAGGTGACCGACTTCTGCGCCGAGAGTGTCACAAATGACAAACTTGACATGCCCAAGTTGGCGCGTGTGTGTGACGGTAAATCACGTTTCGAAGATAAGTGAAGAGATACCCCTCCTCTCCTTTCCGGGGTATGCAGGCGGTACCCAAGGCACTTCCAAGGGGAGGGTATTTTTTTTTCAGGTTGTGTCCACACACAAGCATTTGTTGCTGCTGCATGGTCCAACGCAGGGGACGGACCTGAACAAGCCGTGCACACAAAGGTACAGGTTGTGTTGTGTTTTGTTGGGCTCTGTAGGGTTTGTTGCTCAGTTCAGTCGGGCCATGTCGCGTGTCTACACTGTGAGGTGTTCTTGTTGTGACACCCGTCGGATGCATTTCCGCAGAGCGAGGCCTGCAAGCCTGGAGAAACCCAACCCTGCACGTTCATTTTATCTGTCAAAAAAATCAAACTGTTTCAAAGAAACACCCGCATTGTCGCCTTGTCTAGACGACCGCGTTCTGTGCCAAACACAGATCCTGCCTTGTAAATCATCTTAATTTTCAAAAAAAAGACGAAACAAACTGTTTCATAGAAACATCCTTTGTCGCCACACCCAGATGACCGCGTTCTGTGCCAAACTGTGTTTCCTCAGTGGGAGGGATCTCGAGAGCGCGGAGAAACCCCGTGTATGAGCAGCTCCTGAGGTGCTCCTTATCACAGGAAGACTGCTTCAGTGTCCACAGAGGTATAAACGTGCTTTTCGTACGTTGCGCGTGGTGGTGGCTTCAGATTTGTTGAGAAGAGACAAAAATACACGGGAGAGAAACAGACTCAAGGATAGACAAGGAGTGACTGATATTTCACGACACCTCGTAAGTTGATTTCCAAACTTTTTTTTGTTCTTCGGGACGTACTGGATGGTGGCTGTTGCCTTGTCTTGTTTGATACAAAGGGAGCTGGGAAAAAACAGGATTTCAAGACGGCACTTTCAGGGGGTTCCATTTCAGATTCGCGTATGAGAAAAGGAAATGCTTTTCTGACCTGCTTCACTCTGGCGACTGGTCTTTCTTCTATGAGTGCAGAACTGTATACTTCCATCCATGGGACAGTTTCACCTGATGGGCGATGGAGAAAAGTGTCGCCTAGCAAAACTTGCGCACTTCTCGCAAAATGGGGCATTCAAAGAAAGGTTGCGCGTTTCTTGTGGGTGTCATTTTGCCGTTTCATCATGCCTGCTTGGGGATGTGAAATGGCCCCAGGTGAAAAAACTTTCGCCCATTGCAACGAAAACCATGCGGACACACCTGTTGACAGAAGGGGTTGAGCCCTTCAACTGCAACAACATTTCGTGACCTGCCGGCGAAAAAGAACTTGGCAGAAAATTCTGCTTTTTGGCACAACAATTTCGAAAATCTGTTGAATCACAAATTTCATTTTGGTTCACCAAGAAGAGGGACATACCGTAAAATCCCGCGTATAAGACCCCCTTTTGATGCTCAAAAATTCATGCCAAAATTAGGGGGTGGTCTTATACGTGAGGATTTGACTTTTTATATCAAAATAAAGAGTAGAAATAAGCAAGTTTTTCAAAGTATCAAAGAGAGTGAGATGAGTTGAGGGAGCATTACAGTTCAGTGAAAAAAGGAAAATTAATAAAAAGTTACCTGAAAAGTATGTATTTATAGCTTTTGAAATAAGAATTATTACTATTATCAAGAAAAAAATATTCAGAGAAAGTAATTTTCAGAGTAATTTCCTGGGTTTTGATTCAGAAAAACTTAAAATTTGTTTGTGTGAATAATTTTTCTTGAAAATGTTGAAAATGGCTTTGTACTTATACGCGAAGGGGTCTTATACGCGGGATTTTACGGTAACCAAGACCAAGACGCAAATTTGGACAAATTACGTGCGCACTTGCAAAGAACTTGTGCACGCTGATCGCTAGTGTTCAACATGATATGTACGAAGGATTTGGTCGTATGGTCACCAAATATTTACATCTATCATCCAACAAGCTTTTTTTCATCATTTTCTATGCTTGCTGTCACATAGATTTTGAATCTCCAAAATTGACTCTTTTACTCTGTCTGGCAATTGAAAGTCAATGGCCAATGCATGGTCTTGTTCCTCCCTGCGTGTAACACTGGAGCTACTCACTGTCCTCTCAGTGTTTCTCAAGTCTTCCTGTTATGGATCAAAGCAGAACAACCCGAAACACTCTCAATGTGATATTTTCAGAGACTGAGGCTGCGCTGCAGCATCAATGATGGAGAGGAAATTGTTGCTGATTTTCGCGCTGGGCTTGCTCAGCCTCGCAACGCAGGCGGAGGAGATGATGGGCGAACCACTCGACGCCGCTGCTGCGGCGGCGGACGAAGACGAGGCTGGGAACGAGAACGAGGTTGGGGCGCGGTTCGTCCGCGCCGCCGACAGGAGGAGCCACGCGCCGCTGCTCCACTCCCTCCCAGGGAAGCGCGAGTCGACGAGGGTCAGGTATGTCTTCTTCCGCGCGACTGTCCGCTCGAATTCGTGGACTTTGAAGAAAATCGTACACTTCGATGAGCTCTAGATCTATCTTCTACAAAATCCGTTCTTCTGCCACGGTGCACGGCGATTTCATCCTGGTTCTGTGTGCGTTCTCCATGCAGCCCACACCCCAATTATTTTCAGGACCCGTGCACACGCCGTCTCTTCATTTAGCGCCTAATTGCGTGTTGTTCCTCAGCTTTGTTTCGAAGCGGACGTCTCCCACAGAAAGGCGATTACCTCCCGCTAATAATGTGAGCAACAATTGTTGCAAACGGCTTTTATGATCCGGGAACGTTGTTGTTTTATCGGGAGGATCAGTGCTAATGATTGCTCAGGTCAATTTTGCTTGGAGATTTCCGGGCGTGTTCGGGTCGTCAGCGTAACGAGTGCAGTTGCTTTTCTCTGTGGGAAATTTTGATTGAAAATGCGTGCACTCATGTGGAAGATCCTTCATGTGTGAGACGTTCACTTCGATGACCAATTGTTCGCCCCAACTGGACGATGACACTTCTTTTGAAAAGAAAAAAAGAGACTGCAATGTTTGTGTGTATATATGAGGATGTGTGAGGGAACGCAAAGCACGGAACCGGAGGAAGTGCGCACTTTCTCCGCGCAGCTGTGTGATTGGATGGTTTCTCACTTCCACGGCGCGTTTATCTTCGTTACGGAAGTTGTTCATCACATTAGGGTTCCGTAACAAAGGGTCGTTCTCGACCGACAATCAGATCTAATTGTTCCCTTTACCCACATAACAAAAACAATTCCGCGAAATGCAAGTTAAGACGCCTGAATTTGCCGAAAAAAAGTCGCAAAGAACATGCCGGTGCAGGTGCACATCCTAAACACTGTCAGTGGCCATTTCGCCAGGCTACAAGGGACAAAATTCTCGAGAAAGACGCAGCTTGGGAGGAGAGGTGCAAGTCACCAAGGCAGTTGTTTCCAGACGAGTGTATGTTCGTGTACACCTTGCGCAAAAAAAATGCGCCACGTAAAAATACTCAGCTGAAATCAGACTGAACAAGAATTCGCATCTGTGGGGACATCGCCCAACGATGTCCCCTGAGGACAAGAGCACCATGTTGTTGAAACCAAACAAAATTTTCGCATTGTGGCCTCTTGGATGTCCCAGAACCTGTCCCATCACATCGTGTCCCAGCCCAAGGACGCACGCCCCTTGGGACCTCGCACTCGCAGTTGCCTTACGCACTGCTTCTTGTTCTGTTTGCTGCGCAGTGGTCTCCTCCTGACGAAACGCTTGGTAGAGGGCGACGGCGACGTGCTGGACGGGAGCCGGTGGAAGCGTGCCGCCGCGCGTGCGCAGGGCCAGCTGCCCCTGCTGCACCTCCTCCTCGGCTACACCGGTAAGAGAGGCGGCGCCTCGGTCCCTTTCGGGAAGCGCTCGACTCTTGGGTGGGGCAGCTACGGCCTCAGCGATCAAGATTTCGAGGACCTGCAGGACAGCGACGAAAAACGAGGTTTGGAGGAGGCACCCCTTCTGCATCAAGGGTTCATGAGCGGGAAGAGAGAGTACCAACCTCTTCTGCACAGTATCCCGGGAAAGAGGTCGTGGAATTATCTCCCGGTGCAATGGAACAAAATTAAGAAGCACGACTTCGGGTATATGTACGGATACGAGCCCCTGCTACACCAACAAGGATTCGGGAAGCGAGACAAGGAGACGATGGAGCAAACTTTGGACGAGAGTCGGCGTTACGGTTTGGAGGGAAGGGCGTCGGATGTGGCGGACCCGCCCCCCTACTATGACGAAACTTTCAGAGACATTGAGACACGTGGTGTCAATAATTACGACGCCAGCAAGAAGTGGAGGGAGTTTTCGCGCAAGTTTCCTCTGACCCTGGGGAGAAAGCGACGAGGCATCCAAGAATATCCTGAAGAACAGAGCGACGTTTTTGACCTGGACCTGATGTCGGACACAGAAGAAAAGCGAATGGTTCCACTGCTGCACCAAATGAGCGGCAAACGATCTGATGGTCTCAAATGGGACATGTTTGGCAACATCAGGAGCAAGAAGAGTCCTTTTGATATGTTCACAAAAATACGAAACAAGAAGAACCCACTGGACATGTTTCACCGAATCAGGACCAGGAACCCTCCGTTTGATCTTGAAGAATACAAACGATCAACGCCTTTGCTGCACGAAATGGGCGCTTTCGGCAAACGCGGCGCAGGCGTGGGCGGGGCTGAAGAGAGCCAGGAGCGTGACGTCAACGTCGGAAAACGAGACGGCCCTCGAATCAGGTTTGGGAAAAGGGAGGACGGGGAAATCGACTTGAACGCCGAAAACGGAATCTCGGGTGTTGGGTTGGTGAAGAAATCGGTTCCCCTTCTCCATCAAATGCCTATGTTTCCGAAAAAGTCTGTTCCACTGTTGCATCGTTTGCAGGCCGTGGATCCCAATATGCCACAGTGAGCAAACCGCCACGCCATACATGTACGGTTCATCGAATTGCGTCATGACAAAAGGGAAATGCGGAACATGTTTTATGTTGACGACATTTGTTTCATTCGTGAACACGCAAGTGAACTGAAGATTGGGCCCCTTTCTTTCTGATCTGGATCTCAATTTCTGAGGCGGGGATGAGCACGAACACGTGTGAATGATGATCCTGCATGACGACAGAGACAGCTTTGAGAGTGAGAGAACAAAAGAGTGAGCAAGAGAGAAGCAGTGAGAGAAAGAAAAAGTGAGTGAGTGCATGACACTGACAGCAAAAGCACGCAAGAAAGAGAAACAAGTGAGTTTGTGCATAACTGACTGAGTGAGTGCATGACTGACTGAGAGCGAGTGAGTGAGTGAAAGGCTTCAACACAAGAAAAATTTGTTAGCAGAGACCCAAAGTTTTTCATGACAATGTTCACCCGCCAAGCAGGCAAGCAACAGGTAACAAGTTCAAATCAGATTGTGCAAAAAGCGTCAATAGATCTATCCAGACAAAAGTACCAGCATGGCGAATATATATGTCAGCGAAAACGAAGTCGAATTTATATGTGAAGTCAAATCTTGTCTTGTCTCTTGGTTTTGGTCGTCGTAAAAGTTTGCGCAAGACCCATACAACTCGCACTCGTCTGTGAAAGATGAATAAAAAGCAAATCTGAACCACAAGATCTATTTGTCACTCTCGTTACCTCAGAAACGTCCGATTCAGAATTTCCAAAACGGCTCTTAGCGGACTTGATCAGGATGCACTCTCATCTGTACCACCCTGGAGGTCTCCATGGCTCCCGGTGGGGCTGTCGGAACTCGCCGCCGAGCAAACCAATTTCCGTCCCCGCACGCCGAACTTTTTCCCAACAGAGCGTGCACCTGCATGTTGATGAACATGCGCGCAAACTGACAAGACAGCCTTCGGGGGTCAAAAACACACACAAAGCACCGAGCGTCTTACGAGGAGAAACATCTGAGCGCAGAGCATTCGGTGTGCGTGAAACTCCAATTTTGTACGAAGAGAGATATGACGTCTTCAAAATGTATCCTGGAAGTTTGACAAATTGGACCAGTGTCACTTCCGTTGAGATTCTTTCGGGGTGGAGTTTGACGTGTCTGTCGCGTCCAATGAGACGAAAAAGCATCTGCGCGGCTCCAGCTTTGTACACTACAGATCGACGTGCACACAGGCAAAGAAAAACACTGCACATGTGCAGGATGTCAATTTTATGTGCTTTCTTTTCCATTGGCACAGCAATCACAACACGAATTTAACCTACGACACAGAAACCCATTCGAAGAACCCAAGTCCATGGAAAATTTAACGGAACTTTGCGCTTCGTTTCCTGGTCGCAGGCGCATTGTGACTGCAGGGGCCGAGCTCAAACCGCGGCCTCCGTCGACGCATCTGGCTTCGCAAAACGATTCGAGCCTTCGCGCGAGGAAATGGTGAAGCGGAGGTGAAAACACAACGATAGAAACCGCTGTTTGTAGTCGGCTCACGTACTCGTACAGACGTTTCATGCCATGCTGCCAAGTTCTCCATCATTGAAGGAACGCTCGGAAGCGTGCATTGAGCATGTTTTTTTTTCAATCGGGAGCCCGCAAAGTTTGAGTTCAATAAATGAATACCCAAGGAACCAGAGATCAGGAGGGATCAATCAGCCCGTCGAAACACGTGATCCGCGCAACCATATGTGAAAATATGAAGTTAATTTGGTCGCCCCCCCTCCTCGAAAAATTGTTCATTGTGCTGACACACATGCACACAGAAAAAAGAAACATTTCAGTGGTTTCACAACGGTAAATGCGCTCGGAGGCCCAAGTGAAGTTTGGTTTCGTACTTTCTACCCTTGTTTGTTGTGTATTTCGCGATAAGGCCCCGTCTGTGCCATTCTCTTTGTTCTTTACATTAGATTCCTTTTCAGTAATTCTACTGTTAGCCCAGTGCAGCCATGTCAAACCATTTATCACAAAAGACTTAAATGCTTTGACATCAGTGTACTTGCAAAACAGTAGATTACTTGATAATCTACAAGAACTCAGACAATGGCACAGCAGGGGCCTTATGTATGGTAAACA
>JAAUXT010040064.1_pt1 | contig 11704 bp, 9 predicted proteins | sample 7278171 | NCBI WGS metagenome assembly JAAUXT01 (sample SAMN14350112, study PRJNA611818) | marine sediment metagenome | isolation source: surface marine sediment (1.8m) | place: French Polynesia: Moorea | collected 2018-08
ATCGCACTGGTATTCATTCGGAGGTAGACCACGAGCCAGACCCATCGGATCGCACTGGTATTCATTCGGAGGTAGACCACGAGCCAGATTGCCAAAGTTGACAAGTTGAATTCATTGCAACAGTCAGAGGACAAAAACTGGACTGGAGAATCTTGTCTTTGACAAACAGTCGAAAATCAGGTGCTGACTCTGCGATCACATGAAATTCTTTTGGTGTGGTCTTTTGTTTACAAAAGCAGAATTTCCAGCAGGAAGATTCAGGTGAAACGTTCTTTCGTTGCCAAAAGTCTTTCCTGCCTTCAGAAATATGAGGCACAGTTCAATGCACACAAACAGTTGTTTCCCCTTTGAGTTCAAATTTACTATGCCGGAAAACAGTAAACTTGTGTTCAGCAGCAACGTTTGGACTCACTTTTGTGCAATGTGATCTCACAAACTCACATCACCCCACGGTTTTGAAGCTTCACCTGAAGATCCCAGGCACTACACTTTTCATTTCATTGCCGAATGCACGGGAACGGTGAACGAGATACGCTCGTCAAAGGGTGTCAAGAGATCTTGCACCAAGTCTTCAGCCTTTCAACGAAACGTCAAAGTGAGCAGTTCACACGGTGAACTCACTTCAAGGTGCAAACGTGAGCAAAAGGCTTTCTGGTTCAATGGAAAATGTCTCTGCTGAACATGTGCACGCTTTTTGGGGTGCAAACACGGTGACCTGGAGTGGTCACGATTGTTTGCGCTATTGCATTGGACCAAGCTTCTGGTCTGACCTGTGTCTCACACAATCAGTCACAAATATTGCACGAATCAGCGTTCAATATGTGTTACAGAATGAATAAGTGCATAGCACGAGTTCTTTCTTCACATATTGAACACTGATGAGTGAAATAGTTGACTTATACCATAAGTGAAATGTCTGCAAACATGAGGAGTGTAATTGCTGGCCAGAGAATGAATGGTCGTTCTCTTAGATTTCATGTTTGAAGATATTGCACTCGTGGTATAATTTTATATATGAAAGCAGCTTGCTGAGAACCACAAGAATCCCAGTTCGCAGCCACGTGCACGCAGAGTCAGTCGGCGTTTTGAGGTCGGTATCTCACCGTTGGTGTTACAGTGTTTCATGCCGTGGGTCAGCTCAAATTTATCACAGGGGGTGCACTGACCAACCACAGTTAATCCACTCAACAACCTGGGGTACAGCAACCGAACCAAGACACCAACTGGCCGGTTCACCGAGCAGTCATTCGGTTGCCGACGCCGAGGTCGGGCTTCCCCCTGTCCCGATCCTAGACCAACCAGAGGTGGATAAAGAAGGGACAAAGAAGGGGGCAGACCCTCGGTGAATTTAGCGTCGTGCTATGAACCAACACACGCCTTTTCGTACTTGTCTCAAAGCTCATCTGATGACTTGAGACGGAAACTGAAAATGCGAGACATCAATTGTAAGATTTCGACAACGAGACACTGACCAGAAGATCGCAACCAAGAGACACCGTGTAACTACAAGACACCGACCTTGAGACACGGACTGTGAGACACTGAACCTCTGCTTGTGGTATTTTTGCGCACGCATCATAATGAAGGATTCATCGGTAGTTACAGCGTCCAACGTTGTTTGCATCAATAAAATGCAGCCAATTATTTTTAGAACCACGAAAAATTACCCCAGAAATCTGTTGGACACTCTGAGTCCACGCAACGCTCGTGCTCGTGCGAGCATCCTTTCAACAAGGACAATCCGTGCCAGTTTCACTGGAAACCTGACAGCAGAAAGACAAAAGTGCTTTTTTTGCGTGAAACGCAAAATTCCTTCATAACTTTATTGTCATCTGTATGTTCTTCCAGAACAGCAGATCTTTTGTAGAAACTGGTTTTCACCTTTTGATCCAGGACAGTGCGAGGTCAAGCGTGCGTAGAATCGGTTACTTTGGGTCCTCCCTGGTATTTTTCCAAGTCAATCTGAACAAAGTAAACTCTTTTCAAAGTTGACGTGAAGGTCCATGGACTCGGCTTTGTGGATCCTTCGTGGATCTTTCGTTGGATCCATTCGATTTTTTCCTTGCAAAAATAAAGTGGGTCTCATTCGAAATAATCTTGCTTTGGCTGAAGGGTTGAAGATCTTCTCGATAGCAAGCAAAAACCCATCAACTTTTGAATTGAATGTCGGATCGAAGAATCTTTTCGCTGGTAACGGCAAAAGTCACCGCGGTGGAAATCACAAAAGCTTTTGTAACTTTTTTTCCGAGTGAATACAAACTGCATTTCCATTTCGTTTGAAACAACTGAAGCCAGGAAAAAGGGGAGGGCAAACATTTTTCGAAAACAATTTCACATCAAAGTGCCACGAAGCTGTTTCACGGTGTTCCTTGTATATTCGTGATCAAAGTCTGCCGATTTGTCCTGTCCGAGCTGACACGCAAAGGGTCGGATGCAAGAAATAATATCTCCTTCATGAATGACGTCCTCAAGTGTTGTTCTCCAATCAGACTGAAAAATGGGAAGAAGGATAAAAGGTGTCAGCAAAGTACCGAATCTGTCAAGACAGCAGACAGCAAGATTGGACTCCAGATGGCTCAGTGTTTCCCTTCTGCACGAGAAATCAACATGAAATGTGCAACAGGCGAACAAGGGAAAATTTCAAGCCGTTGTCACCCCGGCGTCGTTGTGCAGTAATCAATGCATCTGATGCTCAGGCGGCCTTCGACTGGTTGAAGCAGTGGGGAAGTGCGGGCCCGAAGCGGCTGAAGCCGTTCAACGTCCCTCCAATTTGAACAAATTAGTAGATCGCGTAACCTCCCAACCCAGGCAATTCTCGTGAGAGCACAGGACCCGCCTCCGGCGACCCAGTGGTTCGCGTATACGCTGGGTCCTGCCGCTGCGGTGGTATCACACTGTAAAAGCCGCGGGTCCCTTCTTTCTGTTCAAACGTTGCAACATTAACGCTTGTCCTGGTGTTCCATTCGTCTTTTTTCTTTGTCTTTCTGTGGTTTCATTGGCTTCGTTTTTACAGACAGACGGGCAAGGACACAGGTTCTAACCCGAGAAACAGCTTTTGGAAGAAAGGTGAATAAAAACACAATTTGGGTCGCCCATTTGGGTTGCTTTTTTGCACAAACATGAAAGTGACTCTCCAATACCAAAAACAAAGAGAACTTGCAACAACCCTCTCACACTGACAACATGGCAATGAGTTCGGCCACTGACAACATTCCAAACCAGTGCGAAAAGGTTACATTCTGAACCCAGCAACAACAAAATTGTGAATTTGAACTTTGACTCCACACCCTACCTCACAAATTTTTTTTGGAAACTCCTGGGCAATATCTGCAACTAATTATTTTGCAACGCACATAACCCCCAAAATTATTCTTTTTGTTTCAACCACACAAACAAAAAACACAACAAATTACCCTTGATCAAATATTGCTCACTTTCCTTCCAGAGCATGAAATAACAACCCAGTCTAAAATTTGTGAATTTGCCATTTTGAAATTTTTCTGCTAAAATTTTAAAATTTTTCATTTTGTTCTTTCAAGACCTGAGGTATTTTGGGACCCAGAATACAACACATGCTGAACTACATATTTGGGCCAAAAACGTGACCACTGGAGTGTGTGCCAGAAACTTGAACTCGATTCCTCAAGTGATTTGTTTGGGTCGCTGTTTGGGTCGCTCCTAGTTTCATTTGTAGCAACCTGGCGAAGCTCCCCGTTCCTTATTACCTTGGAAACCTCCACAAGAAAGGCACACACGCCATTTTTTGCGTGGTAAAAAGAGACCTATTCACCTCACAAATGGGAAGAAAACTCAGTTGGAGTTGCCGTTGTTGTTTCAGGATCAAGAGCCTTTTCACCAAGGGCAGTCGTCTGGATTGTGCGATTCAGCTGCCGAGTCCGTCTGCTTCATCGAGACCGAGATGATCAAAACAGAACAATTGTGACATTGGAATTTCGCATCACGTCTCAGTGGCAAAAGGGTCATGTTCTTGCGCGGTGCCCACAAGGAACCAACAAGTTCAGCGTGGTGGTTACGAAAGACCACCAGACTGCAGTACGGCAGGAGTCTGTCGTCTCCAGTGACTACTTGGTGCGAGCACAGCTGTGAGAACTGCGTGTGCGTCTGAGGTGCCAATAAATGGACTTGGTTGGTGGCTCACCAGATGCTCGCTTCCTTGCCTGGAATCAGACACTCTGAGCACAAGGCATCCTGACCAACACAAACTGTTGACAGAAACGTTGTCACTCGGAGCGAAGAGGACTCGTACAATTCCAGTTTTTCTGTCTGGTCTGTCTGGGAAAGAAGCAACCAACCCTCTTCCGTTGCACAAAAAAAGGAAGCTACCCAGGATGACTTGATTGGGACAGAACAAACCCGGTGGTGAGACCTGACCAATTTTGTTGTCCGTCTGTCCAAATAAACCCCGCCCGTCCATCCAAGAATCAGCCTGGTCTGCCTGGTCTGACGTTTCAACAGGTGGGATGTCAATGTGCGGATTGTGGCCGAGCATCGACAGGCGGTTCGCGGGTTTGTGCGTTGCTGTTTGTGTCGCATGTTTTCGTGTGGTCGAGTCGTGTTCAAACAGAAGTGCACGAAACTGTTCGTGGTCTGGCCGTCTTTTACTCGTACATACGAGAGAAAGTTCAACAACAGCGTTTCGGCAAGAAATAATGCCACAGTAAAAAGCGCAGAGAAATCAGAAGACAGAGAATCGCTTGGTTGATCTCAGAATTTGCAGATCGACTTTGCTGGCGCAACTACAGTTCTGGCCAGACCAATGTGTTGTCCTTGTCGTGGGTCGTGGTTCTCTCTTCATACGAAAGATCAGTGAAGCAAATTGTCTGTATGAAACGACAGTGTTGACATCGCAGAGTCCTGTTTGAATAGTTTGTTTTGCAACTTTAGTTCAAGTTCACTGAGGTTCCACAAGTTGTCGATGCTTGGCAAAGCACATGAATTTTCCACTCGTCTGCAAATGGCACAAACTACCTTCATTTTATTGCGATCCTGCGGAAAATTCGCTGGACATGTCACGCACTGTAGACCACGCTTGACGAAACTCATCAAACGGAATTGGCAAAGAATGTTCCCTGTCCGCAAAGCTCCTCTCGGAGCACCCGAAGGGCTGATGTGGACAAAATCGCAGATACCGGTTAACACAATGTTTACAAGTGTGCCTTCATCGAAACTGAGGAAAACCTTGATCATGCAGGTTGCAAGCCTTTTTCCATCGCCAACAACCCCAACCTGCCTCAGAATCAGGACCAGAAAGAAAAAATTCTTCGCGTGCCAAGTATATATCTTTACGTGAACTTGAAAACTTCTTTCCAATCATTTGCCGGCACAGTTGAATTTATCGTTGCTCGACGGAAGAATAACTCTGGATTCTTACCTTTCTGTTGGACCTAAGTTGTATCACAACTGAAAACGGTGCAAGTGATGCAAAGCAAACACGAAAATGGCCGAATCTTGTTCCTTTCTGACTTTATACGACGGTTCTTTGCGTGGGTTTGTCGCTGGTAACGCAATCGATAGGGTGCAATTAGTGATTCTGGTTTCTCCATTTGCCGCGTAAAGTTTTTGACTCCTCCCTCAGCAGCTTCGTGGGAGCCTCTGCGTGCGCCTTTCCAGCGTGGGCTGAACACGAGCGCACATCGGACGTACGACTGGGAAACTGTTCCGTGTTGGTGGCAAAAGGCTATCCCTTACAATTGCACATGCAGGACAAGGACAAATAAAAGGGGCAAAATGACTCTGACAAGCTCTGTGCCGCGGCTTTTGTGATGAATTGTACAAAGCCACTTCTTTTCTGCTGGCATAGCGCACAACAGACCATGAGTCTACGAGTGTGTTCAGATCTGCAGGACATTTCACAGTTTCACGGACTTTTCCAATCAATCCAGAAATTTTCCAACAAGCAAGTCCGGTGAACGGACCCGGATGATGGTCGCGTCACTTCTGTCAGCCTTTTCCGGGTGGGAGGTTACATTCCAAAGTGTGGACAGATGCACACATGAATGCTAAGGGTTTTTAAGCCGTCAGCGGCACCTAGATGGCCGGCTACGCGACCATCAAATATTTTAAAAGCCGTCAGCCAATTAGCCGCGGGACCACGGCGTTGCTTTGTTGTGGACCAAAGTCAATGTGGTTGTCTCCGACCACCCCGCTCTTCAGGAGTCAGTTTATCGGTGTCAAAGGGACCCGGACTCACAGGGAGCCACGTAGCCACCATGCCACACACCTTTTTGTGATCAGAAAAATTGTCCAAGCGGATGACATTTGCAGTTGTTTATTTCTGTGCCATGGTTTCGCTCCGACCTGTTCCAACTCGAACCCATGCAGGATAGGGGACCAGGGATGTTCTGACTTCGAGGTGCTCTCACAACCAAATGGGTTTCTTTACTGCCTCACTGAGGAAAGTTGTTCTTTCGAATGAAAAATTGCATTTCCCCATTTCAGAAATTCGTCCCTCGCACGGAAGAGAATTTGCATTTCTCTGGCAGTCGGCGAGCGAAAGGCAGAGGCCACAAGTTCTGTGCATACTGTCTTGAAAATATATACCGTAAAATCCCGCGTATAAGACCCCTACGCGTATAAGACCACCCCCCATTTTTCAGCCACAAAATCAATACAAAGCTGGTTTTTTTTTTACATTTTCAGAAAATTTGTTCATGTACACAAATTTTAGGTTTTTCTGAATTAAAATCCAGGAAATTCTGCTTCAAAATCATTTCCCCCAAATATTTTTTATTTCAAATTTTTCTCCAAAGTTACAAATGTACCCTTTTCAGGCAACTCTTTTATTTTATCCCAATTTAAACTCAATCTTAAAGATTCTTTAACTGATCCTACTCTCTTTTTGTGCTTTGCTTTCTCACTTCTACAATTGACTCATGACTTCTTGTAATATTGTTGGTCAATGATATCAAAAGTCCAATCTTCATGTATAAGACCACCCCCCTATTTTGGCATTAATTTTTTAGCATCAAAAGGGGGTCTTATACGCGGGATTTTACGGTATACAAATTGGTCTCGTGAATGAGCCATGGAATTAAGATTATACAGGGGACGCAATTTCTGGTGCCATGTTCCCAATGAAACAATGTCAAAGTTTTACCAATGTACAAGATATATACCGCTTCTTTTGATGTTCAATTTCAGAACAGATATTTGTGTCTGACTGCGGTATACACGGCAAATACAGAGAAATTGATTCGCCCAGGCTGCTGACGGCTGCCTGAAACACTGTTGTCCCCTTGTTTTGTGGTGAACAGCCTTGTCCAGGTTGAGAAGTGAGCTTGTATGCACAACAAGGCTTGCCTCAGTCATTGTCTTTGCTTTTGGCACTTGTCATGCTAAAGCCGTTTCCCCATTGGGTGTCGATTGTGACTGAAGCTGCAGACCGAAGCCGACTTTTTTGTCGGCGACTGAACTCTTTCAGGTTGACTGAAAATAGGTTGCAGTCAGACTAAACCCCCCCCCCAAAAAAAACCAGTTTGAACCATTTCTGACTAAATAGGTCGACTGATGCCCTTGCTAATGGGGAACTCAAACTGAAAATACTACTGCACAATGTGGACTGATTGTAGGTCAACCTACAACTTTTCAGTCACAACTGAATTTGCCAGAGTAGGTTGACCTGCCTGTGTTAATGGGGAAACAAAAGTCAGACCGACAGGTAGGACCACACAAGCACGACCGACTTTTCAGTTCGGGCCGGCCCAATGGGGAAACGCCTTAAAGACGGTTGTCAGAACACAGTGGGGAGTTTCAGCAAAGTGCTCCGTATACGTAACATGCACACGTAACACGTAGCTTATTGATGCATCTTCCCTACTTTGGAAGAGTTCACAGGTGTAAAAATGCAAAAATTGAAACAACTTTTGAGATCTCCCCATTGGGTACTTCCCTGCATCCCTCTGATGGGATCTTCACTGCATGTGCACCTATGCAATGCACAGTAAGGCACAGTGGATCCAATGCACGCCAGCAGTCAACGGCAATCTGACCATTTGACCCTTGTTTTGTTTTAGCTCCGAACAAAATCATAACAGTCAGTGGCAGTCCAGTTTTCGGAAGCCTCAAGCAGAGAAATTCAGTTGAGCAAAGTGGAATGCTCTCACATGGTGATGCCAAAACAAGAGAAAATATAGTGTGGCGAAACAAATTTCAACTGGAACGTCATTTGCCTGCAACCACCCTGAGACAAATCAAATCTTGGTTTGGAGTTGAATTGAAACTGATAATTTGGGCAAGATTTGTCACACAGGCCTCTTCAGGATTCGTGTTCTTCTTTTGAAGGAAACTCCAACGCATTTGGGGAGTCTGGGGGCCTGGGACCTGCCACTCCCTCCCCGACCTCTGGCTGACCCCAAAAGAGACTGGGGTCACCCCCAACCCAATCCCTGAAGGGGGAGTGTTGCTACCTGTGTCATTACGGCTGTCGCACGCCAAACGAGTGCATGCATGAGGAGCAACTGTCCAACCTGCACAGAGTGTAGATCTATCTCTTGCATCCCCTCAATGTTGTCAGCTTTTAGGTGTCAAAGAAAACCAAAAGTTAGCTGTTCCCTTGCACTTTTGCTCGCAGGTTCCACTTTCGAACACAAAAAATAATCCACCAAAACTCAAATCGGCTGACTCAAGGCCATTTGTCCCGGTAAATGCTGACAAGTCCGAATGGTCACACGTAAGTGTTCGCCTGTTTTCCTAGAAACCCTGTCACCATGGCGGATTTGGTGACAGCTTATTGTTCCACGAGATGAGGTTGGATCCAAACCAGCCCAGAGCTCCCAGAACACCTGAGAACACCTGATAAAATTTGTGTCAGATGCCTGGAATTCAGACGTTTTTCGTCTCCAAGGTCAGATAATTTGAGTTGGTTTGTAACTCAAGAATCGCTGGATGTTGAGCCTGTGCCACACCTGCAACTGAGACCCTCTCTTGACACCCGTTTTGCTGGTCCTCTCTGCACTCCAAGCCACATGCACGCACTCGGGCACCAGCTCAAGATGGGAACATTTCACTGTGCAAATAACATCCTGCAATCGTTCGGTGGATCCAGCAGAAAATGTGTTGAAGTTTGCACAGTTTATTTGCCTTTTTCACACACAGTACAAGATCAGACGTGACTGCGAAAAGGCTGCCTGCAGGATTTGTTTGCCACGCAGGCAACAAGGAACATCTGCAGATCCGTGATGCCTTCACTCTTCGTCGTCAAAAATACAGGTGCACGAAATATCTGTCTCTACAGTCACACCCACTACAGCTGCGTGAAAAGTCAGTATCCCCGCAAAACGTGTCCGCAGAACCTGTGCTCAAAGTATTTTGCCTCAAACTCATTGCTTGTGCACAAAAAGTTCTTTTGAATGTGAACCATCTTACAAGCAACTGCGTTGCCGCTTGTGTCTTTGTCCTCAAGAACAAATGTTGTTGTGTTCTCAATGTTGCCCAAGAACTGAATACAGACGCAGCACAGGGAAGACTCAAAACAACTGCTCTTGCAAGAATCCAGAAAAAAACTTCCAGGTCGCTTTCAGAAAGAGCAGAGCACCTACGTCTCGTCTTCTTTCAGAGTCGCAGAGCTGGAAGGCGAGTCTTGCACAGCTTTGGAACAAATTTGTCAATAGACAGTGACAGAATAGACAAGAAGTTCTGTCAGGCGAAACGCGATGGTTGCGGGGGTGGGAGCTTCGCTGAGTAAGGGCAGGTTAGCTGAGCAAGAGGGGTAGCTGAACAGGGGGGGTTGGCTACAGGCAGGGGCTCAACAAAGCACAGAGATGGGGTTTACAAATGAGGACAGGTGCACATATAATGTTCTGCTTTTTTCGCTGTTTGTTTCACCTGGATGGCCCTACCAGCCGCGACCATCAATGAAATCACCGGGTACCAACGAAGAGCCGATTTGTCACTCAGTGCCACCTTCACCAACGCCCACATCTACTTTAGCTTCCTGACAGAACCTTTGACAAGCTCCAGGTGTGCCTGAGATCGGGAACAACTGTGACTTTCCGCTCCAACTCTCTTTCTGAATGTGTTGAAAACGCTGTGCCTCCATTGGCAGAGAAAACCAGACATCTACACATCTTATTTGTCCAACACTTTTGGTGTTGAAAAATATCATGGTGGTGAAACCAAAGAGGGATGTGTTTTTTTTCGTGTGGAGGTCTCAGTGCTTACATGGCTGGCGACTGAACAGCTGCTCTTGGGATCCAATGGGAGCTGTCTGCTGTTCGAGCACAGAAGGGAATTCGGAAGTTTTGCACCACCGTGCACCTTCACTGGCACCAGCACCCACATCAACTTGCGTGTGTTTGTTCTGCTTTTCTGGTGACGAAAGCAACGACGGTGAGGATCCATTTTGTCAAACATCGCGCTGTTGGGTCTGTTGAATGCGTGCGATAGGTACGGTGACATATAAGGGAAGAGGAACATGTGTGCCATTCTCTCTCTCTCTCTCTCTCTCTCTCTCTCCTCTGTCTCTCTCTCTCTGCATGTGTTTCAGTTCGGACGTTGAGTGCATGACAGCAGCAAATCAATCAACACAGTGCGCGTGCACTGTGTTTTCTTCATGACCAAAGAATGCAGAAGGATATGGCTTGCACAATGCTTGCGTATCTGACCTTTCGTGAAGATCCAAATCAGTTCGTTATCCCCCCCTCTCTCTCTCTCTCTCTCTCTCTCTCTCTCTCTCTTTCTCTCTCTCTCTCTCTCTCTCTCACCAGCAGAACGAAATGGCACCGTTGCAAACAGACAACACACACCCTGCACATGTCGGAGAATGAGGGCTGCTGTGCTCTCGGTAACAGATATTGAACGAATCCGCACACACTATTCTGGATGGAACGAATCCCCGTTGAGGGGTGAGTTGCATCCAGAATGGTGTGTGAGGATAAGTTAAATATCTGTCATACAGCACAAGTGTGATAGTTGAGTAGTTTTCAAGTAATCAACGAGAAACGACCCTCAAATATCGCACTAGTGCTGTATCTGCTGCGCTCGGGGTGGACAGGCTCTTGTTCCTCTCCCCCAAAACGTTCACGATCGCACAGGTGGGAGACGCAAACTGGCCCTGACCAGGGGCCCTGACACACGGAGGGAATAAATTGTTTCTGCGGTGGTACATTTGGGTCCTGACTGTTTGGGGGTGTTGCCTGGAGCCCGTGGCCAGAGTCCAGAGCCTGGAGCCTGGAGCCTGGAGCCTGGAGCCTGGAGCCTGGAGCCTGGAGCCTGGAGCCTGGAGCCTGGAGCCTGGAGCCTGGAGCCTGGAGCCTGGAGCTTGGAGCCTGGAGCCTGGAGCCTGGAGCCTGGAGCCTGGAGCCTGGAGCCTGGAGCCTGGAGCCTGGAGCTCAGAGCCTAGAGCTTGGAACCTGAAACCTGGAGCTCTGGAGTCTGGATACAAGAACCTGGAGCCTGGAGGCTGGAGCCTGGAGCCTGGAACCTGGAACCTGCAGGCTGGAGCCTGGAGCCTGGAACCTGGAACCTGGAACCTGCAGGCTGGAGCCTGGAGCCTGGAGCCTGGAGCCTGGAGCCTGGAGCCTGGAGCCTGGAGCCTGGAACCTGGAACCTGGAACCTGGAGCCTGGAGCCTGGAGCCTGGAGCCTGGAACCTGGACCCTGGGCCAAAAGACCCTGGTCCAAGGCGACTGGAACCTGGGACCACACCACTGTACACAAGACAGCTAGATCCAAGTGGCTTGAGCCGG
>JAAUXT010074893.1_pt1 | contig 11704 bp, 14 predicted proteins | sample 7278171 | NCBI WGS metagenome assembly JAAUXT01 (sample SAMN14350112, study PRJNA611818) | marine sediment metagenome | isolation source: surface marine sediment (1.8m) | place: French Polynesia: Moorea | collected 2018-08
ACGTTTTCTCTTTCTTCAATTTGTCTTTGCTTGATGTTTTTTTCAGATCTGGAAAATACAATGTCCATCAAACACAAACAAGTTTTCCTCAGTCCTGTTTCAGCATGTCACAGTGACATTTCAGACACCAAAGACTGGCCTTCATTTCATGTGCACATTTACATTCACTCTGCTCAAAATGACAATCTGTTTCTTGCAATTCATTTTCACACCAACAAAGCTGTAAGCATTGCTGGCAAATTTTTCCAGTCCTTTTTGCAAGACACAACTGGAAACAACCATATGCATTGCAATCAGCAATATTTTTGCTTTCAAACATTTTTCTACCATCTGAGTTTCCAGATTACTGAGAACACTTCATTTGAGTTCTTAGATCACTCAGAACACTTCATTTCAGTGGAATGAAACCAACATCCCCTCCACGCCCTGCACCTCTGAAGAAAAGATTTTGGTGCACTCAATTGTGCCTGCTGAGGGAGGCTACTGTCACAACTGCCTCCAGATCTTCGTTGCAACCTGAACCTGAACAAAGATGAGCTGTTGGATTGCCTTTGCAAAGAATCGGCAGCACCGACTCATTTCCCGCACTATTTGGCGAACGAAGCCTCAGTCCCGGAAGTCCCCGACCATGTTCACAGCGACCGGCTCGTGGTTCATCCGTCTGCTGTAGCCGCGCGATTCGTTTGCGCGAAATCGCGGACAAATGTTTGGCGCTTAGCGCTTCAGTGCCTGAGACCCGGAAGTTCCCCAACATGTCTGCTGAACGTTCCCAGGCACATGTTCACTGCGGTCGCCACGTGATGTCGTTCTGAGTTGAGCGTTTTGTGCTTCACATTCCACTGCCTCAGCCCCGGAAGTTCCACTACCTCAGCCCCGGAAGTTCCCCAACATGTTTGCCGAAAGTTCCAGGCACTTGTTCACCAGGTGTTTGTTGCATGATTTCGTTGTCAGTTGAGCCACGCTGCAAAGTTTTTTCGCTTCACACTCCACTGCCTCAGCCCCGGAAGTTCCCCATCATGTTTGCCGAAAGTTCCCAGGCACTTGTTCGCTGAGTGGCTGCCGCGCGATTTCTCGGTTTCGTTTGCACGTGGCCTGGAGCAAATGTTTTCGGCGAAACGCCTCAGTGCGTCAGGCCCGGAAGTCCCGTACCATGTTTACTCAAAGTTCACTGGGTGGCCGCTGCTTGATTTTTTTTTTTCGGTGCGGAGCCATGGAGCCACACTGAACTGTTTCGAGTTTCATGCTCCCCTGCCTTTGCCCCGGAAGTCCCTCATCATGTTGACGCAAAGTTGCAGGCACTTGTTCACCGCGCGATTTCGTTCTGTGTGGAACCACGCGGAATTGTTTTGCGCTTCACGCCTCAATACCTCAGCCCCGGAAGTCCCTCATCATGTCTGCTGAAAGTTCCCAGGCACTTGTTCGCTGAGTAACCACCGCGCGATTTGATTTCGTTCTGTGTGGAGTGGAGCACGCTGAATTGTTTTGCGATATACGCTCCACTGCTTCAGTCCCGGAAGTCCCTCAACATGACTGTTCCAAGCACTTGTTCACTGTTTGGCCGTCGCGAGATTTCGCTCTGTGTGGGAGCCACGCTGAAATGTTTTGCGCTGCACGCTCCGTTGCCGCAGCCCCGGAAGTCCCTCGTCATGTTCAAAGCGCCACGTGCCTGGTCCTCGGTCTTTGACAGCCGCGCGATTTCACTGCAAGGTCGAGGCACGAGCGGTCTCTTTCGCGCAACACGCTCCACTGCCTCAGTCCCGGAAGTCCCCTGCCATGTTTTCCGCGTCGATCACGTGGTTTGCGTCTGTGCTGAGCTTGGCGGTTTTGCAAAGTTGCGCGCGACACGCTTCTAAGCCTCAGTCCCGGAGGTCCTTCATCATGATCATGCATTGCGGGTTTGTGTCGCGCGCTTCGTGTTTGTGACGGCGCGATTTCGCGTTGGCTGCCTCAGTCTCGGAAGTCCCTCAACATGAGCATGCGAGTGCAGTGTTGCTTCGTTTTGCTCGACACGCTGACGTCTTTCCTGAAGAGAATCGCTCGATTTCCCTGCACGTGTGAACGCCGCAAGATTTGTTTTGCTTGGCAGCCTCAGTCCCGGAAGTCCCTCATCATGACCATCTGGGTGCAAATGTTTCGTTTGGTCGACACGTCCAGGTTTTCGCGCGATTTCCCTGCACGTGCCAGAGCCGCATGCTTTTTCTTTGTTTTGATCGCCACGCTTGACTGCCTCAGGCCCGGAAGTCCCTCAACATGTTTGTAGTACCACGCCGCGAGGTCACCGCACGTCTGAGTTCGCGATCTCGATGCATTGCTTTGACTGTCGTGCTTCACAGCCTAAGTCCCTGAAGTCCCTTAACATGATTGCAGCATCAGCCGCGCGATTTCGCCAGCGCTCAATGATTTCGTGCTTTGTTTTGATCGCTCCGCTTGACTGCCTCAGGCTCGGAAGTCCCTCAACATGCTTTGCGGTGTATGCCGCGACTTTTGGCACGTCTGAGATCGCGCTCTCGATTTCTGTGCATTGCGGCGCGGATTGCTACGATTCAAAGCCTGAGCCCCGGAAGTCCCTCAACATGTTCACAGCAGCACGCGCCGCGTGATTCTACACGAGCACCGCGCGATTTCGTGCGCTCTTCTGATCGTCACGCCTGGCTGCCTCGGGCCCGGAAGTCTCTCAACATGTTCACGGAAACGGTCCTGCGACTTCAACCGCGCGATTTTCTTTTCTGTCGCCTTCGGTGCTTCAGTCACTGAACATGTTCGGCTTTCGGCTGGAGCCGCGCGACTTCTAGCCACATGCTTCGCTGCCCCAGGCCCGGAATTTTCTCAACATGATCACAGAAACAGCAGAGCGATTTCAGTCGCGCCGTGCCAACGCTTTCGTCTGCAAGCTTCAGTGCTTCAGTCCCGGAAGTCCCTCATCATGTTCACGGCAAACAGTCGCGCGATTTCAACATTTCGGTGCTTTAGTTTGGAGGTCCCTCGACATGGGAAACAGCCGCGCGATTTCTGCACTTCGTCTTCGGAGCTTCAGTCCCGGAAGTCCCTCATCATGTTCAACGCAAACATTCCCGGACGAAAGTCACGCAAAAACAACATTTTTGTCTTCGATGCTTCGGTCTTCAAGTCAGTCGACATTGGGAAACAGCCGCGCGATTTCTGCGCTTCGTCTTCGGTGCTTCAGTCCCGGAAGTCCCTCAACATGTTGAGCGGCCGCGCGGACTTCTGCTGAAAGGCGCGCGATTTCGCGCGACACGCTTCACTGCGTCAGGCCCGGAAGTCCCTCAACATGTTCATGACGGCAATTTGTGCGTGTTCGCCACTCGATTTCGCAGATTTTGCAGTGATGAGACGACATTTTGTTCACCGCGCGGTTTTTCGCTCGCTGACGTCTCCGCCAAGTTCCGCGATCGCATGATCATGATAATTTCACCGTTCGCTGCGCAGCGGCAGCCACGAGTTCGCGCGTTCGCGTCGCGGCACAAGCCTCAGTCCCGGAAGTCCCTTACCATGTTCATGAGGCCGCAAAACACGACATTGTGAAGAAATTTTCAGCAAAATCGCTAATTACTCCTTGGATTGTTTGAATTCGACAAATCGTGTGGCGGGCTTGGAGTTGCAGCACACCTTTTATTGGTTTCTAGTTCTTTTCTTTGCTCACATGAAATTCTCAACAAAATGGCGCTGAAAGAATCCCATCTTTCCTCACATTCCACTCGGAAAAGAATCTTTTCCAACTCAAAATTCAAAATCTGACATTCAGTTCAAACTCCTTTGTTTCCTACAAAGCGCGATTTGTACAATTCATGCAACCTTTTTTCCCTGAAGAATTCGAACAATTCCTCATTCTTCCCTCTCTTTAATTCAGTTCTCAAGGGAAACGAACTCATTAGGGTCGGATTCCTACGATGCCGCCGTGACATTGACTGGTGCCCTGTCCTCTCTGCCTGTTCCTGCTCCACACAAAAAAGCCCGAAGAGCTGAAATCCGCAAAAGCGACACTAATTCCCGCCATTGAGCAGCCGTTTCATTGGAAACGCAATGCTTTGGACAATATTGACACAAAAAATCACGACTCAGGCTTTTGTATGCAGCTGATTTTCTTCAACAACGGAGTCTGGCAGTTGAGACGGCGCCAAATGAGTGAATCGGACACACAAAAGGCCTCGCCGAAGCTGCGACCGCAAGACACGAATCTGTTCTCTCGGGGCGGTCAGATCCAGGAGGGTCGGGAACAGGCCGAGGTCGCATCGCTTGCGTCAAGCGTCGCGCCCCTGTGCACGTCTGTGCGTGCTGCGTCGTTGCTATGGACGCGCTTGTTGACATGCGCAGCAGACGCAACGCGTGACGCAACTGTCGTGAACCCGATCAAAAACACAATAATGCGAAAAGAAAATTTTGCTGCAAACTCAATTTGTGCAACATGCAATTCCACTATCTCTTGCCAAAAAAAAGTTTCTTTCGCGCACTTTGACGTCCGCTCTCTGGGCCCCGCCTTCTTGCGCATGCAGCTGCGTGCATTTTGCGCGCGCAATCATCGAAGAACGGGACAAATTTCCAGTGTTTCAACACATCAAAATCGAAATCTTGCGCTTTGCCACAACAATGGCCCTCAAAGGCGCTCTCTCCACGAAACATCGTCGCCTCCAAGGTCGGAGGGGGGAAACGCCCCTTTTATGGATTGTGCTCGTATCTTGAATCCTCCTCCTCCTCCTTCACCACAGGGCCAAATCCCCATCACGCTGAGCGCTGACTCATGCATGCTGTTCATATTAGACACAGAGGAAAAAAAAATCCTCCAATATTGCACAAATGAGATGTCTAAGGTTTCACGTCGGGGCCGCGTCGTGGATTAATTAATTCATGACTGCGTCCATTGCAGCGTGCTAATGACCTCGCCAAATGACCCCAGCCATAAACGACACTGTTGCCATAAATGTCAACATTGAAATAGTAGAATTGCTTTGGACATCAGAGATGGCTAAATGGTCCATTAAAAAGGTGCCCGATGGATTCCAGTGGACAGGAAGACAGAAGGAAAACGTCACAGTTGGGACTTTGATGGAGTCCATGGGAGATTTGTGGGTTCGTCTCGCTGGCCATTGACGGTCCGTGAGGGCCAAGGTGTAGCAGAGTTGTACGTGCTACGCTCACGTCTACGTGAGTTGCACGAACTGAGAACCTGGGCGTCAAGCCCAGCACCACAAACGCCGACGCGCACAAGCCAAAACGTGCGCACGTGCGCACACCGACACAAAGCCAGGTGTGTGCACAGTGCAGGGCTCTGCCTGACCTGACCCCAAGTATCACTGCTCGCTGCACGCATAAATGGACGTCGTACCCATAGATCCTGATCCAGAACGGCCACAGCTATGTAAACTGGAAACACATGGTCTAAGGACAATTAACATTAATATTTCAGAGAGGGCACAGGAGGCAACAAAAGCGCACACCTCACAATAACTTTTCATTGGATTTTATGATTCCCTTTTGTTGCCCGTTTATTTCTGCGTCCAATATTGCAAGCGAATGAGGAAGAAGAGTGGAGTCTTTTTTTCAATTTCCCAGAGTGCTTTGGTTCACTCGTCTGTGCGTTACCCCGGAGACCCCCATATCTCTGAGCAGCCCTCATGAGTTCCCTCCTCTCTCGAAATTATAAACAGCCTTTTACGATAAAAACCCTCTTATTGCCTTTTACAAATCAATGCTCTTCGTCATTGAGATCCAAAAAGCGCCACTCAGTCCAAAAAGGAAGCGTTACAGGTCGCTTTTCCCCAGCACAGGATTGTAGAAACAACGCCGCTCGCAGCATTTCTATGCAACCAAATTTTGCACACTGCAGCTTCGTCCCTTGGGCATCAAATTTGCAGAGATACTGAGCCCTTTACGGCCCAGTGTGGGAAGCCTGTGGGGAGGCTTCGCTTTTGGATCTAATCCCAGATAAGCGTCATCGCAACATCGCCACGTCCGCCCCAGTCACAGCTGTTGAACGAAAAAAAAGTTTCTAATTGGGGGAGAACTGTTGTCACTTTACATTTGGTCTGTTCTCCATTCAAAACACACGTCATGCTGCGGAGATCACGCGTGCGTGGATTCTGCGCAGACATCGCGCGTTTTGGATCAACACGTGTCGTTCCTTTGCAGGGATCTGCTCAACAGGAACGAAGTGTCCAATCCCATTTGCAGTGTCTAATTGCTGGTAACGTGCGCTTAAAAACGCCCATTCTGCTAATGAGGTCGTAAAGATCTCACCATTGACCTTCGGGAGAGGTCCCAGGGGTCCCACCTCCCCGCACTGGTCAAGTCAATCGCTCCACTCGGCTGGCTGCCTGCTACACACGTGCGCGAAACAAAATGCTGGTGTTTGGTTGAGGGCTGAAAACACCACATTCTCCAGACCGCAAATTGGGGATTTCACACCACCACCCAGCCACACCCAGCCATTTGTGTCCACGATGGACAACGCTTGCCTCCTTGCAACATCACGCGGCACAAAGACAACGGACAGACCACCAGCACCGCGTGCAATAACCGCCCAGCATCTTCCACACTGATGTCTCAAATTTTCTGGACAGGTGAGCATCGAGGCACTTGTCGTCTGCAGTCCCCAATTCCTCAGAAGATGACCACCCGGCTCCGAGGGGGCAATTGACCACCAACAGCGCGACGTCACCGAGTTGAGTAACTGCTCAATAAAGTCCCGCAGTATGTGGCCAGGTAGGCGCCATTCCTCCCACACTGATCCCACACCCCTGGGAGAGCGGGAGCGGGGGGGGGGGACACGGGCAAGTAATCTGGACGTGTTGGTCCATTCATTGGGCCACGCGCACGCGCACAGCGCTCACGTGTGTAATTGGGTCATAAACGTCTCGCGCTTCGCTTGATCTCTCGCGTGGACCCGCGAGACGACGTCTCACGCTGGGTACGTCACGCGTCCCGTCCGTGCATAAACCCAAGAGCACTGCGTCGACATGTGTCGAGAGATGTAGCGCATGACGCTTCCAGTGCAAACACAGAGATGGGCCGACACTCAATATTTATCCCCCTCGCAATAACAATATTGTTGTCTTAAGAAAGATAAATGGACACAGCTAACGATGTGCACCAAAGTAAACGCAGTGCTCATTGCCCCAGCAAAATCAATGGAGGTAATAAGACTGGGCATCATTTTATGACTGCGGAGGGGGGCAGTGCTGTTATTTCTGGCCTGCCACGGGCAGGGAAGAAGTCCAGGGTCCGATCCTGGGATGGACTCGCGCGCGCGTGCAGAAAGGGGAAGGGGAAGGGAAAAGCTGCTGCTGCTGCACCGACAGGGAAGGAAAGTGCAATTTGCGTTGAAGTGCGCCTTCCATGAAAGTTGCAATTGGATTGCAACTCGCCTGCCCTCCCCTCCTCGTGCAGTCGGGGGAAGAAGGGAAGAGCTGTGCGCATTGAGATTGCTGGCTTTGTGGTCTTTTGATGGAGATAACAAGCACGCGCACTCACTGTCCTTTTCAAGTGAACTGAATGCGTATCTCGTTGTGTCTGCTGCAACGTGTGGACAAAAGTGGCAGAATCTGACGCACGACTTTCCACCCAGCAAATCAGCTCAAATTCTTCAGCAGTTCGTGCAAGTGGCTTGAGTTACGTACCATAGCATTAGTCACAGCTTCATACATACAGTGAGGCCATCAAGACATCCCTATCGCCTCTCAGAATCGCATTTCGCACGTGTAATGCATGGAGAGTGGCTCGCAGCGCCGACCCCAGACCCGATCAGCGGTGATCTATCGCCCCGATAAGGCGGCCCGGCGCTCAATCCCCACCCCCCAATAAGCCCTGGTCAAGCTCCGACCGGCCCCTGGTCAGCCCCCGCTTAGTGGACACGCTGACAGGCCTACTCACCCCTGTCATCGCGCGCCCTGCGGGTTCGAAGGTCGAGGCTGAGGTGAGAGTCTGGGCACACAGGCGGATCCAGGGGCCGAGTGGCAGGCTTCAGGTAATGCGCGCCTTGATCTACGGAAGCTTGCAGTCTTATCCGCAGCACACAGCAACCACGCGCCATGCCGAGAAAGAACTCTTCTGCACCTTCTCGCTTCCAGGGTCTGACGACGGCCAGACGCAGCACATGAACCCTTACGTTTCAGCGCGCACGACGCACACCTACACAACGTTGGCACACGTCGAGTACAACACGTGCGCGGTGGATCCACCCCCACGAGAGCACGGGAGCGTGCAGACACAGCCCAGCCTCCCGCATACACGTGTGTGCGTGCGCGTGTTGACCCCGCATGTCCAGGGGCGAGAGCCGGGCTGCGCCCGCCGTCTGACCTCCGCGCCGGGTCACCTCACCGGTCCACCTCACTCAGCACCGACGGGGGCTCAGACTACTTCCCCCTCCCCCACCCTTCCTTCCTCGTTCCTTCTTCCCGCTTCCTTCCTCAGTCATTAGTCGCACGACTGGACACCCTGAGGAAGCGACATCTGTTTCACATTCAGATTCCCTCGAATGAAGACCTTCAGCTGCATGTCGCTCGCGCCCCGAACCTTCACTGAAAAGGAACGCAGGCCCTCGAAGACTGTTGAACCATCGAGTGAGAAACAACGAGAGCAATTGTCTGCAAGCTTTTCAACACCAACTCAATCTCACAACGCAGACCCAAGGTGCATTTTTTCCAGCACACGGTAGACCTGCCCAGAACCTTTGCAAAAATTCTGTCTCCCTCTTACATTTCTGTTCCAGGCCCCACTCCCTTGTCTGCATGCAGTGTGGTGTCCACCCAGACCTGAGCTCCCGCCACGCATCCTAATCCCTGCATCTGCGAAGGATCAATGCAATATCGTGTAATGCCCTCTCGCCCAATTTCCCCGCAATGCAAGGCGTTGACCCCCGGCCCGGGCCCGGATCCTGCCGAATTGGGTCAACGCCCATCCAAACGACATAAAACTGCATAGAATGCGCATTTTCCCAAGCACTATTTGCATAACTCAATTGTGAGCTGTCAAAGCCTGGGAAATGCAACAGGTATGGTCAATCAAGGCTGGATTTATAACAGTGACCACGTGTCAATGCGCTCGGCCCTTCACGTGACCCTTGGTGACCCTGGAAATCCCCATTGGAACACGTGAGTGCCCATCCAGGTATTGAGGAGCGGGAACAACTGGCATTGATATTGCCACAAAAAATAGTGCAGTGTGGAGAAGAATTAAAACTGTGGGGTGATCAAGTGCATTCTAATTTTCAGCGAACTCAATTTTTTTTTTGCTTCGTCTGAAAAGAAGCTGCTTGACATTTTAATCCAGCGACAAAACACGGAATTGAATATGAAATTTAATTTCGTGCGATGACATGAGGATGAAAAGTGCACTGAGCGACATTTCACGCACTGCACTAAAAAGCGAAGAAGCTCGAAATTCAACGAAGCTGGATACAACCAAACCAACCAAACTGGTCTTTTCCTTGTTCTGTCCACAATGAGCAGTAGACAATCACAGTTTGTGGTAATAAGGTGGCAATTTCTCCTCCGAGGCACCGCGCGCGCAAGCTTCCCTCCCTCCCCTCCCGTGCATGGCAAATGCACGTGCAGCTGCAAAAGCTGAACTGCGGTTCAAAAAAGTGTCGCGGTGACCCACGGAAGTGGAAGGGGGGACCGCGTGGGGACAAAATTATGCAAGGAGACCCCACTTCAATTAGTGTCCATCAGCTTATGCATTCGCTGCCACAGCTTTTTTTTCAGGGCTTTTCGTGAAAAAAAAAATCCGCAGAAATGCGCTGTTATTAGCCTGGATGAGTCATCGCGCATGCAGGCGGCAGGGCCCTCCAACATGCGTGCATCTCACACTCAACATGTTTGAATTGACTATTGCCCTGCCAGACAGACAGCAAAGCTGGGGTTGAGGATCTAAAATGTGAAAAGTGAGGAGGAAGGAGGAAGCACGCAAAACCAAATCAAGAAAAGGAACTTTTGCAAGCACAAAACGAACCTGCAAACTTGGTGTGCGCAAAAGGCAATTTTTCAACTTTTGTACCATGCGCTTTACTCGCACACATTTCAGTCCAACAAAATTAAAGTTTCAATTGTGGCTTCCACTCTGTGATAAACTGAAGCAATCGCAAACCGCGTCCCGTCTCCCAGACAAACAGCGTCTCTTCCACCTGGATCCATCGTCGTCATGTCTGATAATGATGAAGATCAAAGGAAACAGGCCGCCAGCCCGCAGCCCCCGCCTCCCCTCCTCCCTCCTGCATGCTGTCACCAACCCCCCTCCACCCTCCCTTCAACAACCCCTCACCACGCCGCGCCCGCATACACCCTCCAACCCCTTCAGGCCCGTTTCTCAGTGGACGCGTTTTGCGTCGCCTCTCTCCAAGTCTGTGGGCGGGACTGACCTGGGCCTGGTTCACATAGGGTGCGCCATGCGTCGCGTCCTTACACAAAGCACTCTTGCGCACACGAGTCCAGGAATAGCTGTATGGCTTGTCAAGCAGCACTCCCTGAATTGTGCAGGGAGATGTAACGCGTGACGCACCCAGGGTAAAACAGGCCCTTTCTTTTCTTTCATTTCCCTTCCTTCCTTCCCGCCACCAACCCTCCCGCCCGCCCTCCCACCCACCCGCCGCACCCTCCCTCGTTCCGTCAACAACCAGTGGTTATTCGAGCACTTGTCAACACGTAATGACGTTACGTTGATTTACTCACAGACAACACAGGCCACGCTCATTTGCCCATCTCCAGTCCCTTTGTCTTCCCCCCGCAGGTTTGACCCATTTAAAATTCCGGCCTCGCCTGCGCGGGACGGGCTACACGCACATCGCTCTAATTGCGTTACACGATCATTTCCTCCCGTCCCAAAGATTTAATTGAAAATAATGGCCTCCTCAGAATAAAGCTTTGTGTGGAGAGGCTTCTGCCGCAAAATGCTTTGTTTTATGGGCATTTTCACAGTTTTGAAACACAAGCCCGTCTGTCTGCTTCAAAGCAGTGGACGAATACCCAGTTCAATGCGTGGGAAAGTCGCTAGTCTTGGGCAAGGCAAGCAGTTTCAAGGTTGTGGAGTTTCACCTGTGCAGAGAACAAAGAATGGCAACTTTGGTTCAAAACTGAGAAATGCAGCGAAGCGGCCCGATTCACCCTGGACGCGTCAAGCGTTGCGTCCCCGTGACGTGGGCGACTGCGTCGCTTCCCGAGACGCACTCCGCGATCCACCCAGTGTGAATCGACCTCCCCACACCGCGCGACCTGGACAGCAGAAGTCTGCGCCTCCCCCTCCCCCCTCCCACCGGTCAACACCTCCCCACCTCAGAATTGCCTAAATTAGGATTTCACTGCGTTACAATTCAATTATCGCTCACCGCTGAAGCCGTGCAATGCAGCTGCAGAAGTGACCATTTAGCGCGGCGCGAGGCCTCAAAGCGGCACCGGACAATACATCTCACAATGTGGCGCACCATCATCCGCTCACTCCTCCCTTTGAGGGAACACGGGAAAACAGGCCCGTCCTTGCATCACGTTGCTCTGGCGGGTCCTGGGGGCCCGGCCCACCAGCGACACCCCCCAAAACCCAACCCCTTCACACTCTGAAACATTGTGTACACCCTTCTTTTGCCTTTTGCACCAACCAAAGGTACATCAACTTCGTGCCTGAAAAAGAAAATCCAATCCCTGACTCCCTCACTGAGGGGGGGGGGGGGGGGGGGGGGGGGGGGGGGGGGGGGGGGGGGGGG
>JAAUXT010084465.1_pt1 | contig 11704 bp, 8 predicted proteins | sample 7278171 | NCBI WGS metagenome assembly JAAUXT01 (sample SAMN14350112, study PRJNA611818) | marine sediment metagenome | isolation source: surface marine sediment (1.8m) | place: French Polynesia: Moorea | collected 2018-08
ACCCAATCAGTGACCTGTTTTGACCGATCTTGTGATGTCTGGCTTGGATCTGACCGATCCTAGGTGAGGAACAGTCTGTGTTCTTCAAACCCTCCAACTTGCAGAACAATCAGAAAATTCGTCGGACACTTTTTGCGGGTCGATCGGAATCATAATTGACGGGCCTCGTAACGTGGCAACGCTCCGTGCCCCGCGCACGCCCCGCTGTTGTGAGAGTAAACAGCGTTGAGAACCTCACCTGCCGACCTCATCTCCAGGCCGGAAATCACTATGGATTATTTGTCCCGGAGTAATGGATCCTGAGTCGAACTGCCTCGAAGAGTTCAAACATTAGATTCATTTCCGCTTTTGGAACCGGCACAAGAGTATGGGATCGGGGTCCGTGGGAGGGAGAAGGCGCGCAGGCGCATCGCGTCGCACGCGTGTTGGCCTCGAGTTGAACCGTCTGGTACTTCGCAAGGCTTCGCCGTCCTTCAATCGCGCTGCAGTCTGGTTCACAGCGGAAACTGATGAGTGTCGTACGTACTCACCCGTATGTAAGATGCACTTGTTCGCCCCAAACAGGACATCTAAAGGAAGTGCATCGGTTATGTTTCGGCGTACAGGCTTGTGATTTGCTTGGCGTCAACTGATGTTCGTGGGGAAGGCCGTGGGTTGCAAACTTTTTGTTTCAAAGTGTTTCGGCGCATGAGAACACCGCGGTGCGTTTGACAGATCTAAATGCTGCTTTCTTGTTCCTTGCAGGAGAAACATCTTGGAAACGTTTCACGCAAATTTTGAAAGATTTGCAAATCAAAAGACGACACGCGAAGAACTGTTTTGACACTCGCAAACAATTTATTCAAACGATCGGAAAGTGCACAAGAACTGAATGATTGCGAAAAACAAAGAATTTGCACAAATGTGCAAACCTTTGATCTTTGAAGAACACTGAAAATTTTTTCAGAAAACTATAATGCTTCACTCTTCACAGCAAACGTCAACGTCAGGCACAACAATTTCACTCTTCGGGCTGTTTCACACTGGGTGCGTTGTGACGCGTCCAGTGTGACCCTGGCCTCGTGCTCACACTCACTTCACGTCACGATTCACACCATTGATTCACGCCACGCAGCAGCAGTTGAAAGTCAACGACATTCAATCACAATCGTTTGACAACCTCAAAACTTTGCACACACCTCGGATCTGGTGAACTCGAGGCGCGGTGCAGTGTGTGTGTGTGTGTGTGTGTGTGTGTGTGTGTGTGTGTGTGTGTGTGTGTGTGAGTGTGTGTGGTGCATGTGTGAGTACGTGTGAGTTTTTCACTAGCGATCTGTGGCATGCAGGTGGTGCGTGTGTGGTGTGTGTGTTGTTCCGTCATGTGTGTGCGTGCATGTATGTGTTTGTACAAATGGAGTAGAAAGGTATGTTCACAGGAACATGGCAACATTTCAACAGCTACATTTCAATAACACAACAACGACCTGTTCAGGTTCAATTCATTGGACGGATTGACTGACAGGGCACTTCCCCGCGGGACCCTGCGCGACCGGAGCCGGAGCTGGGCCGCGCTTGGGCTGCAGAGCGAAGTTCACATGAAAACAACGATCGGGCTCGATCCCAGCAAAGGTGACAACACCAAGGCACCTGGTTTCAAGTAACACAGCAACGCTTCCGTGCAAATGTACACTGTACAATTTTTACAACAAAGGACCAACTGCTTTTTTTTTTTTTTTTTTTTTTGTTACAAAATAGTTTTGAACAGCAAAGTTTGGACCTGTACATTCTCCAGCTTACGTATTCCGGAAAAGAATTTTTCCTGCGAACTGCGTTTCATCCCCGAAAGTCGCAAGACGCACCCAGTGTGAACCCGGCCACAGCGTCGGACCTGCATGGCTCTGTGCGGAGATTGGAGTCACTGATAAAGTCCCTCTCCACGGGAGTGTGTGTCGATCCTCTTCACATTGTAATTAATGGCAGCGGTGGCTCCTTGCAAAACATTATCACCGTCAAACACACTGATTAGAATACGACACTCTCAAAATTGGGAACTTGCCACGATTTTTGTTAGTTTTCACACGCATGTTTTGTTGTGTGCTGGACGTATCTCAGGCATCAACAACACATCTTTCATCGAAGCAGACCAGTAATATAGTGATCCCACAAGCAAAAATTTTGACAGAGTTGACCACAATGATCCACGCTCAATACCAACTGCGAAATCCACACACTGAATGGGAAGGATCTGTTTACCTGTACATACATAGCAGTGGCCACAAACAAGCACAACGTATAATACAAATTTATATCTTTGTTCTTTGGCTCGCTCCTTTGGATAAAGGTTATAGCCGTGTATATTTACAAGCACAATAAAGATGCATTAAACTTCTATCAAAGACACAATACCACACAGGTCTGTGAACCAGCTTTTGGCTGCATGTTTCCAGCTGTCTTCAATGTATGAACATGTCGTATTTCTTTGGTTGCTGCAAATACTGCCTCATGGGTTGCATTGAAAGAGATTGGTGTAAAATGCCACATCACCCCGTGGTTTGGTTCGTGAATCCACAGACATTCAACAGTCCTTTTGGATTTACAGATGGAAAGAAGAATAGAACACGGAGGAACGCAATTTGAGCGCTGAAGCTTTACATGTGGGGAGATTCTGTTTTGACACAAAAAAAAATTTGCGAACATTTTTCTTTGGTTTCACGTTCTGAACGTTGACATTTGGTTTTGGACCTTGACCAAAAAAGGTCTGAGCGCCCCCCGCCCCCGTTGGACAATGGGACAAAAACTGAACGGAAAGATTCTCATACGGTTCCGACCACATCGCAGCGTTCCCTTCGTTGCAAACCTGCCGGTGCAGTGAGTTCTCAGACTCAGAAAGTGGAGGAGGTTGCCTGGAGATCGGGAACCCCGTTCCTCGTGTAGAACGTGTCTGAGACGATCCGGGTGCGGCCGTTCTCAGGCTTCCCGATCTCATCCCTCTGAACCACGTCGTTCAGCCTCCAGCCGTAGTCCCAGGAGCTAAGGAGCGGGTAGTGGTACTTCTCCTCTGGGATGTGCTGCTCCCTGATGCTGAGGTACTGCGACCGCCCTTTTCCTTCTTTGGAAAACCCTTCATAAAGAGTGGATTTCACTGGAACAGGAACGGGTTTCATGTCTCTGGAAGAATGTGGATCCTGCTCTGCATCTTTCACCATCTTGTCAACTCCGTTGTCGAACGTTATGATCCTCCGGTTGTATCGTTTCGGTTGAGCCTCCTTCAGTTTGAGCATGTATTCGGTGGGTTTGGGGCAGGCCTCGCTGATCTTTTTCTTGAACACTTCGAACTGTTTGGAGGACACGTCTTTGCCGGAGGATTTCTGGGCCTGCCACGCTTTGAGTCGAGTCTCGTCTTCCCTGATGTAGCTCTGCTGCATAAACTGCTGCTTCTGGAAAACACGAGCAAAATGTTCCGGTAACACGTTTCTTATCGCAGATCTAAAGCTTGGTAGATCTAGTCTAGATCAAGGCCAGATCTAGAATTTATCTTGATTTTCATGTCAATGGACCTGGCAAAGTGTCATGATCAGATTTCGTGAACCCGACCCAGTCCAGCCCGGCCTGTCGGAAAAGAGTGGTCCCGATCCTGATCTGGACCTGAACATGGATAGAATTTGTTCTGACTGATCCAGACCTCCAGACTCCATTTGAACTGGAAATCCGGAGACACAACCCGCCTGCTCCACAAAACCTGACTGACACGTTCGTCTGCTGCGAGTGGGCAGAACAGGCAAGGCCAGAATCTGTCCATGAAGCCTCTTTGGCAGAGCCAAGTGAGCCGCTCTTATCCCTCACCCACCAGCAGATCAAATTCAGATGTTAGGAAAGAACACCGGCACACAGTCAAGCTTCAGTCAATATCGATCTCTTCGAGACATGAAATGGTCAGCCAAGAAATGATGGCGTCGAAACTTGTCAAAACAGAGCGTCTAAAGAACAACCCAAGTTCTTCAATGAAAACCTCATATTTACCTGCGTGTCAATGGTGCAGTTGCGTCCAGGCATCCTGCTTTTCCTTTAGGTCCTACAATTACAAATTATTAGTTGTTTTTTCTCCCTAAATTGAAAGTTTTGTTGAGTTCAGGACGCCTGGCGTGCAGCTCCTGTCGGTTCCTGTCAACGTGTCCATGGCGACCGCTTCGTCACGTGACGCTCAACCACAACAACCTCCCACGAGGTGTTTGCGCAACGTCGCTTTTGTTATCACAAACGTGACGCGCACCCACAACGGCGGAAAGAGCGCAAGACCCATACAAGGAACAGCAAATCACCAAAACAGAAAAAGAAATCTGAAAATTGAATGGACGACAAGGACAACTCAAATTTTGTGCAGATCTTGATCTTGATAGAGACAGCATGCAGGCCATCACATTCTGGGCCAGGAAAACAACAGCTGAGCGAGAAGACTTTCAAATATCAACGATTAAATTCTACAGGTCTGACTGAACCAACGGGACAGAACAAGACAAAGATAAATGAAACAAAAGACGAACCACCGGTGAATTTGCGCATTGTTGCGTGCTTTTCAACTCTTTATTTGCAACTCATGAATTTTTCACATTTTAATTTCTGAAATCAATACTTTCCCTCAATCATTCCTCCACAGTTGGGACCCTTGAAAACAAATCCCACCTGTTCATGAAATAAAATTTCTGGCGTTCTGTGAGCACTTTGAGTCCCCGCTTTCAAACTGCACGAAAAACACGCTTGTCGCACCTGCTGCCAGGAAGGCGCGCTTTTGTCGCAAATCTGGATTTAGCACGCACGGACGCAAACCGACCCGACAACACTTTGTCTGACAAAGTCTGCATTGCGAGAAACACTCGTCTGTGCTGAAATGCGAGTCAACAGAATTTCAGAGAGTTTTGGAGTCATACGAAGAGTTTTTCATGCAAAAATGAAACTGAGAGGCACGGTGAAAAAAGGAGAAGAAAATCCAATTTGTAGGGGAAATGCAAAGCGGGAGCAGGTGAGTCACCGAAACCTGTCAAACAAGAGAAGGAAATCATTCCATGCCCAGAAATTTAATTGGATTCTGACAAACTCACGGTGCAATCACACGGGATTTGCAAGTCAGACTCAAATATTGGTCTCCACCCCAACTTCCTCGACGCGCGTCACCTGCGCTCCGCCGATGTCAAGCTGGATGTGACGGGAATTAATCAAAAACAGATCCAGGGAACTGCGGCACTGATTTCACCCACCCTGATGCACCACAGAATCAGAACACCTGAGCTGTTTTGCAGTGAAAATGCTGAAAATCTTGTTCTTTCCTGTCGAGGCGTTCTCGCCAGTGATTGTTGCCTTGTGCTTGCCGTATGAGATTTTTGTACACTCGAAAAAAAAAACCTTCTTGTGACTTGCGACTGCGGAGAGAGCTATAAGTTTTGTTGGTATCTCTCTCCTTTCACGAAGTGCTTTCACACAAGTTGCTCAGAAAAGGGTGCAAAATTCACTTTTCTTCTGTCCTTGCTCTTGTTTTTGAAGAACGGTTTTTCACCTGACACCCAGCTTTGCCAGGTCAATTCTCTTCTTCATTCACACGCCAATCAAGCCAATCGCGGTTATCGATCTCGCGAGCACAGCGACAAAGCCGGAGACCCTCGATCCTCCCCGGGCAATTGTCAAATTGATCATTTACACACAAAATAGCTCAGAACCAAGCAGTGCGGATCGAAACCCTTTTTGTGCGCGCATCTCAGGCAGAGCCTCTCGCTGCTGAATATTTCATGATTTTCCCTCCAGCACAATTGCGAAGAATTGCCACTTTATCTTTTCATGAGGTATTCAGTTCCAGGTGCCTGATCACAAAACACGTTGAAAGCGTTGCCACGGCAATACACAATTCATCACTTGGCTGCAGTTCACTGCAGCGCGCCCTCCGTGGATTGTCACATGCACTCAGCAGTTAATCTATGCATCTGTTAAATATGCCCGGGTGACAATCCTTTAGGCTTAGCAAACAGTAAGCACTGCGGCCAATTACTTTCTCTCAACAACGCACCGCATCACTGGCGGAAAAGGTTTTTCTCCCTTCTGCATTGACTGCGCTACCGTTTTCCAACGTGCAAGCTGCAAAGGTAGCTCTGAAATTCACTTGTGAGTACAAGTTTGGCTACCTCACTGATTTCGCTTTTCTTGTGACGAAACAAGAACAGATTCCATTGGCATGCAAATTTATTCCGTGCAGGCTGACGTAAATGTTTTTGACGGTGATTTCAACTGACGACATACGAAGGGGGCTGGGTGTTGTTTTTTTTTTTGGGGGGGAGCTGAACACCACAGACAGACAGACAGACAGACAGACAGACACACACACACACACACACACAGAGACACACACAGACACACACAGACACACACAGACACACACAGACAGCGCTCGATGATCGGAAGCAATCTTCCGGATTGCAGGACAAACAAGAAAAGCTGCGCACGCGGGTCGTGCCGGATTGCCGACAGAAAATCGAAATACCGGAAAACATGGCAACAAAACTGAGCTGTGAGTTCTGCTCAATCTGAACCAGTTTTTGCACTCATGAGAGGGTGCAAACTGTGAGCAAAGGATTATTGCAAGTTCGAGAAATTGGATTCAATTGTATCTTTGCTCGACGTCAGTTCGGTTTCGGCACGAAAACTTTCTTTTGTCCCACCAAAAGTGGCCAATTTCTTGTTTTACGCAGAGCACAAGACGTTAAAATTGTGTTTGAACAGATGTGGTTGAATCTGCAATTTCTCCAATTCCGCTGGTCTTTTCCAGTTTGTAGGAACAGGGCTGATCAAACAGACCGTAATGCCAAACTGACATTGCAATCCAGCGATTCACACAACAAACCGAACAAATGCAAAAATATCTTGTTCAAATAATCATCGTTTGCAAGTCTTCCCCATGAAACGAAATGAGAAAATGAAAGCAAACCTTTTCGTCAACTTGACTTGTAGAAAATTGGTCAGAAAACATCAAAAAGGTTCACAAGAACAAACAAATACCACGAACCAATCAACTGACGAACTCTTGAGTGAAAAACTCACCATATTTTTCGCTCCTGCGCCCATTTTCCAGGATATCCATCGCTGAAAAGCTCAGGTCGATCCAAGTACGAGTTGATCTTCTTGTTTCAGCTGCTTCTGTTCAGTTTTTCATCGGTCAAAACGATTTCCTTTTTTTCGTTGAGTCTCCAATTCCATTCCGGCTTCCCGTCGGGGGGGGGGGGGCGTGCAGTCGGCGCCGCTGAATCGCGCGCGCGAACGCACAACTCTACCGGCGTGCACGGCTCCAATGCGCTAGCGCGCACGGCGCCGCTGGATTGCGCGCGCGCGGGCGGGCGCGACGGCGCGGCGACGGCGGTGGCGGCGCACCTGAGCGAGAAGCAGCTTCACGTGGACACGCTCCGCCGCCGCCCCGGAGACGACACGCTCTGAAAACTGCGCACCCAGCTTCATTCTGCGCTGGGCGCACGTGTGTGCGTGCGTGCGTGTGTCACCTTGTTGTCGTGTCCGTCCAGTTCTGTGACTGTGCAGAGAACGCAAGTTTACGAAAACTTCCAAGTAAAGCCGAAGGTTCAACAATCGTTCTTTGTGCAAAACTTTGCATGAGGGTCTTCACGCTGTTTTCGTCTGGAAATTTGGTGACAATTTCCAGTTCTACTGTTCAATGGCATTATGTTTCTTTTGCACACACTCGACTGCACATTTGTAATTTTGTACAGCGACAACAGGTCAAAATTTTTCAACAGTTGGAGCGGCAGAGTTTTGAGAGCGGCTGCGGCAGTTTCTGGTTGAGTGCGATTGATCTCGGCCGCACGTGACACGCCTGGGTGATGAGGGGAGAAAAGCTGCCGTGCAGAAAGCGCTGGGGTTGTGGCACCGCGTCATGCGTCGTGGGGATGGAGTGTGGAGCGTGGAGCGCGCTCCCGCAGGCAGACGACCCCGACAGGGCTGTGCATTGCAGAGCCAGATGTGGGAGCTTTGTAGACCTCAGCGAACGTGTGTCATCGACACGCACAAGTCAAGAAATGTCGGCAGGATTTGCAGGCTGAGAAACGTCTGCTAAGCCGGTTGCTTGCTGCAAGCGCGGTTTTGTGGCTCCTGGTTGGAAAATGCCAAGTGCACCACTATTGTACGGCTTCATTCTACCTCGAAATATCCAATTCCTGCCTTTAGTGCAGTTTCGCTGCATTAGAAATCCAGAATCGAAGTCGCTCCGACATGGATGGGTGCGGGTGCTAGGGAATCCGGGCGGCTGTAAGCTGGAAAATCGAAGCTTGTGTGCGTAGACTTGGCACGAGCGTATGTGCCATCACGGAGGCTTCTTGGGGGGGGGGGGGCTGCATTTTTTAGTCTCCGGAAACATCACGAGGTGATTGCGTGGCCTTTCTCATCCAAACATGTTTGTCTGAACAAGGGGCACTTTACACTTTGGAGCGTTTCGAGTTCTTGGCGTCGAGACCAACAGATGGTCTGTTGGTGGTCCTAGCGGCTCCATGGTCCAATGGGAGGGTCCTGACAGGGAGGATCCAGATTGGGCCAAAAATGTTTCAACCATTTTGTCACTTCAAAGATATTGAATGTTACGTGCTGCAAAAGCACGACATACAATTTGAGGTGGGGTGCGTTTTCTGTTTCTCAGGGCTCAGGGGAGCTGGGATCCGGAAGGGTGGCTGAGCTCCAATCCGTCCTGTAACCATGCCTTTCTCGATCCCCGGATGATTGTTCCCAATTACGAGCTCGTATGCCCGCACAATTTTTTGTTCCTTGTCCTTGCATTTTGCATTTTTGGCTTGGATCTCGAGTGTAGTTGGGTCCAAAAGTCGAGGATTCACTTCGCCCACCTGTCTATTCTGCTGCAAAGGACGAAGTCAAATTCCACGGTGCAGATGTCATTCATCTGTGATCAGTGTAGCCACTCTGCATGTTGTCTGTCGTATTGTGACCACTTTGGTCAGAGACAACTCCTCTGCAAAATTCAGAATTCATCTTCATCCACGAGCAACAGTTTCACACAGCTCACCTGTCGCACCTGGGCGCGGGAGTTTGGTCGGCGGCGGCGACACCTGGCGTCACGTCGCGAGTCGCGCACCTCGCGAGACATCCGGGCTCCGCGTTTGAAAATGTTGTTGTTGGCCACATTGAAATAAGCTGCACAAAAAAGGGAAATTTTACCCTGTATTCAGCAGTGTTGCAGCGGCTTACCGCTGTGGATGTGACAGTGAAACCAACAGGATTTATTCTGGATTGTTTCTGGGCGTGGTGTTTGTCTTTCTGAGGTGAAAATTAAGTTGCCACGCTGGGGAGATTTAAATTTTTGAGCAAGATGGGATGTGCTGTGAGCAGCGAGGACCGGGCGGCGGCGGAGCGGTCCAAGCAGATCGACAGAACTCTGAGGGCGGATGGAGAGAAGCAGTCGAGGGAGGTCAAACTCCTGCTGCTGGGTGAGTAGACAGGGATGGGTGTCGTCCGGAAAGCGCCACAGCCGTTGAAGTCAAAACTGCCGCTGTCACCTGCTGTTGATGACGGGTCGAGGATGACAGTTGAAATGGGATCCATTCAAAGATTCTAGATCTAGAGTCCACCGATCAATGTTCAGGTTTCGAAGATTTAGGTTTTGACGGGCTTGAACTTTTGGTTGGTCTCGGGTGATGTTTTTCTGGTCTGTCTTCGGCACAGATCTACAGAACTGTCCGCAACAGGTGCGAGTTCCGAGTCCAAACCACACGACAGTGGGATCTGAAGATTCCGGACAGACCGTTGAGATTTGGGTCAACTTTGGGACGAAAAAGCAGACACATCCGGAAAGCCTTCTGTGGGACGAAAAAGCAGACACATCCGGAAAGCCTTCTGTTCAAATGAAATTGAAACGTGTGCTGCGATTCACACAACTGCCAGACCACTGAACAGATTGGCGAAGATAACATGTTTGTTGCATGTTTGATAGGACTCTGGGTCTGCAAGATAAGCTGACAGATTTTGTCTGTACATCTACTCGTGTCATGCATGTGCGTGAACAAATCTTGAAGCCGAAGTTTTCTTCACAGAAATGTCGTTGCAGCTCAAACCAGGCCTCCAGCTCTTGAAGTCAGTGTTCGTGCTTGAGGCTCAGCCAAGGCATTCCAGTGCTGGGGGTGGGAATTTCGGAGTTTGAAATGACAGGTGTGACGCAGCCATGTGTGTTGAAAAGCCGAGTGCCAAGTTTACTTTTGAAATTTCTGGCCGGTTCTGTGGCTGGAAGGAGGGTGCCTCCAGAGTCAGTGTCCGACTTTCAGATCCGAACCGTAACGTTCACCCAGTTGAACTGTTTGTGAGTGGCACTGACTGCCTGTCTGTTGTACCGGAATCAAATTTGTTGAAATTACACCCTCTTCGTTCAATATCCGAGCCACTTTCAGCACAGCTGAGGCAGAAACGCTTTCAGAAAAAGCTTGTCATCGTCTCACAGGAAGCGCCTCTCCCAGATGAAAGTCAGGCGTGAAATGTTTGACAAGTAATTGCTGGTTTTCGCTTTTGGTTATTTGTCAGATTCAGAAAGGTTGATGTCTGTAAATGACAACATTGAGTGCACCGTGCCCCCATCAGATCTTGAGTCTGCATCGGTTCAGACATTCCGCTGACAGATCTCCACTGACCTGACACGCGCGCCGGTCGGACCTGGGAGGCGACACGGAGACGCGCAGGAACACGTTTCGTATTGACCACACCTCATGACGGATCCAGAACAAGGCCAGAGACGACAAAGAGGATGCGAGAGTGACGTACACAAGGAAACTCAACATTTTCAACACCCATCAAGACATTTTTGGTCAAATTCAGACTCTCGCTGGATCTTGCTGCAGTCTTTGTTGTCGGTGGTCTGTTTAGTATTTCCAAATCCATGGATCCATCTCTTTCTGGATACGGATCGACTGAGTCGACGACTGATGAACAGAAACAACGGTCCGGCGCGTTGCGTGCCCTGGGGGCCTCATCAGCTGTGGGAGGCGCGAATGAATTGCTTTCCTCATCAATTTCCCACAAAGGAAACTTCTGTGGGTGTGTGGAACTGAGCTCGGTGTCAGCAACCAACCTTCACTGTGCTTTCCTTCTGGATCGACTCAGTTTTTGAAGTGACAAAATGTTGCTGCGCAAAAGTTTGTCAACGCTTCCAGACCTACCCAGGCGTTGACGGAACGCGATGGTTGAAAGACGTCACGAAGGGTGTGGCTCCACGTCAAGAAAGCCAGCTGAGCAAAACATTGAGATGACATAGTTTTTGACTGATTATGGGGCGAATACGTATCAAGCGGTCGGAGAGACCTATTCACTGGTTATTAGCTTTTTATGCTGTCAGCAGCCCCGGTAGCATTGTGCTGTGGGATGAGAGATGCACCCAGGCCTGAACCCTGGAACTCCACTGTCAAACGCGGTTCCTGTCGTGTTGGGTTTTGCTGCGATAATTGCAGCCCAGCAAAGTGTTGAGATAATAACCCGGCGTGACTGACGTGGGGGCAGGTGCCAAATCGCTTCTTCAACCAAACCGAGTGAAGCCAACCAAATAAATAATCAAGTTTGGAACCCTTTCCAAATCCTTCTCAACAAATATGGAACATGGTACTTTGTGTGCTGGGCTTTCACGGCTCTCTCTGTTGTTTGCGCAAGTGGGTTCCGTTTGTTGACAGATTTCTTTTCACCCGGCCTTCAACGA
>JAAUXT010028102.1_pt1 | contig 11703 bp, 14 predicted proteins | sample 7278171 | NCBI WGS metagenome assembly JAAUXT01 (sample SAMN14350112, study PRJNA611818) | marine sediment metagenome | isolation source: surface marine sediment (1.8m) | place: French Polynesia: Moorea | collected 2018-08
CCAGCTTAGGATAGTGGCTCCATCTAGGGTAATGCTATGATTGGCTGTGGCTGTTGCTGTGGCTATGGAAGGCCATGGCAGTCTTAGGGGGTGGTCATGGTAAATATATAACAAAATAAACGCAACTTTGTTACTTTACCCACTGGTAAAATGAACCGAGTGAAAAAATGGTTTCATTGGCCAACTGCTTTTGGAATGAGTGGAGGAATGGTCCAGTTAGGGGTTGGAATCAAGTGATTTTCATGCCAAATCAACATTCCAGGTGTGTTTTTCACTGTTGGCTGTGTGAAACTTGATCAATTTTGACCTATTGGCAAAAATAGTTCAAGAAACCAGTTGCTTTTCAAATGAATTGAGTTATGGTCCAACCAGGGATTGGAATCAAGTGATGTTTGCGCCAAATGAACATTCCAAGTGTATTTTTGTGTTGGCTGTGTAAAGCTTATTATTTTTGCAGGTTTGTCTACTTGTACTTAGATGGCACGAGGCTGATTTTCTACTCCAAATTCCAGTTGGCTTCTTTGGAGGATGTTCAGTTTCCCTGCAGAGAGGGACATAGATTCTGGATGGTTTTATTCACTCAAGGGCATTCACAGGCTGGATATTGACACATCCCACCAGGTCAAAACGCTGTGTGAAGATTCAGACTTTCTTTCTTGGTGGCGTGGCCCAACCTCACGCTTTTCTGAAAGTCCTTCTCGTTTTTATGGACGAACCTGACAAGTGGCCAGACCTGAGAAATTGGATCTTGAGTCCAGCTCTGACTGATTTGCAGTCCTGTTTGTTTATCCGGACCTTCCTCCGGGATGTTCCAGTGTCAGAAGTTCATGAAACAACTGTCAAACCTGTATTTGACCTTTGAAGGCCTGAGGTAGTTCTGGGGTGTTCATGCAGGCCATCATTTTGAATTATGGTGCTGTGCAGTGTCAAAAGTAAAGATAAATTCTCAAATTTTGATAAACCTCAGAACTAAACAACAAAAAATTCCCGCCACTTCTTGCCCGAGTGCTTTGCTGATGTGGATTTAAGGGGGGTGTTTTTCCAACATTTTCTTGCCGACAAAAACATTGTTTCTTTTTCCAAAGTCGTAGATTTTTGTCAATTATTTGCGGATAAATTTATTTTCTGAAACAAAGGCTCCATTTATTCTATCAGTTTGTCCTGCCAACAGGCAATCAGAAGAAGAACCTCTCAATTCGCGTGGCCCAATTCTGCAGACGAAAAACTCCCCCGGAGAGAATAGCGTCCTTAGCAACATGGCGGATCAGGCGGAAGAGAGTTTGGTAAAAAGAAAGATAAATTGTATTGTTGTGTTCGCACACTTCCAGATTCTGTCTTTTTGACAAACTCTTGAAAGATAAATATGCTTCCTCTGGTTTGCTCTTTTCGTTCAGGCAGAAAGCGCGTCGGAAGGAGAAAACACAGACCCGTTGCTTCTCGAAACTCACATGCAAGATGAGACCCCTGCCCTACAAGGTGAGAGTTTGAACGTGGTCAGTAGACCGGCATCTGGGCACAAATCCAGACCATCAGAACCTCGGAGAGGACAAAAAGAAGCCAATGTCAACTGGCACTCCACCGCCAACTGACGAAAATTTCACACTGTGGGACGTCTTTGGTTTCGAGCTTGCTTTCGTTTGGATTCCAGACAGAAAAAAAAAAAAAGACAAACAAACAAAAAACAATCAAGTCTAGATGTCTACAGATGTAGAGTGGTCGAATTTTTTCGATCTTCTCCATTCAGATTTCGAAGAGACTGAAGACGGCAGAACCAGGTCTCAGCCAAACGAAGAAATGACGATCCCTGTCACTGGAGAGAAAGGGGAGGAAGAGGAAGAAGAACCGCTCGAGTTTGTGGGTGAAGTTATTCCACTGGAACACCCAACCAGTGCAGGTAACCCCAACATTTTGTTCAGTTCACAACTTCAGCTTGCGTTACAAATCTTTCTCACAAAATTTTGACACTTAAACTTCAAAAACTTTGTCTTGTGCACAAAGTGATTTTGTACCTACGTGCGTGCTCTATTTCTGCAAAATAACAAAGACAGAAATTCAGGCCAAAGACAGCATAAACTTTTTGTTTCTTGTGACAGCTGAGTTTGATAGTGAATTGACACCGCGCGAGGCAGAAGAAATACACGACACAGCAAACTTGTTCGAGCTGATCAGGGAAGAAGACGGAGACACTCCTGCTGAAATGGTTTATGATGAGGCCAAAGCGACGCCTGAAGTTCAAGAAGCAGTCACCAAACAAGCACAAGCTGACGTGTCCGCACCGGACCCAGAATCTTCTGATAATGCAGAGGCATTGAGCTTCAGTGCGCACCAAGGCAATACAATTATATATACGATTGAGAAAGGTGTTTTGTGTGCTGTGTGCGCTAGCTTTGGTGAACGCCTCCCCGAGACCACAGAAAACACACTGTTGTTTCGCTGTGTACTGCGTTGTTTGCACGTGTCTCTTCTTGAGTGAGTGCTGTGCATGGTACACAGAACAATCTTGTCGGATTCGTACCCGCAGTGCTTGCATGGGCATGTGGTGTGGAAGACTTGCAGGACAAGCTGTGCAAAGTGAAGCTTTCCTGTGCTGTCTGCAGTTTACGCTGTCTCTTGCTTTTTTTTTATCAGCCGCTTGCGCTTCCAGAATTAGAGTTTCTAGGTCACCGCCCTCCTGACCACTACCATCCCAAAATGTTTAGACTTCGTCATTTTGGGCTGGGCTTTTAGAATTGGAGTGTCTAGGTTTCCCGCCCCCCAGACCACCACCACCCAATATATTTTTTGGACTTTGTCATTTTGGGCCGGGCTTCGAGAATTGGGTTTCTGGCCCCCATCCACCCTTTTGTGGACTTTATGATGTTGGGTTGGGCTTCCATAATTTGAGTGGACGAATGCATACAGGCGCGAACTACTGCTCAAGCGGCTGATGGTCCTCTTGAAAGTCTAGTTTTATGCAAATTAAATCTTCGAATATTTTGCAACCATTTATGCCCGCGGCATTCCGTCGGGCTCCAGGCATGGTGGTATCACTGCAAGTCATCATGCAGTATATGTGGAGGTTTCTTTTTTCAAAGTGTGTGTGTGTGGGGGGGGGGGTGTGGGGTTCAAACCAACCAAATGAACTTTTATTCACCTCCACCTCACCCAATCAAAATAAACTGAACTTTTGAGTTTGTTTTGGGATTTGGGAAGGAAAACTAGCCAGCATGCACGGCTTGTTCAATGACACAATGAGTGTTCCGAGCATGCATGTTCTGCAACTCACCGCGGGCTTTTTCAATCTTCATGCACTCTCTTCTCAATTCATTGCAGGGCGGCACGTTTTCAAATGTATGCACGCGAGTTTTAAAAGTCGAAAAACCATTTTTCTCCTTCGTGCAGGAGAGCCACCAGATCAATCTGCTGGAGAAATCAGCGAAACTGATGCTGCACCCGGCACGGTGAACAAAAGCGATGCCACCAACATTGATGTGGAACACGAAACATTTGCACCCGATACCGCCGACGCCGCACCAAACGCAACAGAGAATTTGCCTGATGAATCTTTGGCCAATGCACTGCCAGAGGAAAGCGTTTCCGCGACGCAGCTTGAGGTGTCAGGGAAAAGTGTTGAACAGGTTGATGTGAGTTTGTGTTGAGACATGATTTGAGCCGTGCATGTGCACTTCCACGTGCACGCGTGCGTGTGCACAGCAGAATCTCTCTGAATTTATGCTGAATTTCAGGTTGAAGATATGCGTGAGCAACATCTGGAAAGCTCACTGCTTTCTGATGATCAACCTGTTGTGGTAGAAAATGATCTTGATGTGCGCTTGGAAGATTTGGAGACACTGCCTGTTGCTCTGCCACCAGAAGACGAAGATGAAGAGGAAGAGATTGAAGACCTAGAGGAGTACGAAGAAATGCAATTTGACAGAGACCAGCTGATAGAAAGTTACCATGTACGTCCCACGTAGTTTGCAACCATTCGATGAAAGTTCAACGTACACAGCAGCTCGTGAAGCACAAGAGAAAGGGCGTGGGTTCTTGATGGCCATGCGCGCTCTCCCTTCGAATGGGGCGGGGGGGGCGTCGATGAGAAGTGACTCTCACGATCATCCTTTCACGTTTTGAGAGAAAGTACTCTGCAATGTATTCCTTTGCTATTTGTCGACAGCGAGCTTTGGCTGAGCGAGATCAACTTCAGCAACAAAACCACCAGCTGCAGCACAAGTTAGCAGAGTATTTTCGAAAGAAGAAATCTGACGAAACGAGACAGGATCCCGACAAAAACATTGCCGATCAGGAGCAACGATATCTGAAGTACATGGGTGAGGTTCTTTTAAAACATACGAGGCCCGTCAATTATGAAACCGTTTTTCATCCGGTAGGACCCCAAAACCTTCATGGATTGCCCTGGAAAGTTTTGTGTACAATCTTAACTTACATAACTTCATTTTAGAATAGTTTTCAGTCAAATTTAGTTTTCCCTATGGACTCAATGATTTAACAAAAAACAGTATCATTTTGCTTGTGACTATTGAGTGTGCATTAATTGCACTCAATTTAGCCTATTGACCATTAACAGTTGACAACCACACAAGGGAAAACTAACTAATTTTAGATGAAAAATTAACCATGAAGGCAAATTCTAAAACATTTGGCAATTTGCTTGAAAGTTGATAAGTGATTGGCCTTGTACCTGTGCAGTTTTGGTGATCATATGAGCAATCCTGTTGTCATACTGGATAAAAAATGGTTTCATAATTGACGGGCCTCATATAGCTTTGACACCAACGCGCCGAAAGTAGGAAGACCTGCACCCGACGCCCAGGCAGGTCTAACCCCAGGTTGGGAGGGTGGGAGGGGGGGGGGCGAAGGAACTACCTCATTTTCAAGGTTGGTGCTGGGGTGGGACCCAGCTCATCTTGAACAGGTTCCGTGCCTGGAAGGGAATGCCTCCAGCTACAGCCACTCACCAAACACGGAAAGTTAAGTCTTTCCACCCCAATGGGCGAGGGTTTCAGGTGAAACCAACGGCGCTTGTTCGGGTTGCTGTTCAGAGCAAGCCGAACAAATCACCCAAAGCACCAAAAACAAACAAACAAAAATCGAGAATGCCACGGGCATTGAGTCGCGCTCTGGAAGTGAACTCTGGAGTTGAGTGTGAGACGGGGGAGGGGGTCATGCAGCACCTTCTATGGGGGGGGGGGACAAGGACAGATCAACCCTCATTGCAACAGTCGCGAGGTCTCAAAAAACAAAACCGACTACGTTGGAATTTCAGTGCAAAAAAAGATCAAAGTTAGGAAACTTAAATTTTTGGCCAAGTTTTTGGGTGATTTGAAGGGGCAGCTTGTTCGGTTCTGACAAAATGAAATTTTGAGTGACCCGAATTTGCCACCTGAAAACTCCTGCAGGCAGGGTATTGAAATTTGTGTAGTGAGAGCATCAAATTTATCAACGAACAACTTGCCGTTTTTGATCAAAACTCACGCCTGGATTGTTCCTGGCAGCGAACCTTGACGAGTTGCGGCGGCAAGACATGGAGGAAAGGGACGGTTACAGAATGGCGATTGAAGAATACAAAGAGAGGTGCGAGGAGAAACAAGAGAGGGTGGACGAGGAAACAGACAAGTTTCTGGAATACAAAAAGTTCATTGCTCTCAACGCCGTCAACAGTCGATCTGGAAAACCTACAAATCCGAAGGTACGTGACATTCGCAGCAAAAATAAGGACGTGACATGGAGATTAAACTTGTTCTTTCGTCGATTTTAGCAGAAATGCAACGAAAGAAACGAAAAGTTGTTTCGCCCACAGGACATAGAACTGTACCTGTCGACAGAAATGAAAAAAGAAGCGGATGTTATCAACGTGAGGTTGGAAAACATCAAATTGAAAAACAAACTGAAGAAGAAGGAGACGCAACTAAAGTCTAAGGTGTGTTGGAACCCGGTTGTGGATATATCTGGCTTCAACAAGCAACAAATCAGGGAGCGCGCGACCGGTGCGTGCACGGTAGTGCCTGCTAATTTTGTGATACCAATATCAGCGATCCCGACCACCATTGTGACTGTGTCAAGCGCGCTCCGTCGACAAGTCGGTCGCGCGCTCAAACACGAAACACACGAGATTTTAGGTGGCGAGTGCACGGCCGAAAATTTTTTCAACATCTTTTTTGGTTGATCCACAAATTTGCTGAGTCCTCAAAAAAGAAAAAAAAAAACAACAAAAAACAATTGTATATTTGAAGGCGGAAAGGTGCAAAGCAGCTAGATTTGTAGAAGGTCCCTCGAACAAAACAAATTCAAAACCAGCAAAGTTTTGAGAATGTTCAGAAATGATTCCAGATAACTTTCTGACCAGGACAGCATTTTGTCCACCCCGTAATGCCTCAAGCTGGTGCACAACACAGGCTCATTTCGAAGGGCGCGCGTCTAAACTTACCGGGACAAATTCTTTCTCGTTTTGGACAGGAAGAACTGGCTGAAGGGCTGCACTTGATCGACTTTGAGCAGCTAAAAATAGAAAACCAAACATACAACGAAAAGATTGAAGAAAGGAATGAGGTGAGCGCGCTCTCGGTTTCAAGTGCCAAGTCTACCCGTGTAAGAGTCCATTCAAATGCAAGGCGAGCCCCGACATTGGCTGGAATGAGGTCCCTTGAATCAAGACAACGCGTACCCACTGGAAGTCGCACACTTTCATTTGATGCCGAATTGCTGGGCCAAAACGGGTGCGTCTTTCAAGCGGGTGGTTGCAGCACACGCGTCTTTCATGGATCGACAATGTAAAACTGCACCACACACAAGAAAGAGATGACAGTGCACGTCCACTGAATCTTTTGCGCTTGGCACAACAGGAGTTGCTGAAATTGAGAAGGAAAATTACGAACACGGTCCAAGTATTGACTCATCTGAAAGAGAAAATGCAGTTCGTGCAAGGCGAAAATCAGAAACAGAAGGCACAACTGCAAGACGTGGAAGAAGAAACAGCCAAGGTACCAGAGACACCAAATTGTTCCTTTTCGTGATCACCGACAGCAGGTTCGCTGGCGGCCAGATTTGTTTTTGCAATTTTCTTCCGAAATTCCCAAAAGTTGAAAGTTTTTGTTCACAGCCTTTTTTTTTTTGTTCTCCACCAAAGATATAATCCCGCAACAAAACGGAACACCAAATCAGTCAACTGTTTTGTTTTCTTGTCGCCGCAGCAACGTGACAAGTTAACACGAACGAAACAGGCCAGGGATCACCTGCGCATCGACAACCATCGACTGCGTCAGAGCTGTGGTTTGTTGGGCAACGAACCTCTGTTGCGTGACTTTGAACACAGAAAGGACGAGTCCAGTGAGCTGAAAGAACGTCTGGAAAAGTTGCAAGTTCGGCATGCAGAATTAAGTTTGTCCAGCACGGGATTCAAAAAGAAAATACACGCAGTCAAACAGGCACAATCAAATTGACGCGAAAAGTTGGATGTCATGAATTCTTCACGTGCATTTTATATTTCACAACGAGAGTCTTTCAAGAATATTTTATTTCTGTGTTGTTGCGTGAAGCTTTTTTACAACACTGAAAAAGACGTGAACAAAAAAGTACCTTCTTTCCCAGAAGTCCCGGTTTGCAAACAGTCGCCACGGATAATTAATGATCGTCTGATCGCCACACCAAGCAAGTCGTCCAACATTTGCTCAAATGTTTGCGCAAGTTTCCAATAAAAATACTTCGACAATAGGAAATATGAAAAGTTGCCAGTTGAGAACGTCAGGCTCTTCCTTTTTTGAGCAGTAGGGTGAGAGTCTGAATGCACAGCGCCTGCTTGCACTGAGGTCCGTTGTCCTGGAATCAGCTGACCCAAGGAAAAGTGTTCCATCAACTTCACGATGCGAGCTTCGTCATCTCTTGTCTGTGATCTTCTGCACATTGCTCAAACTCTTCACATCGGGCTTGTGTCGCCTTTTCCTGCAAATGCAATGGTGTTGCAAGCCTCTTACCTCAAAAGAACTCCGCAAAATTGACGTGATCTTTTCGATTTGATGCAACGCCGTTGAGACATCCGCGTGTCTGACAGTGAACACAATGCACTTTTGAGCGAAATCACGAACACTGCGGTGGTGTCCTGAAGAGCCCGTTGGCAAACAGCAATCAAGCGCATAGAAGACAGTAAATCACAAAGACTCACGATTCTTGTCACCATCCGGAACTGAATTAATTCCAGGAACTGTTTCACGGTGAGGTCGTTTTCTTTTTGAGTCAAGAAGAGACACTTTCCGGAGTGGGACACGTGCTCTCCCCTGAAACCACAACAAAATCTCGAATCACCCGTGGTCTCGATGTATCTGGCCAATCACAAGCCAATTGTCATTTATTCAGCGTGTCCCGGAGCACGAATGAAAGGCCATCCGATGTTTACTCAAAGTGCCTTGCAAGAACTCACGACAGCTGTCCCCACCCCAACCAAACACTATAGATGGACGGGTGGGCGCGTGTTTACATTTTTGCTACACGCCGCGCTGAAAAATAACTATTTCAGGGGGTCAGGGAAGGTTTGCCCAAAGGCACAGTATGCCCTGTCAACAATTTACCGTGGGTCGTCTTCTGGCTCCCATCCGTCTAATTCCTTCAAACAGAAGAAGCACTTGACGAGATCTGGCTCCTGGTCGGTTGGACAGTGGTAGAACCCCGCTTCCGCCATCTGAATCAAATCTGATTGTTCACATTTAAATCGCACTGATAAGATCAACTCACTGAGGTGCGCAAAATAGAACGCCGCAAACTGCCAAACGGCATCCACCTTGTCAGCTGTGCACGGGCCACTGTCAAACGGCCAGTCGACGAAACTGTCCAGCCTGTGTTCTCGAAAGATCATCCGGAAATCTGACAGTGCTGTTTCGCGCATTCTAGTATTGGTCTTCCTTGTTGCCATCTTTCAAGATTAAAATCTGTTTCTTGTCAAAATATTCAGAAAAGTATCTGAAAGTTCGACTTGCTTTCTTTTTCAAAAGTGTGCGGCCTCTCTTATCTGTGTCCCGCAGAAGCTTTTGCCTACAGACAATTCGAAGATGTCGCCAGCAATGTTTTTCGCGCGAACATATTCTGATGTTCTCTGCTAGAATCGTTGCACACACAGTTCCATGTAGATTTACCAGGAACCCCTTGAGGGCTTTGAACTTCCTTTTCAGCTTTATTTTCGAACGTCGCGCTGCATTTTTCGAAATCGTTGTCATGACTGGTGTGTTTGGTGTTGTGACCACACCCATGCTGTGAGGTTCTGAACAGTGGCGACACCTCTCGTAAGCACCACGGATGCGTGCGCAACATTTTTACGTAAACGAGCCACAGTTTTAAAGTTTGTAGTTTGGAAGTTTTTCAGGTACATCTATTCTTCCCATGTTTGGAATGACTCGTTATTTCCATTTGGGAAATTATTCGCACCAGAGGGAAAGAGAATAATGTGTGTAAATCTTCTGCAAAAGATCTAAGCTTTGTTTGTTGGTGTTGTCTCAACGTTAGCAAACAAGGAAGTGATGAGGAAGCATTTTTTGGTCACGGGATCAAGCGAGTCCTGCTGCCTGACGAAAAAACAATTTCTGTTCGTTTAGATCTACAACTATATTGAGAGCAGTTTCGACCGAAACATGTCGTCAGCACCGCCGCCGTACCCAGATGAGAAGGCAGGCGGGTACCCCCCGCCTGGACAGTACCCCCCGCCTGGACAGCAGTACCCCCCACCGGGCGGATCCTACCCTCCACCTGCAGGTATGTCCAATTCAATTGAAACTCAGCACTTGGCAGGTGTTGTGAGACACTATCTCATTGACAATGTTTGCTGGAAGAATTGTCAGGACGTTTGAAGCTGAGGCCTCTCTCGTTGCCCTTTAACATTTCTACACGTATGCGAGGTTGCTCAGGGCTTCTTTTGAGACAAAATCCATTGCCAGTTGTCATAGAAGCTCCGGTGTAACAGGACCAGACAACGACCAGGACCAGACAATGACCACCCAGGACTGGACAATGACCAAAGGTGGTGGAAAGTCGCTGGCCAGTGTTTTCCCGCAGACAACTTCAGACCGCCCTGCCAGTCCTTGTCCTCGGGTGGGAGGCAGGGTCATCAAGAACAGTTTTGTCTGGAGGAATGTCCTCATGTTTCACAGAGAGGCTTCCTTGTGCCCTGCCCCCGTTACCGTCCCGACCAGGCCCTTCCTCCTGTGGACAGATGTCCAGATTTGCACCCCGATTGTTACACCTCCACAGACAACGTAGTTTCTTTTGGGGGCTCAAAAGTTTTCAGAAGTAATCACCTCTGCCCTGCTAGCTGCCCACAACCGAAGATGTTTCGCATCTGTATTGAGCGGCTGTGTACAAAGGTCCGCGTTGTTGTTTGGTTGTTCTTGCTCAGCTCACTTTGCCACAGACAGAAATTTGTGCGAGAGTCTCACATCTGGGAAAATGTGCTTTTGTTTCCCACCAGAACAAATTGCACTTTTTGTTTCCTGGGAAATATATCGCACTTCTTGACGCTTGTAATGTTTCTTGGACAGGTTACCCACCTCCCCAGTCGTACGGACCACCAGGTAATGTAGTTTGTGGTGATGTTTTTGTGTGAAGCATGGCGCGTGAACTGCCCAGTTGAATTGCGGACAAGAAAAAGATTATGTAGACTTGGAGTTTTCGTCCTGAATCAACTCTTTCTTTCGTGACTTGTACTAACATTCGCCCGCGCTTTACTGGTGGTTGGAAACGTACGTGTAGGATACGGACCACCCACGGGGCCAGTACCAGAAGGATACCCTCCGGGTGAGACATTGCCACGTGTCGTCAGTGCCCCCCAGCTTTGTTCGAAACCACGAGTGACACCCAGTTATGTTTTGAGATCTTCTTGTAGTCAGTTGCACTGTCAATTAAATTTTCATTTTGACATCCGCCTTTGAGTAGACGGCGCGGCAGCTCACCACCGCGGACTCGTTTTTCGTTTGCACCGAAGTTTTCCTGTTTTGTCTGAGGATGGTGGCTGTTACCACCGTCATCAAAAGTAGAACCTTTTATTTTCTTTTTCAATGGCCTGCCCCATCCCGTTTGGAATACCCTCAGCCAAACCTTGGGTTCAGAGTATTTCTGGGCACCAAGGCAGCTGTGACCGGTGGCATGCCTGTAACAAGTGCGTGTGCGTTAAAGCACAATCATACTCTGGATCTGGGTTCCGAGAAGGAACTGACCGGTCAGCAAAAGGCAGGTGGTCATGCACCCAAAATGTACTGTGTTGCAGACCTCTTCCCCGATAACGTGAACAATTGCCCTCACCCCCACTGTGTACACGAATCCCGCACACTTGTCCGTGCTGATCAAATCTTTGTGATAGCTGTGATGATGGGACCCTTGCGTTCAGTTGCCGAGACCCGAGCTGCATGCGTAAAGTGATCGTCTGTTTGTTTTGAACCCTTGATTCGAGTGGAGTCTTGCATCGTCACATTTTTATTCTGCACGCCTTTTTTATCAGCTGCGAAGCGCGGCGCTGATATTGGTTTTGTCTCGTATTTTGTGAACAAAAGCATTTCGTTTGCCCCTCGGGGGGGGGGGGCAGAAGTTTAGTTTGTTTTGCGAAATAAACTTCATTGCACATACGAGGATCTAACAACATATTCTGGCACTCTGCATGTTCAGCGTGTTTGGCAACAGTCATAGGTGGTTGATGTGAGACAATATCTGACTAGCTGATTCTTTTGTCCG
>JAAUXT010091905.1_pt1 | contig 11701 bp, 7 predicted proteins | sample 7278171 | NCBI WGS metagenome assembly JAAUXT01 (sample SAMN14350112, study PRJNA611818) | marine sediment metagenome | isolation source: surface marine sediment (1.8m) | place: French Polynesia: Moorea | collected 2018-08
GCACTGACATCTGGCATGTCCAGGTAACGTGCTTCGTTGACAGTCAACTCCAGCCAATCCTTCATGATTGCCAGTCTGGAATTGACATTCAAAATTTTTATTTTGAGAAGTTGTGAGTGTTATGAATGTGAATTGACTTAACCAGTGTCTATTTTCACGATTGTACACTCACCTGTTGTAGCGTACTGCAGTTTGAAAAGCATCTGCCAACAGCATGTCACGCAGTGCACCAACAGCACTTGTTTGTCTCGCTTCTCCTATGTTTTTCAACCAAGTCATGATGACAAAACACTTTGAATTGGTAAAAATACTGTTCCAGGATGTCTTTTCGCGTGAACTGTTGTTGTTGTAGCCACGTAACTACGTGTCGCATAGAAACTTGGAGGACTATGGCATGATGTCAAATTTTGTGATGTTTCTATGTGTCATGCGAATTTTGTGACGTTTTATGTTAATGACGTGTATATTTTGATGTTTCATGTCAGGATCTGTTTAAAATGTATGTGGGGGAGGAGCGGTGATGAGAGTACACTCACACTGAGAAATTTTTCTGATTTATCTCGACATTGAAACACGACAAGAGTTGTTGAGGGTATTGGCATGCAATGATGACATTTATTTGCATGTTGGTAAGTATGGTACATGGGTAAGTTATGAGGAGTGACCGGAGGATCGTTGTGTGCGTTTTGAACGAGGAGACAGTGGTTCAGACTCAGTAATTGAGAGGAAATGTTTACATCTCTCTATTTTGGCGCGATATTGGAGAACTTGAGAGGTTTTGGTGGTATCCGCTTCAGACGTATGTTTTTGAAGAAGACGTCGTGTGGAGTAGAGCTCCCGCAGATTGGCTTGTATCTTTTGACAGTGAGCTTGGGTGGACGGTGGCATTTGCTCCATGCCACGGAGATGCGCTTGTTGTCGTTCTACGGCCAATTGTCCATTGGTGTGCGCCGGCTTGCTGGGGGAAGCTGCGCTGAATTGCACGCGCTCTGCTCCCCAATGCCCCTCAGGGGTTTGACCATCCACACTGAGCGGGAGAGGTGTAACACCACGGAGTTTAGCCAGCTGTTCACAATAATCCTTTTGTGACAACTTTTCTGAGCACGGTTCCATATGGATACACTTGCAGTCCGCAAAGGGACAGTTGTACACTTTCTTCAGACACTTTCCACCAGTTTGTTCACGACGATGACAAAGACGGAAATTCTCGTAGTGATAGATGAGCTCATTGTGTTGACCCGCATGGTTTGGAATGTACTTGAATTCAGCAGGCAGAAGATGACAGTCAAGATCATCATTGCAAAGCAGGTAGATTAGGAAGCACATTCTGGAAAGCAAATTGAAATGCTTTAGAATGAGATGAACAAAATTTTTCACGGGTTTTAAGTGTACAATTCTTGGGCTACGAAATTGATGAATCCGTGGCAGCACGAGATAATTTATCCAAATTACAAGACTGTCACGACAAATTTTTCAAATTGTTGAAATTTTATCACGAGAACTTTGGAAAAGAAATTATGGAAATGAAAAAGCGGAAAGAAAGGAAAGTCAACTTACTTGATTTTGGAGGTGAAGAGTTGAAATGTAGAGGAAATGTGAAGTCTTGTTTTCCCAGAGCGCCGAGTGAAACACGATTTGGAATTGAATCATTGAGCGTACCATTTAAGGGATCGAGAGCGATGCCGACGCGCTGTTGCTAATGCTCAGACATGCTGAGAGATAATGCACAAGGAATGAGACGCAATTGATGCACGTGTCAGTGATCCAACTCCTCAACAACAATTAAGTTAACTCGATGTTTGTTTTGCAGGAATTGTTTCTAAACTTTGCAACAGGAAAGGTGACATGAACTGTGAATACTGTTGTGATGTGATATCCTGGGAAAAACTGACACGAACTGTGAACACAAAACAATGCTCATGTCAGGAAATGTTGACATGAGGTGTGAAAGACACAGTGACATCGTGAATGACAGAGTTATGGAAGGATCATAGACTCGCCCTGATAATCATATACTTCAGTTATGCATGTCATGATATTATCTTGCAGTTGCATGTTGTTATGTTTAATGCATGTTGTTTGTGATTCGAAAATGTAATGCGACTTGTACTCATGCTATCTTTTTCAAGGCGGGGGAGTATTGTAGATGTGATGCTCTAAATTTTTCACATCATCGAACAACACCCAAGGGCGTGTTTGATATGACTTCCTTGTTATGTCAAGTCGCCTTACATTGTCCGAATCTCTTCATTGTTTATTGATTCATCGACTAATCGAGTTCTTATTGCTGCTTCCCACTTTCCGCAAACAGAGTTGTTATGTCTGTCACCAAGAAGAAACGTCACGATTATTGATTCATGTGACATCATGATCCGAGACGCGAGAATTATTGATTATTCCTGGAGAGACATGTTAAACTTCGGGGAATAAATAGAGAGAGAGTTTATTCAACTGTAATCTGCTTGTTTCTCTTTTGTCAGGCAAATCACGAGCCATAATTAAATCACAAAACCCTAGACATCAATCAGTATTAATTATTATCACGAGTTCAATCAATCGGATAGAGAAAATCTAGCAAACATCAGTGCGTGCCTGGAGAGAGAAACACAATTGCTGCGAGAGTTCGAGTCACCAGAATTTTCTGCCGTCCACATCGCTCACCGAGTTCGAAGTTCAAATCAACCGCGGCGTCCTTGGACGTATTTTTTATACAATGCTGGTTCATGGAATTTGCTACGACGACGCTTGAAACTACACACGCACCCATTGGATTTGATTTGCAATGCACATGTCTTCAACACACCCATAATTTTATCCAACCTGCCAGTCTTCGTGAAAATCTCAACAGATTCTGATGCAAATTTGCCTGCAAAACTTTTGTGGGAAGAACAAACAGAGCATTTGTCAAACCTACTGTGTGAAGCTGCCTTCAAAAACGGCCTCGAAGCGTCACCAATCAAATGGGGTGAAATAGAGGCGCGTCTTTCAGGGGCGGCGAGCGGAGCGACAAGAAGGATGAGCGGCACGAAGCGCAGATCGTCGGGCGGTGGGGCGGGGGCGGACGACGGGGATGAGAGCTTCGACCCACCCTCCTGGACCGATCTATGGATGGACTTCTGCAACCACTGCACAATGCCTGGAGTACGACAAATTGCCCAAGACACTCCCTTCGCCATGAGAAGGTAATCCAAACCCGTAATTTCCACGCAGTTCGTTGAGTAACCTTGGAGTGTGAAATAATGGTGCTGAGGATGAGATAACTAATCTTCTTGTTGAGAGGAGTTGGTGCAGACTGCCGGGAGGTTTTAAAATTATGTGGCTTGGATTTGATTGCGTTAGCGTGAGTGAATAGCAGTGCACGCGGAACTGTGAGCAATTAAGCTTTTCGTGAATTAGCACACAACATGGGGAATTATGAGCCTCTGAATGAAGTGGAGATTGCACAGATTTGCCAGCTTCAAAAACAAAACAAGCGCAGTTGGTGAGATCAGGAATTGTGCAGGGCTTCTGTTTCATTCACGTGCGCAGACGAAATCCCAACCAGTTTACCTTTACTCTTTCTGCGAAGAACATTCAAAAGGTTCTTCGCAGCCAGCGCAATGATCCACTGTCAGAGCAAGGGGTTCGATGCCCGGCACCAGGATCTTCTGAGTTCTTGATCACTGCAGGTGCGTCCGTTGCAGGCTCCACTGCCTGAATTGCTCCCGACTTAAAGGTTCTGTTTCCCCAGCCAAGTCAGATTCCGAGAATTATTGATGCGGAGGTTTGCTAATTGGCGCGCAAGGAAGAAAAAGAAAAACATCTGGGGATTATTCATCAAACAAATTTGAAAGAATATCAATCAAGGGTCGCTAGGTCCAGTTTTGGTTTGTGGGTATCTATGTTGTGCAGCTTTCTGCATGCTGAGTGAAGTGGACTTGAAGGTGGTCAACCATTTCCACCAGGAATACCTCAAATCAGAGACAATGTTCTCGTTTACATACTTTACATCTCCCCTGCTTCGGAATGCACGCAAAACACAAAATAATGAAAACAAAGATGTACACACGCACACGCTTGCCATGGTGGTAGATTTTGTGATGAGAGGTTCACACAGTGAATCGTGGTTCCTGGGGATTTATGGAGAATGCACGAGGGGCTGTTTGAGAACGCTGCTGCGGTTCATCCTGATTGAGCTGTCACTCTGGAGCAGCGCTGCCACCCGGCGAGACGATATTTCCTCATTCCTGGCGCGATGAAGACGCATTGGTTGCCTGATGAGGATTGCCATCTGTAGAACCTGACCTGCGCGCAAAATGCGGGCATCAAAGGTTCACTTGTAAATAACACTGACTTATCGGGGTCACAAGCACTCATTTGCAGCTTCAAGTGAAAAAAGCAATCAATGCGTGAAACAGAACCCCAGGTTTCACTGACCTTCCAAAACGAACGAAGCAACGAAAGTTTTTGTTTTGTGCAAAATGTTGTCAAATTTCCTCACCAAGAGATGCGCGGATAACTTTGTGAAGGGACTTTAGAAATTGGAAATTTATTCGGCAATTTGAGGTGGAAGCTTTCAAGCCGTGCTGTCATTCTCGACATTCTCTTCCTTGGAATAAGAAAGACAGGCAACAACGACATGTTTTGGCTCTTGGAGACCAGATGAAGCATGGCTCTTCGCGCCTCATTCTGAATGCCAGAGGAAGCCACTAAAAACCATGATGCCACGACTGTAATTTACTCTCTGTAGGTGTTTTTGGGTGATCCTGTTGGTGGGAGGCTGCCTCGGAGTTGCGTACCAGTTGTACTGCTGCGTCACGCTGTACCTTCTGTACCCAGTTCATATCGACATCCAGGTGATACAGAATGCATCGCTCACATTTCCGGCAGTCACAATTTGCAACCTCAACAACTTCAGGTACATGTGAAAAAAAACTTTTGTGAATGATGGTACGTATTGTGACCTCTGGTGTCTGAACAAACTTCTTGATGGGACATTTTAACTCCTCCTTGCATTGGTCGAATTTGTTTGCTTTCCATCCAGAGCTACCTTTCTCCACCCGCTGGGTTTAATGTATTGTAGGCTCTCAGTCGCTACTGAGACCGATGTGTATCACTCGCTGACAACAGTGTTTGCGCATTCCAAGTCACCGCTGATGGCCTTCGACTCAGATCAATGGTTTGGAAATAAAACTGTACAAATCGCCAGGGATCTCGTCTCCAGCAGATTGTCAGTGGACAGAATCTTCCTGCGAACAGCTCACAGAGAAGAAGACATGGTTGTCAGGTACTTCTGCACATCATGAACAGTCCTTGCGGACGAGCATGCTTCTCAAATTTTCACATTTTAGATCTCAGTGCGCCTGCAGGGAAGGCTTTTGCTGTGTTTGGGCCAATTTGTGTTTTCAAATGTCGGAATGTTCTGGTGTGTATGTGTTCCTGGTGTAAGTTTAACAAGGCGCACAGAAAAACTGCGTGGTGCAATGATTGTCGCTCGAGGCAATTGCAGAATCGTCAAACTCAGCGTGAAAGGTAGAAAAAGCAAGAGCCACACCATTGAGATTTCGCGCAGAAGAAACACATTCTCTTCAACAATCAGTTGCAGATTTGGGGGCAAAAAGTGCTCAGCCAAGGATTTTGCAAAGACACTCACGCCAGAAGGCGTGTGCTTCACATTCAACAACGCCAGCAAAAACGCCAAAACAATTCAACAAGGTACAAAATTGATTTCAAAAGCCAGAAACAATTCACTCCACACGCACACACGTATCAAAGGGCTTGAGAATCACTTTGGTTGCTTGCTCTTGTGTTCAATTAGGCCCACATTTGGGACTTCGTTTGCTGCTCAACGTGGAACAGTACGAGTACATTCAAGGTCTCACCGAGACAACGGGAATCCGGGTCTTTGTGCACGATCAGAAGGAAACCCCGCCAGCCAGTCACACTGGATTTGTAATTGGACCAAATCAACACGTTCATGTTCGCGTTCAAAGAACAGAGGTACACACACGTTCTCCTTTTTGTCTTGCCAGGTTCCTTTACTCAGCAGCTCCAGTGATGTCGGAAACGTTCTTGTGAACCACGCTTGCACAAAATAAAGAAAAGAGTTCGCAGAAGCCCGAAACCAACCAGTTCATGTTTGTCCATGCTTTTGTCCACTGTTTCTTTTCAGATACAGTATCTCAACCAGCCCTACGAAAGCTGCGAACAAAACGAGGAGTATTCGAAACATTCATGTCACGTCAATGTTCATGCTTCAGAAATCATCCACGAGTGCAAATGCAGAGATTTTTGGATGACGAGCGGAAAGGGTAATTTCTGATTTAGGGGGTTGGGCAACGTGTTAAACGAGTCAGAACTCATGCCAAGTATTTGCGACATGCAATGGAACATAGCTTTGTCTTTCAGACCACAAGATGTGCAACGTTTCCAGATATTTGGACTGCGTCCAGCATGTTTTCGGTGCGTGGTAAGACAACGAGCTGAAACAAAATTCGCAAAAGCAGGAACGTGTGTGATTATTACTACAAAGAGAACCAATCAGTCTCAGGATTATTTCTTTGCAGATGGAGAACAAACAGCATCACAATCAAGCTGTCCCAGGGCTTGTCGAGAGACTAACTTTGATCCTTTCATGTCCTCAACGGCGCTTTCAAACACTTATGCCAGTTCCATTCTCAGGGGGAATTATTCCAATTTCTTGAGGAAAAAACTAATGAATTCCAGGGAAGCATTCGAACACTTTGATTTCGAGCAACTCAGAGAGAACAAACGAGTGATTGGTGAGTTTGCGAGCACGTTGGGGCAGATCAAACAAACTTACAGTCGGATTCGGGAACAGATGTCCGACGCCATGACCTACGCAAAGCAGACAATGAATGAAATCACACCTCGACTCAATTTCCACCTGGGCCACACCCTCCAATACGTCCAGCGCACGATCGAAATGAACTTCGTCCGAGGGTGGAAGGAGATTGATGAAAGAACACTCAGCCGAGTGACCACCAAGTACTACGAAACCATCAGTTCCTACGACAAGACCATCACTCAGTTGCTGTCAATGGCTCAGGAAGATCAGCCCAAGCGACAGGTCAATATTCTTGACTTGCGTTCTCTATTTCCTCAGGATTTGTCGGGTTGTTTCACGCTTTGAGTCCACAACCTGCACATGCATGCTCCCGTTGAGTTTCTTTGTCAACAACTTGGTCTCACTTCATGCAACTTAATTGCAAGAAACAACTCTCTTCACACTGGGAATATATAGGGCCGTTCATGATTCTTTGCCTTTCCGTCAACAAAGAATGCAATTTTGGTCATTTGTTTGGACTTTACGTGAAAAAGCTTGTCAAAACGTATTGAAACAAAGCGAAACAGGGTCATTCACGTGAATTTGGGTTTAGAAAAGTAATGATGTGACCACGCTTGGAAGAATCTGTCCAACAAGCAATCAACAGGGAAAGAAATGGTAAATTATTTTTTCAGCCTTGTGGTTCATGCTCCCATGTTTCCAACAAAATTTGATTTTTTCAACTTGAAATGCATGTGCATGTTCACAGCCATGAGCAATCATGCCTTCGCACGCGGTCGTTGGCAGCCTAAGTTCCCCACGCACTCTGGAAGGATTAATTCACCACAAGTGCACATGAGCAATTGGCTGAAATGGCACATTCTTAATTTCCAGATCCTCTACCTGATAATGCACCGGGACCTGGCGGAGCAGTTGGAGCTGGCGATACGAGCCGTTGACAATGTCACCAGGGTTCACTACGCATTCAAAGACGGACTGTCATTCCAGTGGACGAATGTCACGCCCTTCGGCACGTACGACGCATCCATTATTCCAGCCGCTGTTCTCGGTCACGACCCGCAGAAACAGAAGGAATATTACAACGTCCTGTCGGAGCACCTCACTGGCTACATGGAGGAAGTAATTACCATGGAAACAATTCTGAAAGATGTTTATCAGACATCATATTTGAACAACACAGCTTACATTAAATCCAGAGACAGTTTCAGTGAACACTCCAAGGAAATCAATCACTACAAGGCGCAGTTCTACGAGGAAATTGTGTTGAAGGCGGCTGATATATGGAGGAACAAAGTAAAAGCTTTCAAAGGCCTGAATATGAGCTTCAACCTCCAGAGGTACAACCTCCTTAAATCGATACGACATCTGAACAGAACGGCCATTTCTGCCATTGACAGAATCAACAACCAACTTCTACCTGTCGTTGCCAAAGCGCTCAACTACTTGACTGATGTGTCCCAAACCAAAGAGGAGATTGCAGAAAGCATCACATCTTCCTACTTTCAACAGCTTGTCTCGAAATCAATAGCTGAGGCGGTGCAGTCGCTGAGAACTTACGGTCAGAGTCTGTTTACCTCATGGCAGTCTCTTGAAGTGATCGTTCTTCGTATATGGACAGCTTTGCTGTCGGACGGCAGCACCAGAACGTTCTATACAGCTCTCATGGAGGATCTCTTCATCCAGTCTGGTGACACCAACTTCAGTCAACCAATTATTGAACTGTCTTGGTTCCTCGATGAAGGGAACTTGACTTTTCCCCGGACTTTTGAGAATCTTGTACATTCACTCAACGCTGACATATCTGTGATAGAACTGAAAAACAAGAGTCACGAGGTGCAAGAGCTGTTCGGGGTCTACAAGAAGAGCACTGACGTGATGGAATCGCTGCACGGTCACGACGGGGTCGTGCTCCAAGCCTACGAAAAGCTGCGAGATGATATGCGCAGCTTCTCAGAGAGCACGCAGATGAGTGAGGCTTTCTTCAGGTGAGACGCGACGCGCTGCTCACTTCCCTTCATCGCATGAGTGAGTGATTGAATGCGTTACCAGTGGTATTGTAGTTTTTCTGGGCTTCCGACTCCAAAGTTTCTGTTTCTTATTTCCGTGAAGCTTTTCTGTTTTTGTTGTGCGACAGTAGAACCTTCATGGTCTTGCACCGCAGGTCCATAGACTCCACATGATCAAGGCGCCTTGTTTTTGAGCCTTTGGGTGAATTTTGACAATTGATGGTACCAGGACCAGAATGTTACGTGTCTTGAATTTGGAGAGAGTCATTCTATATGGTCACTCTTCATTGGGTACTCAACAAAAACAGTCGAATAAGCGAAAGACTTCTGCATCATTTCGTTAAGCGGTCATCACATTTTTTTCTTTGTCTTGAAAGACATTTGAGCTTGTTTATCAAAATGGACGACTTTGTCCAAACAGCACTTCGTGCCTCCGAAACAGACAGACATCAACTGAAAAAGTTTCATTGCAAATCAGTCAATGCAGATGAGGGAACAACAACTTGGGGCGATGGTTTTATGACGCCAGAGTTGAGGTTCTGATCTCATTCGTGCGCTTTTTGACGAATAGGAATTGGATCATCAGTTTGACACTTCAGGGAACAAGTGTTGCCGTCCGTTCAATTTCATCCACAATAGCACAAGGTCCTAGCCTGCTGTGATATGGTGATCAAGTTTGCATTCAAGATCATGGTTCGTTTGCAAATCATATCCACGCAGTCTTGACCTCGTGTGGCTTTGGACATAAAGTGGGGAATTTTTGCTCTCTGAATTCCTATTGTCTTTTTTTTTTGGTGAGAACAATCAAAACATATGCTGAAACTGCTCTGAACTACGTACCGCGGTACATGATCACAGTTCTCGTTTTACAAAAAGGAGCATTTGTTCAGTATTTGTCCTGTGGCGCGCATGTTGAGATTCCTTGAATGTGTACGGAAAGCCCTTGCAGTGAACACCTCTACTCGTCTTTGCAGGGACAATTTTTTGCGATTGGACGTCTTCGCGTCCGACAAGAATTATCTGCACATCAAGCAAGTCCCTTCGTACGGCTTCCCCTGCCTTCTTGGTGCGCATTCATTTCGAGTTCTGCACGTGATTTCTTTCACTGTGGCCGACAAACCGTGTATAGCATAGGTTTCGTTGACGGACATGTTTCACTCTCCGAACAGGGGACATCGGAGGGTCTCTGGCTCTGTTTCTCGGCATGAGCATCCTGACGGTGTGCGAGCTGCTCGACTTCCTGCTGCACGGAGCGGCTTACTACCAGGACATCCGGAGACAACACAAGCAACAACAGCAAGTGCATTACCACCACTACGACACTGACTTTCAGCGGGCTCCGAGTAGCGAGAGCAGAACTTCCATTAAGAGCCAGACTGGCAACGGACAAGTTGGAGATTACAAATTGGGATCAGGAGATTCATACGTGTGAGGTGACACAAAACAATCTCCGGGTGGGGCGGGTCAGTGGCCCAGATCTCCTGCACCAGACCCAGGATTGTGGTGGCAAGGGATGGGCTCCACAAGGGTCTGTCTATTTTGAGGGATCACGACCTCCAACTTTATGAAAACAAACGAAATGGAGACATTTTGCGCATTTCGCAGCAAATGGTGTCGATGCTCCATGCGCTTTCGTGTCGTCAGACGCAAATTTGTCCCAGGCTCTAAGTCTCGTTGCAGTCGTCTTCCAGATCAACGTTTATGTCACAATGCACCTTGTGTTGTTCCGAACCAGTGGAACAATGCTCTCAAAAACGATGTTGCTTCAATAAAACAGAATAATGGACAACATTCTTCTCGGTTGCTCTTTGTGCGCAAGATTGATTTGGGAATTCGTTCGTGTAAGAGCACCAAAATCAGGCGGAAAACCTATATATTTTGGGGTTTTTGCAAAAAGAAACAAACAAACAAACAAAACAATTCCTTGCGCTTTTCGTTTTGCTAAAATTCAGATCAACGCATTCTTTCACGAGACATGCAAGAAAAGTGCATGGAATTCAAAAGATTTGTGTGAGCACAGAAAACAGAATGGAGGAGAATCCTGTGCGTCAGCTGCTGCATGCACAGCCGGGAACTGACTGCGTGCCACACTGTAACGCGTTTGCCGTTTTGTAACGGAACTTTTATCCGTTGTTTCCCATTTTTTTTCCATTATCTCGAGAGATGCGTTTGTGAGTAATGTTTTGCTGCAAAATATTCCATGAGAGATAAATGCTAAATAGAAACGTTTCCAGTTTTGTGTTACCAATGAATGGTAAAATAAAATATTCCATTTTCTGTTTTCTGCTGTTTTGGAATATTTTGAATTTTATTAAAATCCATGGTGCAAAAAATCTGCGGGAGTGGAATTTGAACCCATGCATGCCTCTGTCTTAAACACAGGACCCTGCATGCAGGGTGGGTTCGAGTGGTGAGCGACGACTGAGAGTGAGTGTGACACAGCATGCATGCACTGCATGCATGTCATGCATGCACTGCATGCATGCATGCAGAGATGCAGGAAGAAGATGTTATATGGCAGACTATGAGCATACCTACGCTATTCTGGATATTACAGCCTATGCCTTCTTTGTGGGCTGCATTTTCCCGACGCGGTTCCTTTTCATGTAACCGAGATGGAACAATCACCTTCTCCGCTTGCCGGTGTGAGCACCTTCGAACTGCATGTGCACCACGCGGGCATTTTTTACCATGAACAACCAAAACATCGAGAATGGCGCAATACCTAGATGTAGAAAGCGGGCCTGACGTGATCGATATCACCTCCGATATCAGCTCGAGCACGGAAGAAGAAGGCAGCTGGACACCTCCTGAGCCGCAGGGCTTGCCACCCCCCGAGCCGCAGGGCTTGCCACCTCCCGAGCCGCAGGGCTCGCCACCTCCCGAGCCACAGGGCTCGCCACCTCCC
>JAAUXT010070304.1_pt1 | contig 11700 bp, 8 predicted proteins | sample 7278171 | NCBI WGS metagenome assembly JAAUXT01 (sample SAMN14350112, study PRJNA611818) | marine sediment metagenome | isolation source: surface marine sediment (1.8m) | place: French Polynesia: Moorea | collected 2018-08
CCCCCCCCCCCCCCCCCCCCCCCCCCCCCCCCCCCCCCCCCCCCCCCCCCCCCCCCCCCCCCCCCCCCCCCCCCCCCCCCCCCCCCCCGGGGGCACGGGGGTCCAGCACAGGAGGGAGGGGGTCTAGCACAGAGGGGAGGGGGTCTGGCACAGGGGGAGGGGGGTCTGGCATAGGGGGAAGGGGGGGTCTGGCACAGGGGAAGGAGGTCTGGTACAGGGGGAGGGGGTCCAGAATAGGGGGAGGGGTCTGACACAGGGGGGGGGTACATTCCAAAGTGTGGACAGACGCACACATTAATGCTACTGGTTTTTAAGCCGTTAGCGGCACCTACTCGTGGATGGCCGGCTACGCGACCATCAAGAACTGTTCTGTTCTTGAAGGCAGAATCATCGAATTAGCTGGGGAATATTGGTACCGAATTGGCCGAGCTGGGGTGTAACCATTGGAATTCTCTTGAACAGTGTGTCCATTGCAATGTAAATCTGAGGCCAGACTTTGACTTCTGAGGTTCTTGGTTGTGGGTCTGCTGTTTTGACAAATCTGTCAGATAACTTCGTGAAGTGTGTGACAACAACTTCATCCAACATTCAGTGAAGATACAGCCATGTTCCCTCGACTGACAAAAATCTTCGACCTCAGTTGGAGTTTCACCACGGACCTCCCCAGAGAAAACAATGGTCCGACTTCTGAAGTCGCACCTCTTGTTTCGCCTCAGTGCCACTCAGCGGCCAAGCATGAGCAATGCATCAAGTCTGTCGCGTCTCTTCTGGCATGCACTCTTGATTTGTGTGCCCTGTGCTGTCTGTGGCTGGGCTGTCTGCAAGGGCCATTTGTACTCGGGTAGACATGCATGTCCCACGCTCGCAAATCGTCTGTCTTTCAAATTGTGAGCACGATTAATCTTTGCACTGACCGAAGCCTTTGGCTTCACGAAAGAGGATGGGCTTTCCTGTCTGCGCGCGCACAAGTTCAGACTTCGTTTTCCATCGTTCCAAGATGAATCACACGATGGTGAGGCTCTGTACGTGCTGGCAAACGACGTTCATGCAGACGGTTGTCTGGCAGATTCAGAAGATTTAAGTTGCGAATTTAAGTTGAAGTCATGCACCCTGGTGCACCCCAAGCCGCAATCTTCCATCCCCTGCAAGGGCCAAGACCGAGCATCCCACAACCATTTCCCCTTGACACTCTTGACCCAGACCTCGAGTTTTGCCTCAAGTCTTGTGTAGACTTGAAGATTGGGTTGACGCAAACAATGCAGGCCTGCGCCGGATCAGTTTTGGCAACTGAGCATTCATTTTCAACGGCGAAGCGAACACATTCTGCTTCCTAAATTTCAAATTTTGCTGGACCCGGACGCGTGAAATGTGCAGTCGCCATTCAAGTCATGAAGCTCTCCCGCAGCATGACAAAGAAGATCAAGTTTCTCGCAAACCTGATGAACTTTCGAATCACCGGGGCTTGAATTTGCTCAAATTGACATTACGAAATCCGTGGCTCGAGGCACACATTGGAGGAGAACAGGTCCTCCAAAGTTCACACAAAGGATCGAGCTTTGTGTGTCACGTTTGCACACGAATACAAAATTCCCTTTTTTACCTTTTTCAAACAGGGAGCACTTCTTTTGAATTGCTTCTGACGGCAGCTGATGTCGAGAAGAATTCAGTTGAACGCTTTTTGTCAACAGACGAAATGCGAGAACATCTCAAAACGTCTCGAACAAAGTTTGGACAAATCACAAGTCATCAGCAGTTCTCGAGTTTGTTTCTTTCTTTTCCCAAGTGGGTGAGACTTTTCGAAAAATGTTCTGTTCCCAGCGTTTCAACTGTTCGGACTTTTGGATTTCAATTTGACCAACAACGCGCCTTCAAGTCAGTGTGCTGGCATTTTATTTCGCAACTTTTTCTGTCACAAACTCGTCTCAAGCACGTTTTAACATCTGAACACTTCACACGGTCCCAGTAATTGGTGATAAGCAGGGCTAATAACCCGCAGATACAAGTGCTGTGAGCTCAAAACGTTCAGCGCCGGGCTTGTTTCAAGTGAGCGTTATCAAATGACATTCAAAATGGAAGCACTAATTGTTTCTGCTTGGAAATCAAATACGAGAAATTGAATTCTTCAGACAGAAACAAAAACAAAAGTTGGAGTGAGTGACTGCCTTATCTTGCGGGAAATTTCACGAGAACAGCATTCTATAATGTTAATTCGCAAACTACTGCTAAACCATGATAGCTGGCCAGAATCAAATTTGAAAAGAAAACCCCGAGAAAGAACGTACTGCGAGACGCAAGTCCCGCACGCACGTTTCCTCCCACCGTTCAGCGAAGCTTTTCCACACGAACGTGTAGCAGCAGATGTTTATCAAGGAACAAAACCTAAACATCTACTGTAAATGTCCATTGCTGTACATAAAACAAATGCTTGCCCCAATATTCGGAGGCTGAAACCCTTCGCAAACCGTTTCAAATGAACGACCCAACGGAAAGTCGGACGAGATAAAATGTTCCAGTTCGACCGCACACACACACAATTCGACGGAAGCACAAACCCACCACGTTCTGAGAGTGGCTTTTACAAAGAAAACAGTCTTCGTTTTGGCCACACGCTCGTACAAATGGAATTTTAAAAGATTCCCTGCAGACGCTTGGACTGTGGTTCTGCAATCACTCCACCGACAGTCACAGCTTTCATGCAACGACGGTGGACACAAGGACTTGTTGCGACCACACAACTTTTCGTGATATGTCCTCGCAGAAATACACAAAATATAGCTCTGTACCCTGGACGAAATTCTCAGGTCGGTCGGTCTCTACCAGGGAATAAAAAGTCGATTTGTGAACAAGTTCCCTTGAGTTTGCGCAAGAAGCAGAAATTGAACTTCTTGGGTGAAAGTGTGTCAAACTGACGCAACCCCGCCGGCACAAGGAATGATGGTGGTGAACATTGAATAGCATCAAAGGCACAGTCTGGCTCGGCATTTAAAACTCAACAAATCAGCACACAAGTAAATCCACAGCTCAACATTCCCAACAAAATTTCTTGGGATTTTCGGGCAGCAACAAGAAAGCAGAGCGTCGAACACAGGCGCGTCGTGTCGCCATGAGCGCAACAGTCACTGGGGGGTCGCCGCCGAGTCCCAGTCATGAGCCGACAAGGGGATCACAACCAAAATGTTTTCACCTCTCATGATCACCACAAAGTCTTTCAGTCTTTCACGGGGTGAGATCCTCGCAGTGATCACTCCTCCCCTCTTTGCAGAACAGCAGTGATCACTGCACCCCCAACACACACACTGCTGAGCACTGGTCAGGGGTGGTCGCTACTGCCTCAAATCTGTTGCCAGTGCATAACACAGGTTTACCCCGAAGGACAAGCCTGTGTAAAAATGCATGCAGTTTACGTGTCCAGATTTGTTGCAATGTGACAGTTCCACCAGCATCCAAAAGTGATTCTCAATTTTCATGGCAAAAATATGTTTGGTGTACATGTATAGACTGACACGACGAGGTGACACCTCTCAAAACATCCACGTGGAATGATGAGTAAAAATGCGCCAAAAATACATGTCGTAAAATGCAGATCTCCGCAATCAACTACTGGCACCATTTGCCTGCACAATCGGTGATAATCTTCCATCTGCTTTTCTAACCGGCGCAGCAGCCAATACTGAAAGTAAGTGGTACAGTGGCTTTCAAAAGATATGTTCTGAAGTTGGATCAAAAGTCTTCGGCGTCCTTGAGTTTCTCCTTTTCCGGATCTCTCGGCGGATCTTCCTCTGTGGTTGGAGTGTGCTGGGCGTGGTTGTCCAGCCAGTACTTCCACATGCCAATTATGGCCTGAAAGTACAAAAGCAAAGCACAAGGTGAATTCCCGGGATCACACCAAACGAGCGCACGAGCAACTCTCATTCCAAACAATACACCCTCCACAGGGCGAGAACAGCAAGGGTTATTTCCGATTCAGGTGGGGAGGTAGACGTCCACTCCACACCTTTCAACTCCAGCTTTCTCATCTCTGCTCTCTTCTAATTGTGCTCCATTTGGGAGCATCACACTCAGAACCCTACAGCCCTGCTGAGAGCGGCATGGCGACACAAAAACATTCCTGCCAGGTTCCCTCTGTTCAACACCGTGACTGGTTGCTGAGAAACATAAAGAAGGCACAGGACCTGTGGAGCTATGGTTGGTGAATTGGCAGCCAACAGAGATTTGGCTATAATTCTAGTTGTGCTGGACTCCTGCGTCCCTCATGACATGCCCAAGGGATTCTTGTGTCCAGTCCTTGTGCCTGATTCATTCATTTCCACTTCATCAAAGTCCCTGAAACAGTAGGCAATTCTCATGGTTTCCACGGGCAGCTACAACGTTTTCGTGGGTCACGAATTTTCAGGTGTTCCAAACAGCCGCGTCTCTGATTCTTGGGAACGCCAGAACTTTTGACTTTTTTTCTGTATCAAGTTGAATAATTTTGGAACCGACATGTCTGCATCATCCACAAAAGGCAGGAATAATGCTGCCTACTTTCTCTTCTTGAGCCACAGTCCGTGACGACTTTGGTCTCAAATTATTCACTGAGGCTTCATTGTGCGTTTCATTTTTTGTCATCATTTTGAAGACAGTATTCATCTCGGAGCACAAGAATGCATTGCAGGCAAGTTGAAAGGAAACCCTGCCCTCGACACATTTTCACGGGCCCGTAAGCTACAGTCAATTCGAAATTTTGGTAAATTTGAGCACATTCTGTTGACCTTTGACGCGATGACAGTGTCATTTTATTTCATTTTATCGTGTTCGAATTGGTTGGAATAGTTTGCAAGTGGAAACTGAGTTAGACCAACGAGCAACATTCCGCGAAGGGCAGATTGGACGGTCCATTTGTTGTCGGTCATTTGTCCCTCCGCATGAATTTCAGCAAGCGGTGAGAAGCAAGTGCGCTCGACCGCAAAGGTGGATCGCGTGCCTTCATACGATTTGCTTGTTGTGCTGGACGTTTTGATGACTGCACACAAATTTGTTCACAAACACGCCAACATCCGAGTGAAAGAAAAGGTAAAAGCTGGTTTCCCCCCTTACACACGCAATACACCACCCACACGCACCAGACACCACAGTGACTGTATGCAATTGCAACTGGACTTTCAAGTGGACTATCAGCTGCTCACCTGAAGCCGATAGTTCTGAAACCAACTTTTTATTTTGTTACCGGGTCCAGGGGTGGTTTAGCACCCACTGGTTGTTACCTTGGGGGCAGAGCAAACTTGGATTCGTAACTCAAGAACATACGAGGCTCAGTCATTTAATTCGTGGAACAACATGATCGGCAATGCCCCGACAGAACTTGTTTGTTGACGGGTATTTAACACAATTCTTATGTAAGATGACAACAAATGGAATGCAATTGACATTGTTTACTGCTGTGTGAAAGTTTTCAGAGGCACAAAACAGCCAGAAAGACATCAGAACAGAAGTCAATGAGGGGTGTGGCGCATCCCCTCGAAATATGAGCCATCACAAAGAAGGCAATGGCAGCATCGCCTCATCCAGTCCCTGAAGCAACTGGCCCATTGTGCCTGTGTTATCTCAGAGATTTCACGAGTCACAGCAGCTCTCAGTCTGGCAACATCTCCATACTCATGTCCGCGCATCTTCCTCTTCAGAAGAGGGAACAAAAAAAAGTCGCAAGGAGACAAATCAGGAGAGTAAGGAGGGTGTGGCAGGAGTCTCCATTCCTCAGCTTCCAACCAGTCACAAACAGGGTGCGCATGATGCGCAGGCGCATTGTCCATATGGAGCAAAGTCCGGTGTTGTTGATGGCACACCCTCTGCCTCCTGATGAGTAAACTCTCTCTGACACATTGGAGAAGTGGCAAAAAGTTAGCTGCCTTCACAGTTTGGTTGTGCAAGCATTCCAGATGGACTAATCCTCTTTTGTCAAAAAAAGGAATGACCAAAAGTTTCTTGCAACCTATTGGTCAATGTGGCTCTTGAGGGCGGTTATCCATGGGTCCCAACCACTGCTTGTTCTCTTCTTTGGTGCAGGTCTCAATGATGTAAAACCACGCCTTGTCCATGGTCATCACCCAGGAGGTGAAGCTGGGATCCAGTCTGCATTTCCAAAGAAAGTCCTGGCAAAATTGATGCCTCTTTCTGCGGTGCTCTGCTGTCAAGTTGTTTGGTACAAGTTTAGCACATTTTTTCTTCAAATTCAAGTCCTTGTGGAGGAGGCGCAGTGTCGATCTATGAGAAATTCCAAGAGAATTTGACAATCTGTCCACACAGATCCTCCTGTTGTTCTCCACTAACACCTTGCACTACCGGATTCTTCTGAGGGTGCAGGCTCTCTGTGGGGCTCCAGGTCTCATGATGTCACCCAGTTTGGTCCTGCCAGTCTGGAAGGCTGTGTGCCACTTGTAAACAGTACTCTTTTTGTACGATGCATGCCCAAAAACCTGCTGCATGTCAGCCACAGTCATCTTCACGTTCTTGCCAAGGCACAGGGAGTACCACACACAAATTTGCTGCACAATCCTTCGGGGGATCTTCATGGACATAGTTGCTGTTTTAGCTTCCATTTTGCAGCCAGTCGTCTCTTCTGACAGTGCAGAAACTGTTGTGCAAATTGCACTCACTGTTGGCTTCACTCAGGCACCAATCCTACTCAGAATTGACGAGCGACCCGCTCAGACCAGTACCGCAGGGTCACCTGCCGATCATGTTGTTCCACGAATTAAATGACTGAGCCTCGTAGAGAAGCCTGTGTCTGGCTGAGAGGCCTTGACATGACTTCACCATTAGGAAGGCTGCACCTGAAAAGTACACAGTTCTGCACACAGGCAGTTCCCCAAGACTACTTTATCCTGCAAGTTGAAACATTCTGCAAGCAAGTATTGCAGTTTTGAGCAAAGTTTAGCTACAAGAGGTAACTCAACTTGACCTGTTTGAATGTGTCAATGAGGTCATATGACCAAAATCACAACATATTTTGAAGATCATGGGTAGGTTTTTTCAAAGAAGTGAGGCCAGGGCAGCCAAGTTGAACAACCTGGGGCCAACTCAATTGTGCCAATTTGAATATGTTAATGAGGTCATGTGACCAAAATTTTAAAAAAAAACAAACAATTTCTTTGGCTATGAGTAGACGCACAACGTACACAAAAACGATGGATTTCCACAAAGAAACAAGGCCAGAATCACAAAGTTGAGTCACCCCTCCTTCCCCCAGGAACTCAACTTGCCTTGGACATACACCGATACAGGGGCAAACCAAGACCAGCTCGCAGCTGATAATGAATGGTCGCTTTGTCCCCACCTCCAAAGAAAACCAAACACTCAGTCCGCAGCTCGACGGAATGCAAAATGTCGACACGCGTCGTTTGCCCCCGGTGTGAGAATTCGGAGGTGCGAGGTCGACTTTCAGGGTTTGGGGCGCGGGGGTGCTGGGTCCCAGCCTCCTGGATCCGCTGGTGAGTTTTCATTCGTCTGACAATCACCGAGGCCTTTGCCAACCAGGCTTGAATACACTTCTGTCAGCCCGAAAAGCAACTGCTCGTCCTATGTTTTGCCGCAGCATTCTGAGAGTTCCAAAGAAGTGCATATTCGGGAAATCTCGACCACAATGAGCTGACGGTTTCACATGTTTACTGAAGGCACTCTCAGTGTTCAGATAAATTTACCATTCTTTCTTTCCCAGAAGTTGACGTTAAAATGTCAACAAACACTCGTATTTCACCAAACAAGGAACTCCACAAGATGCCTACAATATTGAATCAACCCTCGCACTCTTTTCGGTCTGTTCCCCCGCGTGACATCAATCTTTGTTTTGGCCAGGTGCCTTCGAACAGGCAAAACTTTTGTTGTGTACGAGCACTTCATGTTACCTTTTTGGACAGAAAAAGGTCTCCGTTTGCTCTAGACACCCATCTAATGCTTGTTTCTACAACGCTGCGGTCACACCTCGCGCGTGTGTGACCTCATTGTTGTAGAAGCGAGTTCACACAATGGAAAATGGTTTCTGTTCAATCATACATTTCTTTTCTCTACCAAAGGACTCGAAAAGTCATTGTGTGATTCACAGGAACCCTTTTTCGAGCGTGTGTAAACTTTTACGTCGCCTTGTGCACCACACAGCAAAGGCACGTACGTAGCTACCTCTATTATTTCATGCTATCTAAACTTCTGACACTGAAACCTGACAGAAAGTTGTTTTCAAGTGGCTAATGGACATGAAGACGAAAACTTATCACTGATAACGACGTGATAAGATCACAAGAAAACGTTTCTTTCTTTCTTGTGACACTGATCTTTTGATGACTCTGTTGTTGTATCCTGGAATCGACCTTTTCAACGAACCATGTTTGAATCTCCATGGGCCGAGACTCAACCAGCGAGCAATGACAAATGCCGAACCCCCCACTGCAAACAGCCCTTTCTGTTTGTCACTCCCCTATACATTCATTACCAACTCGCCGCATCCTGGTGCGAACACTCCTTTCCAGCACAACAAAGCCATACTTCAAATCTGTTACGTGGAATGGTACATGCATACCTTGAGAAAAAAGTTTCCCAACTGATGGGTCTTCATGGAAAAATATTGTGACATGCAACTGAGCTGTGAAACGTGTGAGACCTCACCTCAGTGGACGTGATGTAGTTGGTGTTGTGGCTAATGAGGCGGAAGATGAAGACTCCGTCCGTCTTCAGATAATTGTTGGTGAACTGCTTGAGCAGCTCGGGGTCTACTGGCCGGTCCGCTACCGCCAGGTGGTTCTGCAGTGACACAAGTCAGCGTCAGTGCGACTCACCACAGGAAAACGCTCGGAAAACATGGCATTTGTCTCGGCACGTTTCTTCGGACAATCTCCGTCAAATGCCGGCGCTCGAGAAACTCACGTGGAGGTATCTGACACTGTCGGACTCCATGAGGAAACGGAAGAGCCAGATGAGCAAGTTGGCGACCGACACAGCGGCGACGACGACCATCCAGAACCAGAGGAACGTGTAGATCTTCTCCGTGTACATGTTGATGGGCAATACGCACTGCACACTGTAGCGCTGCACATTGCCTGGAAAACAAATAAAACCCCACGGTCTTATGATCTGTTGCGAGCAGAAAAATGTGCATCAGGAAACGCAGATCAACCGACCAGACGACGATTTTGTTCGCCGTGACGCCACCACACTCGCACCGCAAGAACCACGATGGTTTCATTGAGCACTGCACAAAGGTGCGAGATTCGAAAGAGGGAAACTCACCCAATCTCCTCACTTTGAAGTCACACATGGTCACTCGGGGAAAGATATCCGAGTTGGTCCAGTAGCCATCCTCCGACTGCACATTGTTCATGAACTCAAATCCGAACACATTGTACGTCGTCTTCAACACGTGATTGAGCACAAAAAGCTGTGCGATCACATTGGCGATGAACAACAGTTTCGAGAAGATGAACAGAATGGCCAGGTAATTCCCCAGACGGCGGCCGCAGCAGCAGAAGATGGTTTTGGTGAGGATGCTTCTCAGTCCGATCTTGCTCGCCCCGCGGTCCATTCGACTGGTCAAGAAGCGGTCCATCTGTTTGGTCAGCAGGTGCAGGGTTTTGTCTCGCTTGTCCGCCTGTAACGTTCAAGACAAAAGATTGACCATGCACTGCTGACAAGGCCAGCCCTCAGAACCACTCCACATCCAACAAAAGCACTCGAAAACTTCGACACAAAAACTGCATTCCAAATAAACAAATTTCCCTCCAAAAGAGGTTCCAATGCTCACTTTGTCCAGGGTCTGCATTGTGTTGGCGCAGGCTAAAATACTATCGCAATCGACTCCAGCCTTCTGGTTCATTCCGTGCCACACGACGGTGGGCATGTAGAAGAACATAGCCTGAAGAAAAACGTTCGAGTTGTGAAGAATACTCGCTTCAGTTCCCCAAAATTCGAGACGAGCGATTTTGGTGCGGTGTTTGACAATGAACACGAAAACACAGATCTGTTTCCGACGCACGCAGGACTTGAGAGCAAACAGACCTGAAGAAGCAGTATGAAGGGCATCCATTGGTAGTAAATAATTTCCTTCTTCATCCTGTCTCCTTCATGTTCGAAGGGCACATGCTCGTGCATGGGCAGGTAGTACGTATTTTTCACCCAGCAGTACGAGTTGGTGTACTTCGTGTGGGATCCTGCAACGAAAAGCCAATATTTTGGAATGAGTGGGAGTGAGATCTGTGTCGTCCACTCCACGCGCGTGTCAAGCAGCCGCACAACGGCTGTTCAAGATCCATCGACACCGCGAGTGTCTTTGAACCGAACGAAATTGAGATGTCGCGACTGAATGGGACAGCTCCAGTCTGAGTCGGTCCTGGAGGAGCGACGATTGAAACGGAATGGATATGTCGAAGCGACCCGCCCCCGCCTCCCCCCCCCCTGGAGAAAAAGAATGAGCGAGCAAGCGTTTGAAACGTGCTCACTCCAACAACCGATCAACGCAGAGACTCCCAGTTCCACGAACTTCACTCCACTCTTTGCTGCTCTGTTGCCGAGCATTGATATTTATGGAGCAAAAATCATAATGGGCGATGATAACAATAAGCAGACGGGATAATTGCTCCACACCTGATTTACGATATGTGAACACGGTGCAAGTCACTGAGTGGGAGTGACTCTTGTGTCCTCAGATCGCTCGTCATTCGCAATGATCCTCGCTATTCAAATTGTCACATTTCTTCTTGGGAAAACTTGATGCCAGTATACGAGTACCGTCCGTCAAGTGCGTGCATTACAACTTTCAGCGAAGTCGTAAAAGTGTCCAGGGCTTCTTGATGACTTGTACCACTTGCACGGTGCCTGCGTGTTTCAAGCTCGAAATGCAGGCATGCATGCCGTGTTCTCGCAACAATACAGTTTGTGTGCCAAATTAAAATCTGGCTTTTCAACGAAACTTTCTCAAAACGTGATTTCTCATCTCAAAAGGAAACATGTCAACGCCGAGACAATTTGTGGACCTCCCTTTCACGAGTTTTTTCTTTTTGACAAAAGAATTCTCAATGGGATGATCGCCAAACGAACAAAATCCTCACCCGCAGCGAAGTACAAATTCGAATTGCGCGAACTTCTGTGAAATGCATTCAACCACTGTTCCCAGGAACGTTTTCCTGAGGCGCCCTGGCGCCTTCTCGAGTTTCGATACCTGGAGTCCAACCACGTTTTGCGTCTGATCAACAGCCAAGGTCGCGAGTACCAAGGACCAAGGACACACGTTTCAGTCAAAATAGATGAGGAGCCCGACCTCGAGGACCGGACAGCTCATTGTTCCCAGGAGCTCGCTTTGCGAGGCTCATAAATTCTGGCCTGATGGACAAAACGTACTGGTGCCCCAAACAAGGCAGACGACAAACAGAACTGCATCGATAAACTGCTCATAATTTCACAAAAACAAAGAGGGTGGAAGCTGAATGAATGGTCCTTCACGACACGCCTGTTCAGAGACAAACAAGAATGCTACGCATAAAAAGCGTGTGGTCACATAAACGTTCGTTGTTCATAAATGCCTGCCTGGGGGGGTGGGTTGGACACACTTTGGGAAAAATGGCCAGAAATGATCAGTGATGCTCACTGATCTTTTTTCCAAAAGTGGGTCCAACCCCCCCACCCCCCGTTAGACCCACGATACCCCTACAGACGGTCGGACATACAGACGGATGGGGGTGA
>JAAUXT010068436.1_pt1 | contig 11699 bp, 10 predicted proteins | sample 7278171 | NCBI WGS metagenome assembly JAAUXT01 (sample SAMN14350112, study PRJNA611818) | marine sediment metagenome | isolation source: surface marine sediment (1.8m) | place: French Polynesia: Moorea | collected 2018-08
AGGTGTGATTACCGTCAGGCGATCGAGGCCGACAACGCAGTAGGTTGACTGACCAACAGATTCAACCCGCCCACGGCCTCAACCGGCCAACAGGTTAAAAGGGCTAATCCGGCCAACGGGCAAACAGGTTAACGGGCCATACGGCTAAACCGGCAAACAGGTTAACGGGCCAACCAGCTCAACCGGCCAACGGGCTCAACCCATTTATTCCATGGATTCTCAACAAAAATGTGAACTTCTCGCCCGGGAAATCCGAAACATACTGGAAAACGGCATCAATCTGACCGGTGATGTCGTTCACTTCATCGACTCCACTTTCTCCTATCCCACCATCGAAACGCTGCAGGCGATCCTTGACGATGAATCGAACTGCGAAAAAGATTCTCTGATTGAGCTCCTGTTTTTCCCGGATGAAGCCATGCAGCTGAAATTGGAAGAATTATTGGAGCGTCTGCAACTGGATCAATCAAACGAGGAAAAACTACTCGCTGCATTCTGCCGGGAGCCGCTCGAGGTGAATTTCTGTCTACCCGAAGGCCGCGGCTCCTTCAATCTGCCGCTGTCGTCCGAGGTTGCACCCGGATTGCTGAAACGGCTTCATGTCAGCAAACACCTTGCCCCCGACCTGCGCGTGGCGATTGACCGACATGCCGGCGAAAATGACCGCAACGGCTACAAGGTCAAATTGAGGAATGCCAGGTTTGAACAACATGACAATAAGGTTCGGTTTTTATGTGAGCTATTCCAGAAAGTTAAACCGGAAAGCCTCGACTTTGGTCGCTGTCTGGATTTTTCGCTGTCGCTTCTGGATGAGATGACGGACGACAGCGATATGTATCAGGCCCTGATGGCCAAGAAACGGTTCTATCTGCGCAGCCTGCAGCGCGCCAAAAAGTTGGATATGCAGCTTCAGAAATCCAATCTGGAAACCCTACTTTCTCAGGGGAAGCGGATAATACTGGTGGATAAGGCGGACGCCCGTAAAAAGCTGTCGATTATTGACCGTATCAGCCGGGCCGTTTTCGGTAAAACCGAATATTACGAAGACCTCGATCCGGATGGAAACCGATTCGAAGTCAGCTCGGATCAAAACATCCAGGATATCATCAAGAAGCTGTCATAATTTACAAACTTTTCTTATTCCGTTATTGTCGACTTAAAACAACAATGGTCGTCTATTCTTTCAAAATGAAAGGTAATCTAAAATGAAATTACCAGCTGCGGCAAAAAGCTTGAAGATTATAGCAGTTATCGCAATTGGTTCAGGAATGATATTCTCAGCAGGACTTGTATTGACAGTCGCTGCTGCCGAATCGGATTTGAACCTCGAGCAGATTCTGGATCGGATGGAAACCCAGTACACCAATAACAGCTTCAAGGCCGAATTTGCCCAGGAATCGACCCTGAAGGCCATGGACATTTCCGATTTCGCCAGCGGTAAAATCTTTGTCAGGTACCCGGGGATGATGAGGTGGGAGTATGAGAAGCCGGACAAGCAGGTCATCATTACGGACGCCAAAAAACTGTGGATTTACCGGCCTGATGATAACCAGGTAATGACCGGCAGTGCACCCGCTTTTTTCAGCGACGGGAAAGGCGCCAGCTTCCTGTCGGACATTAAACTGGTTCGGCGAAAGTTTAAAATATCGCTCGAACCGTCAAAGGATAACTTTTTTTACGAGCTCAAGCTGCAGCCCATCGAAAAAACCCTTGACGTTAATGATATCCGACTGTCGGTTACCAAAAAGACGTTTACCGTCATCCGCATCATCACCTACAATTCTTACGGTGACGAGAACCGAATTGAACTGATCAACCATCGCTTCAATGTCGATCTGGACGACAAACTCTTCAGCTTTGACATCCCGCCGGGGGTCGATGTGTTGCAGATAGAAGAGTAAAAGAAAGAAGTTGAGAAGTTGGGATGGTGGGAAGTTTTCGATTTTAGGTTTCGGATTGCGGATTTTGGATTTAATGCGGAAGACAGATATCAGAGGTCAGAGTTGAAAGAATCCCGAAGCTAAGCAAGGCGGGCAACGCCAGCCATAATACCGTAAGCCAAATACTGTTGGATAACTCGACATGATTCCTTTACCGAATGTCTAAAGTCGAACGCCCAAAACCGAAACTTCACACCTTTTAATTTGTTGTATGCAGCATCAAGTATCAAGCATCCAGGATCCAGTATCAAGCATCAAGTATCAAGCATCCAGGATCCAGTATCAAGCGTCCAGGATCCAGTATCAAGCATCCAGCATCAAGTATCCAGAATCCAGTATCCAGAATCCAGCATCCCTTATCCAGTATCCAGCATCAAGTATCAAGCATCCAGCATCAAGCACCAGATTCAAACAACTCAATAAACCCAACAAACACAACATACTCAATAATCGAACTCCTCTTATACAGCATTCAGCACTTCCTCCGGAATGTCCGCATTCGTATAGACTTTCTGCACATCGTCGCAGTCATCCAGAAATTCCATTAGCCTGACCATCTGCTCGGCTTCCTTGCCGGCCAGATTGGTTGTATTTTGCGGCAGCATCGTGACTTCAGCGACGACATACGGAATCGAGGCCTCTTCGATCGCCTCTTTGATAGCCTCGAAATCCCCCGGCGCCGCAATGACTTCGAAATTGCCGTCATCTTCGCGGATATCTTCGGCTCCGGCTTCCAGCGCCACTTCCATCAGAACGTCCTCATCGACAGCCTGGCTTTCGACAACGATGTAGCCTTTTTTGTCGAACATCCAGGCCACACAGCCGTTCTCGCCGAGACTGCCGCCGTTCTTACCGAAGATGCTGCGAATGTCGGCCACAGTTCGATTTTTGTTGTCCGTCAGGGATTCCACCAGTACGGCCGCGCCGCCGGGGCCATAACCTTCGTATATGCTCTCCTCGTAATTGACCCCTTCCAACTCGCCGGTTCCCTTTTTGATCGCCCGTTCGATGTTGTCTTTGGGCATATTTTCGCTTTTTGCCGCCAATATGGCAGATCTCAATCTAGGATTGGCGCTTTCATCACCGCCCCCCATGCGGGCTGCTACGGTAATTTCTTTGATCAATTTTGTAAAAATCTTACCTCTCTTGGCGTCAGTGGCGGCCTTTTTATGCTTAATACTCGACCATTTGCTGTGTCCTGACATGTGTACCTCCGGCCTCAATTGAACCAAATTCAATTGAGAGTGAATGGTTATCAGTTATCCGTAGTTAGAGTTCATATCTGAATTATGAAATCATCAGTTCCAACGAAGGAGGATCAAAAGATTGATAGAGCGAAGCGATTCCATAATTTTAGGCATTTTAGGCAATTTAGATCATTTTAGGCATTTTTTTCTATTACTCATTATATTCCATTTGTTTATGATGAATTGGTGTTCTATTCCCTCCTGGAGTCGGAAATGCTATTTTCTTCCGAATCCAATTATGAAAATTTCCCGACTGGCCTTGCGGCTGCTGCGGGGTTTAAATATTTTCTGTTTTTTAAAAGCGGTTCTGACCATCTCCGTAAATCTATGGAAGTCAGGTCCTTGAAAAATTTTACAGACAAAGTTGCCCCCCGGCACCAGTGCGCGCTGCGCGATGTCGAGGGCAGCTTCGCATAGATTGTAGGATCGTGCAGCGTCCACGTCTTTGTGGCCGGTGGTGGCAGGCGCCAAATCACTCATCACCACATTGAAGTCGTACGGCAAAGACGCTGTCTCCAGTTCAAACACATCGGCAACCATGATTTCAGTATGGGCTGGAAACCGACCGGCAACCGGCTTGATGTCGACTCCGACAACACGTCCTTTTTCACCGGTTATTTTGGCGGCATAAAGCAGCCAGGATCCCGGAGAACAGCCCAGGTCGAGAACTTTATGCCCCTTTTTGATCAGCTGGTGCTTCTGCTGGATTTCCTGCAGTTTGTAGACAGACCGCGCCGGATAACGCTCCTTTTTCGCCCGGCGCGTGTAATAATCCTGCCACTGCGTATTTTTTTTCGAAGCGCTGCGCCTCATAAAATCGGGTCGCGGGTTACGGGTTACGAGTTACGGGACGCGCATTTCGCGGCACGGGTTTCGAGTTCGGATTGTGCGCTACTCGCTACGATACACCAGTCCGCATCAGGTGGATTCAATTTTGAATTTTCGATCCCGGATTGTCCTCGTTAGGATATACTATCAGAGGCATACGAAGTCAATATTGTGAAGACCCGGATCGCTGCAACATCCAGATAGATTTTTCACCCATCACATCTGGTCGTGGGAGTAGTTTGGCTCGGCTAAGCTCGTCGAAGGCTAGCCGCGATGAACCCAAAAATGCGCAGCAAATATTAATTAATCCGCGGTCGCTTCAATCTGAAATCCAACCTCAGTTATCAGAAAGCAAGCTCATGTCCCCAAAGGGTTTTATCAAGGGCGGATTAATTATTTAAAACAAAGCTTCGGCAACCTCCGCGACGGTGTTGGCGCCAATCATATCAATCCCTTGAATGTCCGGCACCCGCTTTAGATTGCCGGCCGGTATCAGGCATCGCGTAAACCCCATCTTACGGCTTTCTAAAATTCGCGTTTCGACATGCCCGATGGCTCGCACCTCGCCGGTTAAACCGACCTCCCCCAGCACGACGGTTCCATCAGGGATCGGTTTGTCCAAAAAGCTGGAGGCCACTGCGGCGACAATGGCCATATCCACCGCCGGTTCCACGACCTTGACACCGCCTGCCACGTTCATGAAAATATCATAGCCCATCAGGTGCATGCCCAGCTTTTTCTCCATCACTGCCGTCAACAGCGCCACCCGGTTGGCATCTAGTCCCAAAATGGTCCGACGCGGGGTCCCGAAATTGGTGGCGCTGGCCAGGGACTGCAATTCCACGAGAATCGGTCGTGTCCCCTCCATACTGGCCGTGACGGCGGAGCCTGGAGCGCCGGCCGGTCGTTCCGACAGAAAAACGGCCGACGGATTGGCGACTTCATCCAGCCCGTTGTCTTTCATTTCAAAAACGCCGATCTCATTGGTGGACCCGAACCGATTCTTTACGGCCCGCAAAATCCGAAATATGTGATTGCTGTCACCTTCGAAATACAGGACGGTGTCCACCATGTGCTCCAGCAGCTTGGGTCCAGCGATCGCGCCGTCTTTGGTCACATGCCCGACCAGAAGCGTTGGAATTCCGGTTTTCTTAGCCATGAGCATCATCCGCACCGTGGACTCCCGGACCTGGCTAACGCTGCCCGGCGCCGAAGTTAAATCACCGTTAAACATGGTCTGGATCGAATCGATGACGACCACAGCCGGTTTGCCGGTTTCGATCATTGCCAGAATCGCTTCCACCTCAACTTCGGAGACGACCAGTAAATTCGACGATACCGTTTTCAATCTCTTGCTGCGCAGCCTGATCTGGCGGATGGATTCCTCGCCGGAGACATACAGGACGCTGTGCCCCTGGTTTGCCAAACCAAACAGCGCCTGCAGCATGAGGGTGGATTTGCCGATTCCGGGATCGCCTCCGATCAACACCAGGGTGCCCGGCACCAGTCCACCGCCAAGTACCCGGTCAAATTCCTGGATCGCGGTATGCAGCCGCAGTTCGGTTTCCAGTTCGATGGTATCGATCGGCACCGGTGTGGATTGCGGCCCGGACATGGTCCGGTTACGTCCCTGACCGGGTCCGCCGGCCACTGTTTCCTCCACGAAGGAGTCCCAGGTGCCGCAATCCGGGCATTTGCCCATCCACTTCGGGGCTTGATACCCGCAGGATTGGCAGCTGAAAATGGTTTTGGCAGTCTTTTTCACAATGGCAAATCTCCGGTATTTATGATAGACTTAGCTTGATAGTTTCTTGAAGTAGCACGTGATGTTGACAGGATCAAGCAGGAACCAGCCCGGCGTGTGCAGCACCTGAAAGATTGACTCCATTTCCTTTCCTGTTATCATGTTCAAATTCCCTATTGAACAATTTAGTGCAGTTTATCAATCATGAGGTAATTACAGAATGTTCAATCAGTTAAGCACAAACAAGGTGATCCAAAATTTCATCTTCCCTGCCATCTTGGTCCTTTTATGGTCCGGCATCAGCCTGGCCACCAAAAGGGATAACAATCATTATTTCGAGCCTTTGCAAAAAAAATTGATCCAGGACGGCTTTGATACCGAAAAGATCAACAGCCTGTATGAACGTCCGGAGGTCTATTTCGAGCACGAAGGTGTCAGCCTGCTGTTCACTTACAGCGAATCCAAAGTGGATTATGGCCAATTCTCCAATGACTGGTCGATTGAGCAGGCCAAAAAATACATGGAGACTTACCGGGAAGATCTGGAAAGGACGCAAAAGGCTTATGGCGTTGATAAAAATGTCATCACCGCTATATTGCTGGTGGAATCAGGCCTTGGTAAAACTCTGGGCACCCGCTCAGCATTCAATACCCTTTCCACCCTTTCTGCATTAATGTATCCGGAAGCCCGCCGCGACTTTTACGGTATGATCCCCAAAGCCAAACGGCCCTCCCGCAAAAAGTTTGAAAAGTCGGCCAAGAGAAGATCCAAATGGGCCTATGGAGAACTAAAAGCCTTACTGAATTATGCCGATCAACAGGATTTCGATCCCGCCGTGATGCCAGGCTCGTTTGCCGGCGCCATGGGACTGGCCCAGTTCATGCCGACGAGCATCATCGCCTACGGTCGGGACGGTGACAACAACGGCGATATCGACCTGCTCACCCACGCGGACGCCATGGCCAGCATCGCCAACTATCTCAAAAAACACGGCTGGCGACCGGGAATCAGCCGAAAAAAAGCCGAAAAAGTCATTTACCACTATAATCACGGCAAATATTATGTTAAAGCAATCCTGAAAATCGCCGACCGCCTGGAAAGCTAGTCTGGTAGCATCCGCAACTTTTACCTCAAAGTTAGGCATTAATTAGTTTTTCAATCTGAATGGGCTATGGCGATATAGGTTTCGGGTGTCAGGTTTCAGTTTTCAGGAAAGGACTAATTAAAAACCGATGTTTTAGGAATATGATCAATTGAATTTGAAACTGAATGACGCAAATTCGAAGTGTGTCAGCGGCTTGTGCTCGCATCGCGCTGCTTTTTAGAGGGGCAAACGCGAATAAAAAAGATTCCCATCCTTAATCTTAGGCATTTTAGTGCATTCTTGTCCGCCGGTTTTTTGGAGGATTAGGCACTTTAGGCATTTTTCCGATGAGTATCAAGGCAGCTCTCATCTTCGTCGCTTTATGCGTGCCCTTTTTCATGGGCACCATCTGGGCCATCGTCGACGTGGCCCAAAAAGACTTCGGCACCACGGGCCGGAAAGCTCTGTGGTGGATCATTTCATCCGTCCCCTTCATCGGATTTATCATCTATCTCATATTCGGTATGCGAAAAGGCAAAAAAACCGGCCTCACGATCTGAGCCCGCTGTTATTTTCTCCGATTTTCCACAAGATACAAGTTATCCCGTGGAACTTCTACCGCGGCGGATCTTTATGTTGCTAATCAGAAAGTCGGTTGAAAAAACGCCGTAAAACGGTTCGAGCGGCTTCCACTGGGACTCAAAACTCACACCTCACGGAAACCAACAGCAATCCACGAAACCCAACACCCAACTCACAACATACAACATACTATTTGACAATATGCTCAATTTCAGTTTGACAATGTCCCTTCTTTTCCTGTATTAAATCCACAGAAAATTCAAAGAAATGGTCCCATCGTCTAGTGGTTAGGACGCCGGCCTCTCACGCCGGTAACGGGGGTTCGAATCCCCCTGGGATCACCAAATACCAAAAGGCAACCAAATCCGGTTGCCTTTTTCTTTACTAGAAAGAATGAGAATAGGCGCTTCTAACCACCTGTGGTTAGGTCGTCCCGGATTTAGGGATTTAGGGGACGTCCATTGGAATATTGGTTTACAAAGAAAAAAATATTGATACGCAGATAAGATGCCGCGAAAAGCCCGCATAGACGCCTTAGGTGCCCTGCACCATTTTATTGTCAGGGGTATTGAGCGCCGAAAGATCTTTTATGATAACACTGATCGGGACAATTTTCTAGAATCGATACCCAAAGAGCGAGATATTATGTGATTACATATGCCTAATGAAATATGATATGTTTTCTCTCTTGAGACGTCATCCTTTTTGCACCAAAACTTCCAAACCAGGCACAGTGAGTAACGCATGATAATCCTTGGCGTCTGTCATTAGCACGGCATTTGCTTTTTTGAACCTGTAGTGCCGGCCAGAGAAGGGCCCCTGGACCGTAAGTGAAGTTACTCCAGTATACCGGAAGAGAATTCCAGCTTTCAATCGGGTTTTCTTTTGGGACTTATGGGCAGCCTTGAAAAACTCTCCTCCTGGAATAGGTCGATGATTAACTTTTTTTCCACAACAGCTCATCTTTGTTCCTCTTCATTTTCGCCCTCTTCGTAATAATAAACCGGTGTCACGGTGGTTTGTTTTTCTGTGAATCGCTGGATAAGGATCGAACCCCCAGACAAGGAAAGCCAGAGAAAGAAAAACTCTTTGAGTCCCTCGCTAATCAGGTAAGCAAAGAACGGAGAGACCCAAAGGCTCAGGCAGTTAAAACAGCCCAGAAGCTCTCCCCAAAATCCATGTTCAACAACGTCTCTCAATTTCCGGAATACATGCCATGGTCCGTCTTCCTCATAGAGGAGATAGGTAACTCTCCAAACACATAGGATACCGAGAATCAACCAGTAATACCGAATGGTGCTATTCATAAATGAGAGTTAGCTGGCCAGCTCGGCAATGTGCCTTGCAAACTAGCCAGCTTTTTTATCTTCAGGAAAAATTACTATACATTTACAACTGATATGGACCGTGCCCTCCAGAACCACCTAAATACCTGATCAACCCACCAATCGCTGGTTGAAGCGGCATCCCAGTCCTGTGGATTAAATGCCCGGCTGTTGGTTCGGATTCGAATCGTGTAGCAACCTGGAGGTCGAGTACCCCGGAGCAGGAAGATGTTGGTTTGACTCACAGAATTGTCCATCGGAAATCTATGCCAGTGCTGGTAATCCTCAACCGTTGGTGGAGGCGGTAGCGGTGGACTGTCAATCATTTCCATCGAACCTCCGCCACAACCATACTGGTCAAGTCTGGCATCTCTCAGATGTTTTGATGAGGCCGACCAGACAACTTTGACATGGATATCTTTACCCGTCGGTCGATGGATAATGGGGCATGTATTTGCAACCGGTGTGGGTATCACTACAGTGGAGTTCGCATTGGTCCACGGTCCAACGACGGTAGCCTCACGCCAACGAACTTCAAGAAAACTTGAATCGGGTTTGCTGTTATCGACTTCAAATGTTCTGTGGGCGCTCGTATCAAGAAGATTTATCACTCCACCGACCAATTGACCGAGTTCAAGCCTGAGTTGGTAACCACCATCACCAGGAGACTTCCAGGTTCGCCAAGGCATGATCCAATTTGGGTGCACCAAAATGCTCTCTGGTTGAATCTGGTACCAGCCATCAGCATCAGGAATAAAAGGTACCGGTGCTCCCGGCCCTTGTCTCGGAGCTGCCCAGGTGACCCCGGTTATCGGTATTTGAGGACCCCAAGGATCGCCGGGAGCAGGCCTGAAACTTCGAGTGACTCGATAATGGGTTGCCTTTTTCAGGCGAAAGCAACCGTGCAGATTGATATTTCCGGCATATGGAGCTGTGGCCGGGTTAACCCTTGTGTCATTCACCGGGTAGTAGCCGTTGGTTGTGGGCCGGTTCACGCGGACGCAATAACCGTCGGCATCATTATGATAAGGGGGTTCAAGATCGAGATAACCAGCGCTTTCGATGGATGCCTTATTTTTACACGGTATTTGGACTGGTTGGCAGTTGGGTGTCGAAATTGCGCTTCCCCGAGCTTCAAGGATGACGTTCAATATCGGTCCGGCATTCCAGCGGACGTCGAAAAAACCTTCTGAGTAAATGACCTCTTCAACCCCGTCCAGATCGTAGTCTTGAGTGACCTTGAAGGTGATGTCGGGAACGTCGAGTACCGGTGTCCAAACAGGAACATAGATGTCATGGCAGCGGATGAATGGGCCGATAAATCGTCTCGGATCGAATTTTCTAAGAAGATCCCTATCCAGATCGAATGACATTATTTCGGAAAGTTTTTTAGTATTTGATTTTCCCGTGAGAATCTTCTCTGGTAACGGTGGTGGCATTGCGCCAGGAAAAGCCAATTCATTTATAGATTCTTCGAGCAATGCCTGGCTTTCTCCATTTAAACTCCGATCCAGGGCGAGTTCGAGACGCTCGATGGTTGTATTATCGACCTGATCCCGGATTCGTTCGATAGCCTCCGGAAGCACTTTGGCGAAAGGTGCCGGGTCCGGTTCGGGTATGGGACCCCGAATGATCGGAGGGTCAGGCAACAGCTCGATTAGATCCCTGATGCGAGGCTTGAAAAACAGAAAGTAGCAGATCCGCCGTTTCTGAAAAGTGAGGATGCGGTCAATGTCCCAGTAAGGCAGAAAAACGCAGAACTTTCCACATTCATCGGTTCTCACTGCGGCAATCTCCTCCCGGGTGCAGAATAATGGGTAGAGCCATACCCAGGGCAAACCCACCGGAAAATACCCCCAGAAATTACAGTCTGTATCCTCTACATGCACGGTTGCATTGGGGACCGGCTCCAAATCTCCGGTAACCGGATCTCTCTTGACAACTTTACCGCAGATTCGGCGGAATAAAAGAAGGTCGGGATTCACTTTCCATTTTATCAGTTCGTGGACCCTGCTGATCTTTTTTCCTCTCAGTCTTTTCGAATCGATCCCGGTCATTTTTGAGAGAAATTTGGCACGTTTTTCCGTTAGTGGAAGCTGATCAGGATCCAACTCGAGAAACTTGGAGACATCTTTGGCATTGGATGCCTTTCCGGATTTTTTGTCTGCCATTTTTTACCTCCTTGATAAGGGTTAAAATGGATAAGGATGACGGATTTGCTTAATCAGTCATCGTTCCCATCATCTTCGTTTTCGCCCTGCGGGCAGCAACGGTACTCCTGCGCCTTGTCGAGCTCGAACTCGGGGCAGCATTCGACGTCCCCGAGCGATCCGGCAGCGCGCATCGACACCTCCGCCGCTCTCGAGGATTGCCGGGTACCCTATCTGCGCTTCGTGGCGTTTTGGCCCTAACCGCACATATCGAGCCGAACTATGATATTAGATGGAAGAACTTTTTTTAAGTAATTCTGATGGGCCAGTGCAATCAGATTAATTATATTTACTAGGTCAATATGGGAAATCTAAAACGATTGGCGTATGCATACTTCGATCGGTTTCGCCATTTGGCTTTTCCAAATAATTGGAATGGGGTCAGTATCAAAACAAGCGCATTTCCGTGTCCACCCTCCAAGGATATCAGGTTGGGAGACAAATTTAGGATAATGCAATGGAATATGAAGTGGTTACGTCAGCTGTCATTCCCAACTAAGAATAATAGAGCACACCGTTTAGATTGAGGTGAATCGACGTGAGTTCTAAATGTAGATGGGACGCACTAGCAGTTTATTAGCTTCCAATGAAAAGCAGCTTAAATAGGGTAGATAAACTGCTTTCCGATAGCACAATTACTTTCCTGTTGTCAATATTAATTGCGTATTTTTTCACTTCCGAGCGTCATTGCCAGGTCGGGCTCTTTGCCGGGTCGCCACGGCAATTACCTGATAATTCG
>JAAUXT010149543.1_pt1 | contig 11698 bp, 8 predicted proteins | sample 7278171 | NCBI WGS metagenome assembly JAAUXT01 (sample SAMN14350112, study PRJNA611818) | marine sediment metagenome | isolation source: surface marine sediment (1.8m) | place: French Polynesia: Moorea | collected 2018-08
CAAAATGATCAAAATGATGTCAAAAAAAACGTACTACTTGCACCGGAACCAGAAATAGCAGTACGATTTAAAAATGACAAATGACAATGACAGAGGGAATGAACCGCCTCGCTTCGTACACCTGACAAACGCAACCTGTGGATGTACTGAGTCTGAACTTGTGTCGTAATAGCTGCAGGAAGGTCAGGATTTGGTCATCAGGAGTTTACCTTTGAGCGTTTGCGGGGCTGTGGAGGAGGATGCCTTGCTTCTTCGCGTTGACATTCAAGTTTCTGCTGGGACTCACCGTGCACACACTGATTGCTGCTTCTCACAAAGACACACACGTCCTGGGACTGCCAATCGTTTTCCAACAAGACGAACCAGCCTCTCAAGGTTTGCACAGCCGTTCTTTTGCTGGAAGAGGAAACACTGAAAAATTTACGTCTGTTGTCAAAACTTCAAGAACAACAAAGACTCTTTACAACGCGAGCTCTGAGGACGACGTTGCCGCCGTCTCCGGCTCCTTTGTCAACACGGCCATAAAACCGAGAACCTGGCTGAAAAATCGCAGGGTCGCTTCTGTGCCGCATGTTGGATTGGACATAAAGCCGAGCACTGAACCACGCAATCCGGAGACAGACACCGGTGCCACGAGCGAAGATAAATCAGATCTTCCTGACAAAGCTGTCCCGACTAACGACGTCAAAGACCCTTCAGCTAAAGAGAAACACCACCGCGCAGGACTGCGGAAAGTGGGCATCCCTCTTCCCTGTGACACTTGCCAGAGTCGGTCCGCTCCAGCTGCCACGAGACGCAGACGCAAATCGAAACGTCTCAGGCATTTCAAGAAGCACGTTCGCAAGCACCCACCGGTCTTGGGTGAATTCGTGTGAATCATCCAATTTCTCAGACAGCAGCGAGTTTGAATCTCGTTGAAGCACCTGCCGCAACTGTGGTTTTGTCGTGCCTGCCTTGAGAGGTGATTTCTATTCAAGAATTGTAATTTGTGTACCGCCCGTCGACTCAAAAACGACTCCTACCATACCTACGAGTACAATTGCATATTGCTTGGACACAGGTTCCTTTCGAGAACCAGGTCAGTGATTTCATTTCCAATAAGTTGTTGAAAAGATTTGAAAAACAAAAGTTTTTCCGTCTCAGGTTGCATCTCAAATTTCAATCAATTTGAAAAACCAAATTCGTTGAAGGATATTTTCATCTGCGTTTGTCAGCGATCGTGCGAAAGCAAATTTCATTGAAGCACATGTACTTTTGACACTTGCGATCCAGCGTCTATTCTGAAGGAACAGTGAATCGACCGGAACTGAAGAAAACAACCAAGTAATTTTTTGACACTGATTTGGTCCCAGCAACGTTTGTTCTGAATGAGCGTCGTGTGGCGATCCTTGATGTGCACTCTGCACGTTTTGTTCGAAGAGAGGTTCCAAACAGACACCACAATGAACGTCTTTTGGCTGGAGCTGTTCAACAATACGTATACTCGTGTATGAGCAGTGAGTGCTCTCTCAGGAGGATTCTGTGTGTGTGTCTGCACCATGGCCATTCGGCGCTTATAGATTGCTTGCGACTCCCCAGGTCCTCTTAAGTCTGTCACTGTGTCGTCCTGCATCTTGTGCAACAAATGGTTGACACACGCAACGCAGCAAAACTCAAAGATTTTTTTCTGACTGCAGAACCAGGTTTGGGATGGGTTTGCGCCCGGCGATACGTGTAATCGATGGAGATGTGAAAGAAGAATCCTTTCCTCGGCGAAGAAACGACGCAGGCAGTGAATTACCGAAATGGCTTTCGCAGTTTGATGTTTCGCAGTCTGTGCGCGGAGGCTTTTAACGTTGACGGCAATTTACCATTTGAAGCGTCACAGATTGGAGTACTTTACTCTCGCTAACCTCATCAACCTCGTCCGTGAGTGGGAAGTGCGTAGCAGAAAAAGACACATCACAGCGGGAAGATCAGAACAAAGCACCGAGAAAGCGCTCGGAAAAACGATCTCATGCTTTCTCATTGTGATTACAACAGCGATAAAAAGGTTCTCATGTGAAAAGTGCGGTTTTCCCCCATTCCTGTTCCAACAACCATCTGGACCACCAGCCACACCGACATGTGAAACTGAAGTTTCCCCACAAAGGAAGTGAGAAGGAAGACTCAGAGGCGAGTGCAAACGCATTGAAACGAGCTGAGCTGAGCCTCTTTCAGCTGCAGCACGAATCGGGGGATCATTACACCCTGCCAAGTGCTTCACGAGCCTCGCACTTCCTCCACCCGACACAGAGCAAAAGTACTTGGCAGGATTCGGGACATAGGATTCAGTGGCGAAGCTGTTAGGCAAGCTGTCATTGTTGTAAAATTAAAGCTGACGCTCCTACTGGGTGGTAACAGTGTCAGATGAGGAACGGGCAGCGGGGGATTCGATCTCTGTAGGCGAAGGAAGGAAGGACGATACTGCTTTATGGCTGCCATCCGTAGAGTTCCGCCCGGAAACATTTCACGTGCACGGAAGAGGCACCGCCATACGAGAGAACTGATTGGGGCTCTGCTTCACTAGTCTTTGCGGCATGTTTGGAATACACATCGTTGCGCCGGTCACGTTGGCGCTCGTGTTCCTTGGGACCAACATACCAGGCGTCGAGATACACGTTGGGCCAGCCCCAGCCCCACTCACCAAAGAGCAGCAACTCAAGACTCTGTCTGCCAAGGAGGCGCAGAATGAGACAGGTGGAACAGCGGACAAAGTGACGAAAGACAAGGATGTGCGTGTCAAGGCTGATGATGCGCAGGTTACACGGCTGTCGGACCCGGTCGTCGCAAATGGAAGCGACGTCGGCCAGCCCCACACGCACACCGGACTGTTCCGCAGTGGCCGCGCGAAACGAGATGCGGAGCTTCATCCTGAACGGCTCAACAAGCCGCGGGGACGAGGAAAACAAAGGAAGAGTAATCAGATCACGCCTGGGAGAAATAAATTGGATACTGTGAACACACAAGATAAAAAACCTTGGAGAATTAAGTTAAAGAGACGACGCAAGCAGTTTGATATCCAATTACCTTTCCCTAACCGGGAGCCATGGGAAGGTAATTTGAATGAAAACAATTCCACCAATGATACCAACGACTCAGACAATGCCTTTGAGGACACCATGTACAACAGCATAGGAATTACAGGCATTGACGACATGGGACAGTTCACCATTATTGCAGATGGGTTCGACTCGCAGAATCAGAACAAGTCCAGGGTTCGGCGGGTGAAGAGACACAGATCGGGCAAAAAAGTCAGGGTGCCACTGCCGTACAATTCCTCACCCGAAGAAGCCGAGATCTTGCTCGCTGCTGAAGAAGGGAAAACACGCCATCATGGAAAGGGGCACCGCAAACACAGGAAGAGAAAGCGCTTGCCACCTCTGCATTGAGAGTTAGGGACAATGCAAATTGTGTTTGCACGCAGCTGTTACTTGTGTTGGGACATGTAAATGCACGCGAGGTATCATGATGTTCACTTACTGAATACACATGTATCGAAGTTGTTTTGACAAAAGTGTGGACTTTTTGGCTACACAGGTCGTGCCTGACATTCCAACTTGCTTTTGCGAAAATCTCCCTGCTTTTGGACGTTGAAAATTACAAAAAACTAAAACATTGGAAATGTGTGCCTTCTCGAGTTGTTGTCGTTGTGCGTGTATCAATCTTGCGCGTTTTGCAAGGTTCCAAAGAGTACCAAGACCTGGTCAACATTCCTGCTTCCGGCGTCGGGGCCCCAGGCACTCTTCCACCTCATCAAGACCTGCAGCTGCAGTTCCTGCAGAGATTCGCTTTCAGTGCAAAGTGGATTGTTTGTGGACTCTTTGTGCCTGCACTGGTTTCTTTGGAAACTTGAAAGTTGCTGTCTCAAGGTGGAGCAGTGCGTGCGTCGCTGGAGCTGTCGGCTCCAATCCAGCAACTCCCGAATCCTATTAGTCGACTCGTCCCTGGGGAGCACTTTCGGGCAGCAAAACAAGTCAGTCCACATAATTGAAACGCAAAGTTTATGGCTGCTTCGTTGAGCCAGAAACACGTGCACAAGAATAAAAACTCAATTTTCCTTTGGCAGAAGAAGAGTGTCGCAATTGCTGCGGATGAACGATTTTTGATGGTTTTGCAACAAGCGTTGAGGTCCTTGCGCACGGGTGCATCGGTTCGCAGTATGCACGCTGAGAAGAATCTGACAAATTCGCCAAAGCACAACATGTCGTGTTCTCGTTCATGATTTTCAAGTCACACGACGCAGATCGTGCAGGGAGGAAAATCCAAACCCGTGCGCAATTTGGAAGAAATTGGTCCCTCGCAGTGTCCGTCGTTCAGGGCAGGATCCTGGTGCTGCGTGAGCGATTTTTGAGGGTCTGGGACAAGCTACGGACATGTGCGGAGACTCTCTCTCCTCACGTACAACCATCCTTGGTGTAGTTGGTGGACAACACACACGCACAACTGAATCTTTTTTGACATTCGCGAAAGAACAACATTTGGTGCATGATTCATGCAAGTCACACGTCGCAGATCCAGCAGATCCAGATTGGCAATTTGAAAGAGATTCGTCCTTCGTAGTGTCCACAGTTCAGGACAGGCAGCTGCATGGCGAAAACCGGGAAAGCAATAACTTTGGTGTGACGTTACTGCGTAAACGATGTTGGTTCAGCAGTTTTTTCTGCTTCTGCGACTCGCATTCAGGGTCCAGAAATACAAAGGAGATTTTTATGGAAATTAACTTTCTGTCTGGCAAGTGCAGAAAGAACACTTCTTTTGGCACAATGCAGCTTGCGTGAGCGCCACAACAAAAACGTAACAACGGACAATCGGAAAAATGCTTGGGTTGGTAGGGGCCACTTATTGCCAGCCACTTCTTCACAAAAAATGCAAAAATTGGTCTCTAATCTGGAAGTATATTCTGCCTGCTGTTTGTCGAGTAAATAATTTATTTCCCGTTTCAGCAATAAAACTCGGCGGCCCACTGCTCCTTCTTGGAGCCCTCAGCGAGGCGGGCACCGTTATTGCTTCCGATAGATTAATTAATGCCCTTTACCTTCCCAAAATGGAAGGCAGCTCTCAAATATCGCTGCCCACAGTGCAATGAAGGTTGCCCGCTTTGATCTACATCACAAAGATATTGGTGCATCGGAAAGGGAAATGAGCCCAGATGTTGTTTCTGTTGCGATCTTTCATGGTACGGTGCAGTTTGGGCACATCTGTTTGCTCAGCATCAGGTCTCACGAAAGAATTTCTGCTTTGAAATCCCGTGCAGTAAAGGTAACTTATGAAAGCTTCAGGTGCAAAAAGGATATCTGAGAGTGGAGGAGAAGGTGAGATCGATAATTCATCCTGAGCTAGTCTACGATTTTAGTTTGTGGGCGTTGTCTTTCCCATCGAGGGAAGACGCAGCTTTTTACCCAGTCGACGTGACGTTCATATAAAATTTTTAAATTGTTGAAGAATAGCTTCCTTTGGTGTGTTTCTCAAACATGTTCATTGCGGTGTCAGAGCACAGAAGAAACGCCTCACTGAGGCTGACAAATGACAAACAATTAAATTGTGGGAAAAAAACTCAGAAAGAACATCAAATTCGCAAACATGGAACGAATGGTACCCTGAGACCAAGGATGTTCGTTTTCTCCTGTGAACACGAAACTTGTTGCAAGAACGCACTTTGCGAGTGCTGTGAAACACACAGAACCATTGTCAAAAGGTCACTTGGTGTTTGGCTGAGAATTGAGAATTCCGCCAAAAACCTGGGAAATTTTGGAATACTTTGCGACGATCGCCCTCCGCAGCCAGTGTGAATGGCCTGCGGATTCACCGCACGAACGCGGGTCTCGGTCCCCCTGATTGCGGCGACACACGGACCAGTCGGATGCAGCTCTGGTTCCTACGCATCTCATCATCACAGGAAAGAACTTCCTCAAGTTGCAGTTGATGTTCGCGTGCACGCATGAACAGCAACCTCAACCATTACGAAGCTGTTAGTTTTTGTTACAGAAAACACTCTTCAGACGAAAGAGTTCAGGACAAAAGGGACACAGCTTAAAAATGCAGGCCAATGATTGTTATTCCGAAGCGCTCCCCCAAAGTTGGGTTGGATGACAATAACAACGCAATAAAGGCCACTTGACAAACTCGGGCAGAATGCAAACACACGAATAAATCCCCAACTACAGCATAAACAGATAACAACAGCCATACCTCTGCGGAATCAACCTTTTTCAGGAAAAGCGGGTCTTGAATGCGAAATGCGCAACAACTGCAATTTGCAATATGGAGACGGAGAGGGCTCGCTTTTTCCCACATTACTTCCGACGTGACAATTTCAGAAACACATTTCTGTTTGCACGTTTTGCAATCCTGCCCACTCCCCCACGGCAAAGCTCGATTGCATCGTTGTGAGGTTTCCAAACTGCCGTGTGGGGTTTTGTTCTGTTTTCGAGCATCATGTGCGGTTGGCGTTAATTATCCATCTTCATGTCACAATGCGGCGGTGATTGGCGGAAAATCTTCTTGTTTGCAAACGACACAAACAAAAGAAGCAACAGAGCGTCTTGTCTTGACGAAGAAGAACCACCTCACACAAGTTCTTTGAAATCTTCCCAAGAAGAAGAAGAAGCTTGTCAGAGAAAGTTTTCGGAGAGCAGCGCCGAGTCTGGCGAGTTGGAACCTCGCAAACCCTGCAGGAACCTCGCACGAGAAGGACTCCCGAAAGGAATTCGATGTGACGCGGACAGAGGCGAACCCACCTCGATTCTCTCCCGAGGACGGACTTTTGCTCAATAATGCAGAACTTCATCTGCATATATACTCTGACCCGGGAGCAGCGCACTTTCTTTCAAGGCTTTGCAGTTCGCTATCCAAGGAACATCATGGCGCCTCCCCCCTTCTGTTTGCTCCACCACATGGCGCAGTCTGTGTATTGTCCTTTGGTGTCCGGGACATTGTTGTTGATGGATGTTTCCTGGGAGATGTCACCTTTCCGCCAACATCTGGCCTCCATTCCATTTTTAAGGACTCACCAGGGATTTAAACGCTGCATGAATATCTGACAGTTTTGCAAAATTGTGCTCTTGTGGCTGCAAGGACGATGTTTGGAAGGGATGATTTGTCGACCATCCGGAGCACCAAGCGAAAACAAATGCAACGAAATGGACTCAGGAAAACCATCCATCTTTCTTCCTTTCTTTCTCTCTATTTCTTTGTTTCTTTCTGTTTTTTTCTCTCCATCTGTCTCGGTCTCGGTCTCTCTGCAGAATTATATGACATTTCGTGGTTACGAGGGACATGTGCGTATGTGAATGTGAATGACCTGAAGTCTGAAACTCTGCCAGGGGCAGAATCCGCTGGCCACTGCAAGGGTCCCTCTTGACGACCAGCATAAACCTTGGTTGGTGGTTTCCCGCACGCAGCTCAGACAAACAGCCCAGGACTCAAGCAGATCTTTTCGAGCCCTCACGCCTCGCGAACAAATTGCCCCCTGCATCTCTTGTACTCGTACACGTGCATTTATCACACAACGCAAGCAGTTCTTAGCGATATATCTCTGACTTCGGCTGTCAGAACCTCATTAAGAGCGGGCCGGCGACGATCCTCCAGATCTGGAACTGCCAACGTTGTTCAAAGAAACATTGACGTGGTTCGAGGACTCCTCTAGAATGCACCAGAATTTCCTGTCTTGAGAACCAACAGCCCTGAAGAGTTTTTCGCGTGGCTTCAATCGATACACGCGCAATCAAGGGCCTCGGGAGACACCGGCTTCGTGTGTATCATCTGTATCCTCGGGAAGTGGTTTCACAAAATTGAGACATTCAAAGGTGGCTTGATTGCTCCCCTTGATGCCTTCCTTGTTATGTAAATATGAGGAATGATAAAAGTCACAGCCGTTTTCAGGCGGAGATGAATGTGCTCGGCACACATGAATGGGAACAACTATCCCTCTGCGAGTCGAGAGCAGCTTCTTCATTTCGCAGGTTTTTTCTTCCACAAGCGATGGTGCCTTGTGATCAACTGCAGGTTCTTTGGCCCACGACATTTGATATTCTGTGAGCTCTGTTGATTCCAAAGACAGTCTTTCAGCTTGGGCAACGGTTATTCACCCCAAGGCGAACTTTGAGCCTCCATTTCAAACCAATGGCCTGAAACAAAACCAACGCTGTCCCTTGGTTTGCAGGACTTTGGTGGTGAATTGCACCAGAGCTCGTTCAGGAGACAAATGGCTGGGTTGGTTCCTGGAGGCGTGCTTTGGAGAGTTGATACGATCACTATCTGCGAGTGTTAAATGTGCGCGTGGCTCTTGGTTCCGTCAGGGGTTCGCAGAACTGCCAGTCTTTCCAGAGCACGGTAAGCCAGACGCCGAACAAGACTCAGCACTCGATTTTTTCCACAGTTCACTGCCCGACTTCTGAACACAAGGTTGTTGGCGCAAGATGTTTTCGCAAAGTTTGCCGCAAAACAGACTTTCGCCAGGAAGGGCGCCACGCCCAAAAGCGAAGGTCACGATGCTGTTTGAGTCTGTGCATCACACCGATCGCCTCGTCTCAGCGTCGACGCGAGGCGTGTTGTGCGCCGCACCGCGCATGTCTCATGACAGGCTCCTTGTTTTATGAGTAGATTCACAGCTATTGTCACCGGACAATGACAGATGCAGAAGCTTGCACCACCGCTGCAAAAGAAAACGGGTTGCTTCATGTGTGATTTCGTTGCTGTCTCTTTGCCACCGGAAGAAGCGACGCTGGAGCTCGTGCGGATGCACATTGGAGGATAAAGCGCGGAATTATACACAGGAATAGTAAATGCAATAATTGGTCTCCTCGAGCCTCCTTCCTGTGAGAAGTCTGGGCGTCTTTGAAAGAAGCACAAAGGGAACACTGCGGCAGATGCTGGATGTAAATTGGATGAATGTCAATACTCCTTCTGACTGACATTTACAGTCGATGTTGTCTCCGTGTAAATATGAATGCGAACAGCGATTCACCGCAATTTCCTTTTCGGATCTGTGAGCAGGGCCCTGCAAGTCTAACTCCTGCTTGTTGATTCATGGCTCGAATACATTTCTGCCCGAAGCAGCTTATCTTGAGGCTCCACAAATGTGCAAAGTTGTGCGCTTCAACTCCAAAGACCTGGGCGAATCGATGACCCCAGATAAGCTGGCGGACGACATTTACACAAAACTCACGTTCTCATGAAGGCCATATTTGAAGAGATGAGAAAGCACAGCTGCTGGAGCCAAACAGAATGAATGTATCACCTTGTGGAGAGGCTAATCGGAGTGACGCCGGGGTCGGGGTCTGATATGGATCAGCGCGCGAGACGCCCGGCGGGGCGGACACCGCGGGCGAACCCTAATTGAATTGGGATGGGATCCGACCCAGGATTAATCACCAATTCGGGACAGTCGCGTGTCTATAATTTGACCACACATATACTCGTGGACCCGGAGCTTCGTTCAGTCTGCAGCAGAAACCATGGCAGCTCTACAGCCTGTGGGCACATCAGACCCCAGTACCCAGTACATATATATATGGGTAGGTCACTGGACGCCAAGCACGCGAAACTTGTTGGGTGGCTATGGACGAGAAGTTGCGTTTTTCCTTTGGGACAAGTTGGGCACGTCTGCATTCATGAGGACCACAAAATCTTTCACGACTTGCTCATCGGGCTGGTCAAAAGGTTGCAGAAACAAGAAGTTCAGTTCATTCACAGAGTTTTCCTGCCCCTGGCTGCACAGGCTGTGTCTTCACGGGAAAGTTCGAGTCTGTTCACCAACAAATAACACTGACAATTCAAAGGGTACTCAACTTTCTTTTGAAAGATAAAATAATATTGTGAATCGAAAAGTGTTTTCCACAAATGCAATCGGACTGGTTTGCTGGAAATGCTGCCATTTCTGGAAATTTATGCACACCTGTTCTCCTCACTCGTACCCAGCTTCTCTCTCTCTCTCTCTCTCTCTCTCTCTCTGCAGTGGGCACCAGCACACACAGAAAACATGTATGCAAATTGCATTGGCAGGTGAACTTCATGAATGCGTAAGCACTTGGGCGCCTGCCTCTGGTTTCGGTTCTCTCTCAATGCATTAGTTGCGACGCTTTCCTTTCCACTTCGGATACCTGGCGTCTCCGGCTTGAAATGCCAAACCTCCTTTTTGATATCACTCTTGTCGCGCCTGTGTGAAGTTCCGGGAGGAGTTGTTGCAGTCAGCAGCAAAGGAAAAAGCTTTCAGTCGAGACTTGTTCTTCGCGCGTCTCCGGAATCGGGTTCGCCTGTCAGCAGCGTCAGACGCCTCAACCGACGTTGTGGCGTCACGTTGGAGAGCAGGTTCTCAGCCTGACGACATCTTTGCAAATGGCCTCAGTCGGGTTTGCCCATTGCCCAGCTGCACAGCTGCGAAGCATGCCATGAGTGAGCGGGTTGTGAATGCACAAGGATTGTCATTGCACCTTCTGTGAAGGCTGCCACGCGAAGAACGCCCAACCGTGATTTTGTTCGATTTTCATCGACTTTTATGCATTTCCACCAACGTGTCTGAGACGCACGTGCACGTTCTGATTGGAAGTCACGCGAAATACTTTGTCTCGACCGCACAAAAATTGAGCAACAGTTATCTTTGTTTCTGTCGTAAGTATCGATCAAGGCGGTCGGCTATTGGAGACGGACGGAAACTTTTTCGGTCATGTCTGTTGTCTGACGGCAAAAAGGACTCCACAAGCAGACTTGGCTTTTTGTGAACAAACACGCAAAATGCGTTTGATCCAAAAGCATGGAATCTGACAGGCTTGATTTGACAATTTTGTCACTTCTTCGCTTTGTCTTGTTGAATTTGTTGACATTTATTGACAAGAATACACATTCACTGTTTGCATCTGCGCGTGACACAGTCAAGGGCTGTTCTTCTCCTTTTTGTTCGTTTCTCCGTGAAAACACTTTAGATTTGTGCTGAATCTGCGACACCAACATTCTGAAAGTGCTTGAGAGGAGTGAAGTGCGTGTCTCGGAAACACGAGCATGTTTCAACTCGCTTTGAACATACATCCCATCAAACTGCGAGTCACGATGGATGTGTTCAGCGCTCTGCTGGTCGACGTCGCCGTGCTCTTCTGCGCGCTGCTTCTGTTGGCGAAGGGGATTCACTGGCTGGTCCACGGGAGGAAACCAGGTATATTCTGGATTGTTTTGAAGGAAAGTGTGTTTTTCTTTCCGCTGGTGATCACTTTCACAGGTGTATCAGTGTCCCAGCTGGGGAAGCTCTCCTCTTCCGGCGAGAACGCAGCTTTGCTGTCGCCCTGCAGAAAGGTCCGTCTCCATCAGACAAACCCTGCACAAATTTAGCAGCGGGCGAATGCGCGCACACGCACGTACGACCTTCAAAACATCCAAACGTAGCAATTCTGAGGGATTGGCCTGGGAATCGCGCCAGACTAGAACCTGGCTTCCTGGAGCCCCAGAGAATTGCACGGAAAACAATGACTGAATGCCTTTGGGACGGTTTTCGTGCGCGGGAGTCGGGTGCTGGCGGTTTCCTACCCTTGACCCCAACTTCCCAATTCTGAGGCCCTCCAAAACACGCCCCTCACACATGTCTTTTTCTCTCACGGTTTTGCAACCTTTTTGGTTGCACGTCAAACATGCAAGCTATGCTGAGGGAAGGTCTCTCCCTGGGGGGGGGGGGGCCCCCCCCCCCCCCCCC
>JAAUXT010110385.1_pt1 | contig 11697 bp, 14 predicted proteins | sample 7278171 | NCBI WGS metagenome assembly JAAUXT01 (sample SAMN14350112, study PRJNA611818) | marine sediment metagenome | isolation source: surface marine sediment (1.8m) | place: French Polynesia: Moorea | collected 2018-08
AAATTTCTTCTTTTTCTCCCTAAAATCAGTATGATCCCTGAAGTATTTTTATACTTCCAAGAGTATAAATGAAGATGGGTAATAGGAGAAGGAAAGGAGCCTGATGTGGTTTATTTACATTCACACGGGGCACTGTCAACGCCAAAAGAAGGAAATATAAATTCCAAACCTCGTAAGAGCTTACAACTTTCCTCTGGGATCCTGATAATCCACAGATCTGCTAACGAAATTAAGTTTGCAACATTTTGACCCAAAGGATGATTTTCATGGCTTGATGGTGTTCCACAAGACAACACGGGATTTATGTCACTTTTTGCCTTTGTCCGACAACAAAGCCATTGAGCCAAAAGACCTGGTTCATCCTGAATGCAATGCATCTGCGTCGCGGCTGTGTTGTCGCTCCCTTCGCAGACTTACTGCATTTTGTGTGTCCTAGCGTCCTTCATACCCGCCCCGACCAATTCTGCCCGCATCAGGTAGAACTCCTAGATTTTGGGTACGGATTTGACCCTACCAAGTTGGTGGCAGAGAAGAAAATTTCCTGGGCGAGGGGATTTGACCCGACGTTGGGTAGAATTCCTGGTCGGGTCCTCTGCGTGTTACACCGGGACTCAACCCGTGATGCCTCCAGTGTGAACCAACCCTGACGACTGCGTCGGGTCGGACTCCCCTCACAATTGGACACCGCTGGACCGGAATTAAAAGCGCGGAACTCGCATCGTAATCTCCAGCTCGATCAGACACGTCTCACCCAGCTGCACTGAAGGCTGTGAGGCCTGTAGCTGAGACCACACTGGGTGCGTCATACTTGGCATCGCAATGATTGGGACTTCTCTGATGGGCGCTGCGTACGTCGGGTGGTCAGACAGCGACGCAGAATGCAGAGGCTTGTCTGGGCACGCAATGCGTCAATGGCGCTTTCAGTGCGACGTCCTCAGCAAGACAAGAACACACAAACAATGAGGTCACGAGTGGTTCCGAGAGAAACCGCAAAGCTGTGCGAAGCCACATCCAAGACCAAAGCGTTGGTCGACAGAAAGACGCTTTCACAACACCTCACAATACGCAGTCACAATCCCTGGCTTCACGCGCCCGTTCCTCAGAGCGCATCGCGTGGTGCGTCCCTGATTGAACTTTATTCTCTGAGGGGCACTTTTCTCTCGGCGGGATCAAAGCCTCAAGGACGCTCCAAATTAACCAAGGTCACCTCCCCGGACGGGCGACCCTTATCACCGGGTCGCAGAAAAGAAAACAATTGAAACTGGCAGCTTCGGTCGAGTTCACACTGGACTCGTCGTTTCATCTCACGATCCTGTACACGTTTGTGTGAACAGGCTCTGATCCTCGTTCACCCCGTGTGGCTCCATATCCAAGAAAAAAATTTCAAGTCGTGCAGCCTTACCTCAGGGAAAGTACGTAACACTTGAGTCAGGCAAGCACACATTCCCCCCAGGACGAATCGCATGGTGCATCCCTTGTCGAGCCCCGGGGTGGAAGGATAGACCCTACTGCATCAGCAGGACACCTCGAGACAGTAAGAACACTGCGCAGTCAGTTTCAGATTGCACAGAGAGAGGCGCGAGACCTTTCCTCTCAGGGAGGTTCCGTTCCGCAAGTAATTCCGAGGAGTGGTGGAAATTCATTGAAATGCCTCTAGAAGTCCAGGCTGCAAGGAGGCGCTATTTTCAATTCTTGGCTCCACAGAAGGCCACAGGTCTTTGCATTTATGCTGAACTGCACTGCAAGCTCAGACATGCTCAAGAATTTTCCTGTTCACATAAAATTGTGTCGGACTGCAGTCAAAATTTGCGGGTTTTCCCCTGCATGCAGGCACGGTGCTGCACCCTCGCATCGGTGACGAACAGGGTTCCAATCAAAGTCGTTGTCCACTCCATGAGGCCTGGAACAGCAACCTTCTTTCTGCATGCTTTGGGCACATTTCAGTCCTGTTCTTTGTCGTTCGTCATTCCCTCTTCCCCTGTGTTGTTGCGGAAGAATCAGTTTCGCAGGTCGATCAGTGAGGCTCGTCAAGTCTTCAGTCCCAATCATCAGGCTCCATTCATTGCACTAGCCATTCAACTTCCAATTCCCGCACACCAGATCTCCGCTCACACTGAATCCGTCTGTCACGCAGCCCCAACCATCATCAGGAAGTTGGAGTCACATCTTTCTTCAGTCAGGTGTCCCAATTCAGGCAAGGGTTCCGGGATTTCTGGGTCCGTTTCAAATTTTGTGTGTAATTTCAGGTGCACACGTTGGAGAGAACACCGGAACTCCCTGTCTCCATCTTAAGCTGCAAGGGACACAGCTTATGTCGGAGCCAATGTGAACCCGCCCACACTCCCGTCCACACCACACCTCTGGGACACTAATAAACGTATTCTTTGTCTCAGTGCAGTGAAGACTTCAGTAGCTTTACTACCTCGTTCCTCCTTCTTACGACTACATAAAGCTTCCCCCTGACGAGAAAGGAAGGCAGATTTAGGATTAGGAAGAGATGATCTCGGGAGAATGATTGCCAGTGCCTCGGGTGAGTGCGTTTCACACTGGACGCGTTGTGGGGTGGTGTTTCTCGTATTCAGGTTGACCAGTGAAACAGAGTTGAGTAAGAGCAGCGCCCATTGACTTGCACAGGCTGGCAACGAAATCATTTGCCCAATGTTAAATTGGAAAGACAACCCCTCGTGTTAGTCAGATCATCACTCAAACAAATCCTGGATTTGCTCCTGTAAACTTGCCTGTAGTGGATTGGTTGGGTTTGCACCTACTGACCACCCACTGTCCACTGCATGACCGCTGGTCTGAGATACGGTGGCCTCCTGTCGGCCGGTCGCCCACTGCGCTGAGCTACGGGTGGGGCGCACGAAAATTGACTCATCTATCATCCTGTGCGCGAACGGACCGCGATAAAGTGGACAATCTTTCTGAAGACGCTGCTCCAAGCCTGACTTTCACGTCACGAGAAAACATGACAGTCAGGGAGCCAGATGCATTTTTTCTATTTTTGACATTGAACAATGTGTTTGTTTTTTGGAAGTTGGCCTCTCCAAAGAGCTGACGCTGGTGGGCCGAGTCGTTCCCGTGGATCCGCTGGAGGTGTTCCTGTCTGGGCGCGTCATTACAAGCAGTCACACAGCGCCTTGACCGTTTGGTGCAACTGAGACACATCCTTCCCTGGCCTTTTGCTGCTGCAGAACAGCGTTTTGAGGCTTTGGGCGCCTCGAATTCTCTGAAGCCGGTTTGTTGCAGGGCCAGAAGTGGCCAGACTGGAGTTGCGTGAAACTGACACAGCACAATGTGAAACTTCAGCACGTTTTTCAACTGTGACTCCACTGAAAAGACAGTTCCAGTTCGTGTCATTTCAACAGAAAAACGTTCAAAGTTTTGCTGGCTTTAAATTGTTCGTGCCTGAGGAACAGTCCACCTCAATGCATTTCTGCAACAGCTTCAAAAAGAGAGAAAGCTTTGCTGGTCTGGTTTCACGTTTTTGGTTTCAATTAGTTCTTGTAGAAAAATCTAATTGCGAAAAAAAGTCATCCGAAAAGGTCACCAGCGGCAGGTTGCTGAAGTCTGCAAACGCGGCTTATTAGCCTGAAAAGCCGCCCACTTGCTCTCCATCATGCACCATTGTTCAAAAAATGACTCAAGAAATGTGATCATCGCTGCTCTACTTCTCAACAGAGGAGTACGCGCACTCCACACGTCGAGGGTTCGGGTGACGTTGAGCCTGGGGACCATGTTCCTGCACAGTACCGTCAGTTAAAATTGAAATGGAACCAGGTGCATTTGCAATTGAACTGAACAGACACGGAAAACACTTTCAAATTTGACACCTTCTCACTGCTTGTAGACCGTGCCTCGCAAATCTTGACCGAAGTGAAGTTGGAACAAAGATTCAACGCAAAACTGGGTCATAGTGGCAATGGCACAGGATGTGACAGGTGTCGGTTCTAGACAGCCCCTCCCTCGCAATGCAAGGTCGAATCTCGACAGCTTGTGAGCAGGACATGTATTTCCTTTCAGCGTGTCACAGGCGTGTGCTGGTCCTTGCTTTACTCAAACCGAATTTCAAACACAAAACAGAAATGTTTCAAACCTTCGTGTATTGAACTCGAGTCCCAACAGGATATTTTGTCTTTCACAAAGTGAAATTCTTTCAAATCTGTCAGTGTCGGGAAACAGTTGGCGTTGCTCTGTGCTCTGCAAACACAACAGCTCCTGACTCTTGCTCCGACTCCAATGGGAATTCAGCCATAAAGACACAGAAGTGTAAATTTTTCCCCAAGTCATTCACTCTTCGTCAGATTCGCCCTAATCTGACCGCTTCCAGCTGCCGTTCAATTTCCGGTTTATTCAGCGGCAGATCTCTCTTCTGCGGGGCAGGAGGCAGGGCGTTGACTAGGCGGAGCCGACCGGGGTGCGGGCACGAAGAGCTCTGACCGCTCACGTCTCGCCACATCACGTTATTCACGTGGTCAATAAATAAGCACTTTGAGCTTCGGATCACTTTTTGCTGTGGGACGTGTGCGCATTGCTCGAACTTGTCTCACTTTCATCTGCGCACCACATGAAATCAAAGCACGCCAGACGCCGCTGATTCATTTGCCTGTGAATCTTGATCTTTGTCCGAGTGACAGACGCAAAATTCCTGGTTTGGTGATTGTCTTGTACTTTGCAAGTAAGTGCCTGTCTTGGCTTGGTTTGATCTGAATTCCCCTTGAGAATTACCCTGCCCCATCCACGATGCAACAAGACAAGACTCATTCTTGCAAAATCTCACCCCACACCAAACTTTGTCTTCAACTTCAGATGTTGTGAAACACTTGGACAGCGCGCATGCAGCTGGCGCCTGCGAAGAAAAAGACATCCACGATAATTGGACAAAAACAGGAAATGTTTTTCGTCGGATTTCCGCCAAGCCACTGAACCGGCCAGAGCCAGACAATCGTGCGTCCCAAATGTCAGAACATCTGAAGCATCTGCGTGGGTTTCCTCAGGAAACTGGCCGTCACAAAACACATGGGCGCACACCCTCATCCCCCTTCCAAGAAGCCGGCGTCTGCATACCTGTGGAAGACGTGTTTGCAGGGCAGTTCAGGAGGCACGGGGTTCTGAATCATCTGACCCAAGTGGAATTGGCCCACGGCGAGGCCCAATTATTTTCAGAACGTGCGATGCGCACTCCTGAGAGTGGACACGTGTGAATCTTCTCTGACTCTCTTTGTCTCTGTCAAACTGTTTGATTCGCTGTTGTGTTGGCATCCCGTTCTACATCTGCTCTGGGTCCCACATGCGGTGCTCGAAGACGTGTCACCCTCTGTGAAGCCAAACTACAATGGTGTAGGCCGCCCTGTTCAATGAGAACAAAACGTTGAACTATAGCTCTTGAGTTGCACTTTCTTTGAAAGAAGTGACACATGCTCTCCTCTTTAGAGACTCTGCCGAGAACGACAGACTCAAATCAAATATTTATTGCAGTGTCGGCAGGAGTTTGCTCTCTAATTGACCAAACAAGAACAAAACATCGCGTTCTTTTGAAAACAGACACGCTGCATGCCAAATATCCTATGGGCAGATCCCAATCCTGAAAACTTTTTCGTTGAAATGATGGAACGCTTGTCAACAGCAATTTAAAATCAAGAGACAACACCCCACGAGTACTCGTGCGCAAGTGTGTGGAGTTCTTTCCTCGTTACCGCCCAAGGGCCCGATTTCTTCCTTCATTTGTTTGTGCGTGCGTAGTGATGGATGGTTTCAAGCAAGAGGAACCTCGGGACATTACAACTTGAATCCCTATCCACCAAATCCTGGAGCTCAGTTTTGATGTTTGTCACCATCCTGCCCCAGACTGAATGCAACCATGCAGCCTTGTTCCCCCTGCAGTTCTGGCCTGTTTCACACCACATGCATCAGCACTGTATCCACAATTGCCAATGTCACTTCAGTGTCTGAGCGCAAGCCTCAAAACGGAGAAATTGAGAACACTTCAGTTCTTTTCGAGTTGCATTGAGGCGAAATGTGATGAAAGACGGATCTCGGTTGGGAGCGACTTGATGGGCCTTGAAATGTGTTTGCATACGGCGTGGAAAACTGCGCGAAAACAGCGGAGAATAGATGAATCAGAAGATCCTGCTCCACAGTTCATTGCAGACTTGATACAAATGCAGATATTTAATCTAAAGTTGACGATACAGCGGGACATGACTCAAAAAGGCGCAGAGGCGGATCCAGGATTGGGTCGAGGCTCAGCGGACAGAAGGGCCCCGGAATCACGTCACTACAGAGCGGAACAAACCAGCGATGGCTTTTCATCGTGATCAGCTTCAGACTCAGGTTGTTGGAGGCCGCCATTACTTTTCATGTCACGTGGGAAAAAGATACGTTGTCCTGAGGTCACTTTCACCACCAGTAACACTCAACTGAGACTGACCGGTGTCAAGCTTGCTTCAGCTGGTTCTTTGCTTGTGAAACCTTGGACTGGAAGCGCTTCACAGAAAGAAACAATTGGTGGGTAAGAGGGAGTGGGAGCAGTTATAGTTTTCTTTGTTTTTGTTTGCCTTCTGACGAGTGTCTTTTGAAGCCCAACACGTTTTGTCTTTGTTCTTGTCAGCGCAACGGTAATAATAATTTTCTTTTGCGTCAAAGTTCACAGCACAAGGCAATTTGGAGACCGAACAAAACAGGGTTCTCAAACATTTCTTTCTGTCTGCAGGCAAAGGCAAAGTGTGTGCCCATGTGTGTACATATATGTGGTGCGTGTGTACATGTACGTGTGTGTGGTCTGGTCCACCACAAGGTCAGAAGAAATTTCGTCTTGCGTGAAGCTCTTGACTTTGGCGAAAGAGTTGAGAACTGTTTCGCGCTGCTGGGATGTGTTGACCCACACAACATTGACTCAACACAGAAGTCAACGGGCGCCTGTGTCGAGGCAAATCTCCAAACTGATTCAGACTGATTCAAATCCACGCACGCTTTCAAGACGATGTCTTCTTTTCAAATGCAATTTTTTCCACAAACACAACGTCTCATTACAAAGCTGAACGATGCCTCAACATGAAGGCTCGCTGCGGTAATCTTGTGTGACGTCCCCGCGAATCAAACTCTTTTTCAATTTCATCCTCCCTGGAGCACTTTCTTTTCGGAGAAATTTTTCTTGGCCTGGTTCACAAAAGACGCAACTTTTGCCTCGCTGTTTATGCAGACGTTTTCTCAGTCTGAGTTGACACAATGGGCCATTTGATGGAGCAGGGACACAACGCGTCACGCGTCCGATGTGAACCAGGCCTTTGTGTTGCCCATCGGTGGAGCTTGTCTGTTAATGAGTGCAGAAATCTGGAGGACACGAACAACTTCTGATCTGCCTAATCTCTCATTGCATCAGTTCTTGCCTTTGAGGAATGATTAGTCAGTGCAGACTTTAAAAGCATGTACGGCGGGGTATCTTTGTCAAAGAAAGGCAACGCTGCAAGCCATAGACATCTGAGCTCAACAGTCTCATCTTTCTTTATCTCCGGGTCAAAAACTGTTTCATCGTCTTGAGATGGTACCTGAGTGTTTGAAAAGACGAAGAACTTCAGCAACTTTGCCTCAGATTTTAGTTCAAGGTTCCGAGTCCGGGTCGAGGCTTCATTGTTTGGGAACCAAATGACAGGTTGGGGACGAAAGGGTTCGAAGGACACGATCCTGCTCCAGAATTCGAGTCCTGACTGAGTCCAAGCTCCAGATTTCCCTCACGATTTTCCACTGGACACGACGCTTCGTGAGTCAGTTTGGAAGGGGTGGGGGCAAATGAACACGATTTTCTTCGGCCGATCAACACAGTGCCCGACCCTATGGACGAACAGGGCTGTTGATCGGCACGAACCCACTGGTAAAAGGTTCACCACGAGCCATGGCAATGAGCAAAACACTAAGCCAAAATCCCAGCTGCTTTCGCCCGCTTCTGTCCTCAAAGAAACTGACTATTGCAACGGCTTTTGAGTAAATGCTGAGTGGGTCTCATTCACAGAGCGCAGTGTGTGGGAGGAGGCACTCCAGGAGGAAAGTTCCTCACACAGGCCACTCCGCCCGAGAGCCGGAACTGCGTCCTCGGGCACTTTTTACACAAGGCACAGGTCAAGTGTCGCGTGCCGATTTCTTCGAGAACAGGCGGTGCGACGACTTGAGACACAGCGCTTATTTGTTTGCTTTGGAATCTAATTCTCGCAATAATCCCACGCGCAGGCAGATTGAGGAGGCGGAGGTCCGCGCTCTCTTGACCTCCCAAAATTATTTGGCCCCTTCTGTTTTTCCGTGCGAGGACAACACACAAAGAAAAATGCTTCAAAACTTCCCAAAATTTGGACAAGGTCATTCTCGTGTGTACTCAACCAAGTCTTGAGTCCTCCCACGTTGGGTCTCCTGGAGGAACACAAGCTCTGAAAAATCAAGACATTCAAGGTCTGATACGGCTCCAACCACAGGCTGGAGAGGAAGCTATGCCTGCGTTCGCATCAGGAAAAGAAACTTTAGTCAGCAAGCAGTGCATCTATCTGTCTTGGAGGAAGGCCCCGGGACGCCTCATCCCTCCTTGCACAGATCCGTCTCTCACCAAACGGCGCCGGTTTGCTTGTTGTCTCAAAAACTTCAGACTGGCACTCGAAATGGATCTCCAAACTCTGCAGCAATTTCTCTTCCATGCAAATCTGACTGTGAAAATACGAGTGCAGGGACATAACGAGACACGGAGGAACCACTGGAAAAAAATGAGTTCCATCCATTACGCTCAATTCGCAGCAGCTGCATTAAAGATTGATGAGCCCAGAAGCGGAGAGGAACTATTTTCCCCCACCAGGGGGTGTAAACCTGTCAATCCATGACAGCACACAGGGTGGATACTCAGGATTTAAGATTCTTCTGGATCACAGGGACAGGGATGTGGGGCATACCGTATCGCACAACCTCCACTGGCTTGATTCACACTTCGCACGCGCTGTGCGTTACCAACACAAGCTTGCATGCACTTGGTGTGTTTAGCCAAGGCAAGAAGGTCGACTTGAAACCCAACAACAAATGTGGCTGTTTCATCGTCCTGAGATGGTTTGGTACAAGTCTTTTGCTCACAGTACGCACACGCACACACACGCACACTCAGAAAAATGTGTGCGAGAGAGAGAGAGAGAGAGAGAGAGAGAGAGAGAGACTGACAGACAGACAGACAGACAGACAGAGACAGAGATAGAGGCAGAGAGCTCTGTGTGTGAGTGTCTGTGTGTGTGTGTTCTAACTTGGAAAAAGGGAAACTTGGTCCATCTTGCTCAGCCAAAGGCACAATTTGCTTTTTCGTGGTATGAGGTCCCGAGGCCAGCGAATCATTCACATGTGTGTGTGTGTGTGTGTGTGTGTGTGTGTGTGTGTGTGTCTGTGTCTGTGTCTGTGTCTGTGTCTGTGTGACTTCGTGGTCCAAGCGCTTGTCCATGTGTGAAGCCAAGATTACGCATTGGAATACGCCTGTACCTGGTTCCTGGTTCTCCCCATGCGAACTGTCCGACGCATCCGTTCGTTAATGGAATGGCATCAAATTTCAGACAATAGCTGCGGCAAAATAGGCTCACGTCTCCTGTGTCGAGTCTCGAGTCATGACTGAAGGACCGCAGCTGTGTGACACAACTTCTTTTGTGCCTCTAGGCACGAAATTGAAGATTGAGGCGCATGAAAGGGACAACTTGACAGACTCTCGTGTCAATGTCCTTGGTCGGAGCCGTGGTTGGCGAACTTCCGGTGCTTTGTCTCTCTCTTGAGTCACTGGTCGTGCTTCGGTGCGGTACGCACTACGAGGCGCGCACAACTAAATGTGGGAACAGCGCGAGGTACTCACTTGGGGAGGATGAATTTTTGTTTTGGGCATGCTGTTGTTGAGAGGGGATGGACAATGACCAAATATGGTCAGGGCATGTTTTTGGGTCAATGTGAGAGGGGTGTTTTTTAGGTCGGAATATGATTGGTATCAACCGTTCGAACTATGAGATTTTGTTTGATACTTTGGTGGGTACTGTTGTGTTTCTGTGCTTTCCAAAACATCATGGAGCACTCAAAGAAGATGCAGAGGGGTGAGGTACATTTCCTGGTTGGTCTTGGACTCAAACCATCCCGCATTTTGTTGCACATTCGGCGAGTACATTAGGGCCACGCCCTGTCCAAGAGCAGTGTGTTTCGTTGGGCGCAGCACTTCAGGAGCGGTGACCTCAGCATTGACGACAGGCCACGTCCAGGAAGACCCCCAGTGCTCTCTCCTGCAATTGTTGCACAAATCCAGAATGCTGTCCGGGTCTCTCCAAACATCAGCTTGCGTGCCTTGGCAGTGGCATGTGGAGTTTCTGTTGAAAGTGTCCACAAAGCATTGCGCAAAAACCTCCACTTGCGCAAATGCCCATGCCGCTGGGTGCCACATCTGCTAACCAATGCCCAAAAGCAGCGGCGTCTCCAAGTGAGCAGGCACAATCTGAGAGCGATCCAGAGGAATCCAGCATTGCTCACAAGGATCATCACTGGTGATGAATCATGGTTTCTGATTTATGATCCTGCCCAAAAGCAGCAGATGAAGGTGTGGATGGCCGATGGCGCCACCAGGCCAGCGAAAGTGCGACGCGATGACCGCTGTGTGAAGGCAATGTTGGTCTTGTTTTTCGATGTGAGAGGAGTGGTTTCACGTCAGTTTGTTCCCAGAGGACAAGGTGTCAACACTGATGAGTACATGAGACATTTGCGCACCCTCAGGACCAATGTGCGACATCAACGCCCTCAGCTGCACCACCGCAACAACTGGCTGCTTCATCATGACGGCGCACCAGCGCACCGTGCAGATCCAGTGCTGAACTTCTTCATGCAGCATGACATTGAACTTTGGCCCTAACCCCCATACAGCCCGGACCTCGCTCCTTGCGATTTTTGGATTTTTGACCGCATCAAACGCCGCATGAGAGGTCACAGGTATCCGGATCTGGCCACTTTGAAACGCGCTGTTCCGAGGACCCACTTTTGGAGGGTCAACCATTTGAGACTTTACATGTACATTTCAAGTGCAGAATATGTTTGAGCATTTTGCAACATGCCTATATGAAGCCTGAAAAATATTGACTCAAAATAAAAAATTTGAGTACCGCAAAGATGGATTTTCCCATCTTTAGTTGTGCGCGCCTCGAAGTTCCTCGCAGATGCAAGAATGAAACACGTCTGCACGAGGAAAACAAGAAATTTTCAACGCTTCTGAAAGCGCATCAAATGTGGTGTTTCTTGTCTGAATGGCCAAGAATATGAAGACCATTTGACGTGGCAGAACTGTTACTCTGAACCGGGACCATATTGGACTCTGTGAGTGGCCATGGAATATTTATCTCTGTTTCCGCAGGAGTGTTCTCTGCTGATGCCGGGATCCCTTGGCTGTGCTCTGATACATGTTCTCGTTTTGGAGTGAATCCCTGATGAAGAGAATCCTTTTACGATCAGGGCTTAGAGTACATGTATTGCGACTATTGCTTCTGCAGGTCCTTGACACCACGGGTATCATGCAGTCAAGACGCGTCGCACCTTCTTCCAGACGCATCCCAGTGGCTGCGTGCAAAACCTGGTCTGGGGGGGGGGGGGGATTAAAAGTGGGCAAGTTTGCGGGTAGGTGGCAGGTTCAGAAGTTGACAGTGCGGCCGTACTGCCGTTTAAATT
>JAAUXT010130940.1_pt1 | contig 11694 bp, 12 predicted proteins | sample 7278171 | NCBI WGS metagenome assembly JAAUXT01 (sample SAMN14350112, study PRJNA611818) | marine sediment metagenome | isolation source: surface marine sediment (1.8m) | place: French Polynesia: Moorea | collected 2018-08
AATTTTATAAAGTTTAAAGTTATCCTATTTTGGCCAAGCTGTGGTCAGATTGGAAACAAGCTGCTGCAGTACCAAAACCAAATAAATAAAATGGGGAGGAGTGTAAGGCATGATGTCAGCGTCACAATATTTAGGACGTTGTTGATCGGCAGAACGTATACACAAACCAAAAGGAAGTATCACTCTAATTTGGTTCACAGTTGCAATCATCAACTGGGTGTTGGCTGAGAACGTAATGAACACAATCGAAAATCTATTCACTCGAACTGCTGGGTTCCCCGGAAATGAAACGAGTTGTTCTTTCATTGCACACGGGTTTGTCACGGCTGCACCCGAGCCTTTTGTTGGGCTCACTTTGATTGCTTGAGATGTTTCATCCAAACCTGAGTGTTTTTGTCCATGTCGTTGAGGCGGAGCTGCAGCGCGTGTTTGTGGCTCTTGACATCGCGAGGAGAAATCTGCAGCACGATCACTTGGTGCGCGTTGGCGCCGAGCAGGCCGCGCTCGGGCTTCACGCTGAAAACCCTGCACACAGGAAGCTCGAGTCAAGAAGCGCTCAAATAGAAGTTTCTTGTGTACAGAGCAGTTTTCCATTCTGATTCAACGTTCTGATTGCTGCCTCAAGAGTAACAGACGCAAGATCCACCTCACCTCTGCTCGTCGGAGCTCAGGCTGAAGGCGACGGGCGTGACGCCGGTGTTGGAGAGCAGCAGCGTGGCGTGCGTCGCCTCGCCCGGCCTCACGGCAGGGAACACGACGCGACGCGAGTCGAGCGCGAAGCGCGGCAGGAACGTCTCCGCGTGCGCGGTGAACGTCTGACCTGCACGGTGACGGCGCCAAGTGAACCGAGTATCTCCCCGCTCAAAAACACACACGCACACACACACACACACACACACACACTCTCTCTCTCTCTCTCTCTCTCTCACACACACACACACACACACACACACACACAGCGCTTTGCCTGTTTCTTACGAACTCGCGTATTTGTGGCCACAGTGTGCCCAGAGACCTTGTACCTGACGTGGGGAGGGTGAGGCACCACGGAGGGAAGTGCGTCGTCTCCTCGGTCAGACTGTAATCGCGCATACTCTTGAAGAACACGAAGCACTCCAGCTCGCTCGCGTAAAACTGGTTCGGCGCCAACTACAACAAGCCAACAACGTAGTTTGAGGGTGTTCAATTCACACTTCTACAGTTGGATGTGGTCCGCCGATTGAACGCAAGTCGGCTTCAGAGCTGGCAGTGTTGAGGCTGCCAAATTGCAAAGGTTGAATCAGTTGGTCTGAAGTAAACTTAGTTCTTTTTTCAATCAACAGCAGAGCAACAGGAATTTCTTCAAGAATTTGTATTCGGCAGCGTGGTTCGTCCTACCGGTTTGAAAGTGACAGTGAAGGCTGTAGATTTCTGTGGAGGGATGTCAATCACTTCGGGCGACACCGAGAACACGTGATCAGGACCTGCAAACACAAGAACGTCGCAGACAGCGCAAAACAAAAGAAAAATCCGCTGGAATCTTCTAAATGCCTCTTGCAAAGGCAAAGGAAACCAAAACATCGCCTGCGCATCGCATGCGTTAATTCGTGCAACAGGTCCAAAAACAACCAAACTGTGCATGCGCACCTCCATTCCAGACGGCGGAGACCTTGCCGTGCGTGTGGTTGGTGAGGGTGACGGTTTGTTTGTGCACAAGGCGCATGTCGGCGCACTGTCCGAACTCCACGGAGCTCACGTCCAGACTGACGTGCGGAGGATGAGTCTGCGGACAAAGACGGGTTGTACTGAAATGTACGTTCATTTGTGCGGAGTTCGTCACAATAGCCTGTGGTCACTTTTGTTTCATCACTTTTCAACGCTTTTCGACAACATATGTGAGCGGCGAAAGTTGGCTGCAGATTGAAGCAATGAACCGACCGTCGTTTCCGAGTGATGCCCATCTTGAAAGTACTCGTCCATCGGCCGAAGCGCATCCCTCGGTTCTGTGTCCGTCACTTCACCCTGAAAACAAACAAGTTGCAATGCCACGGATGCGTTCATTCTCTCCAACACCAACAGCCAGCAAAGAACTCACGAAGATGGTTTCAAATTGTCACAAGACCATTCTCTGACCGAGCCGCGAGTCATTGCATGGCTGCGGGTTTTTCTTGGTTCCAAGATCTGCATGGAGAGAAAACAAAAACCTCACCTCAGGTTTGCGCAGAGATCCGTCTTGTTCGTCCACAACCAACTCGCCTTTCTGCAGCATCTCATTCAAGAGCTGTATAACACAGAGAGCATCGATGCCCAATTTGTCCCAATTCGACAAACAAAATTCAGGTGATGTTCGCCTCGAGAACTTCGAAGTGCCACGCGAGGCTCCAAGAACACACCTCGGGAGGAGTGAAGGAAAGCCCTCTGTCGACGTGCAGTCTGTAGCGCTCCAAGTGCTTGTACTGCAGGACCGCAGGTTTGTCCGAGTCGGAGTGACAGGTTCCCAGGAGGTCAACGAACAGAGGATCCTGACAAGGAAATGACGCTTCACAGCACGACATTCATTGGAAGCTTTCACCGTGCACTGAAACATGAACTCACCGGTACTGTTGCACTCCAACAAACACACACGCACACGCACACGCACACGCACACACACACACACACACACACACACACACACACACACACACACCTGGTGGTGCACGAGCAGCGCGACTCTCCTCCAGTGGTTGATGGCGTGCTGCGGACAGAACCTGACGACGACGGTCTGCGAGGCGCGGGGCTGCAGCGTGCCGCACGTCGGCTCAAGCCGGAACGCGCTCTCCCCGCAGTCCACCTGGAACTGAGGAACAGCACCGTCAGCAAGCAAATCTTTTCAGAGAGTGTTCGCAAAACTTACAAAAGGCCGACAAAAAAAGAGTACTTTTGGGGCGGGGGAGGGGGAAGACTTGGTGGGCATGTTGCAGCCACACGAATGAGGAGTGAGCGTCGCTTATCAGTGTCGTGTTATCTGAATCTCAGTCCAAATACTCTTTGGGCAAACAAGTCTTTATCACCTGACCCACTTGTGAAAAAAATTTATTCCGTCACTACAACATTCACCTGTGGAACTAACCTCGTTAAGAAACCAAACAATGACATAGTTTGCGAAAATCCGTCCCAAAGAAATATCAATTGATTTGCGTGGGAGTTCAGCGTCCCTGAACGGAGTAAACTTCGGCAGCAACGACATCAGAGTAACAATGAGCTACAAACTGGAATTTTTAGCGGCTTGTATCGCGCTGCTCTGCGTTGCCCATGGTGAGTCCTGCAGTCTGTGCGTCTTTTTCAGGCAAAACAGTTTGCTTCTTCCGTACGAAAAAAACAAGAGAAGGTCCTGGCCACATCATGCTGAATCAAACCAGCACCCTCCTTCTGTCCATGCAGGAGGGGACCTCAATCGAACCTGATTTCACTCTCTTCATTCTTCAAGGACAAAAATACCTGCGGTTGGATGTTTTCGAAACTTTCTGAATCAACGTTCTCCCACGCACTGCACATGATCAGTCCCCTTCTGGTTGTGTCTGGGCTGCCACAAGGCAAGCTTCCTGACAAAGCCCTTCAAACTGCGTTCAGTTTGCACTAACCTGGGACGTTCCAATGCATGTGAGGCAAACGCCGCTCTCAGGCCCCGTGGACACTGTATCACGCTGCACCTGTTTTCAGTGCACGGTCAGGACCCCGAGATCACGGAGCGGATTCTGCCCGAGATTCGCATGGCCGGCCTCACCGGGCGTCTCAACTGCACCATCATCAACCAAAAACAAAACCCCGTGAGTGAACTCTGTTCGTCGCCATTTGATTCAGCCTCCAGCTCGACGCTGGATCACAAAGTAGAAATTCTGACTCAGGCAGAGAGGCGAAGGCCCAAGCCGCCAAGCACCTCAAAAACGAACAACACTTTCGACCGCGAGTCAAGGTTTTTTTTTCCCAGAGAAAGTCAGTGAGACCGGAGAGGCCATCACATCGCTGTTCTTTCGCTGACGTGTTCGCCTCAAAACACAAGACCCTTGTGACCGACCCGCGTCCTGCCTCGCAAGACCACTTTTCTTGGGTCATCTGTTTTTGTCACGCAGCGCGTTCACGTCAAGAAATCTTTCACAAGATCAAAATCAAAGTGCGTTTTCCTCAAAGAGCCGATCCCGGGGGCCTGGTCTTGGACCTGACACGAAAGGTGATCAGAAAGTTTTGACACGTACCTTTGCAGGTGTACTGGATTCACAAGAACAGCCAGAAACACATTTCAAAGGACGACAAGATTGAGCTGGATGAATCTCTGAACCTGATCGAGAACGGCTGGCCCAAGTACGAGGTGAAGCGCTACGTGAGCGGAGACAGGATCAGCTACGACAGAATCACCTACCAACTGGTGAGTGACGAGCACTACAGGCTCTGATCCCTGCCGGGTTTCAATTTTTGCTTGGTTTAGACAAAACGCCAAAACAAACCAAACACAAGGTTCCTTCAATGTCACAGAGTGCTGTCCTTCCAAAAGCAACTCTGGTCCCTTCTGCACGTGCACTCGACCTCACGCCCCAAGGACACGTGATTTCCCATTTCACAACTCCACAGGTGAAACGGAACCAGCTTCACACGCAGCTCCTCATCTGTTGTAGATCATCAACCGTCTGGAGCGGATGGACGCCGGACTCTACACATGTCAAATCCTGTACCGGGGCAGCCTCGAGACGTCGCCCTCCAAGGACGGAGAGATGATCGTACTCGGTGATTCCAAACTCACAGTACATGTTTTGTGTCCTGCGGGTGTTCTGGGGAGGAGGGCATAGAATCCAACAGTCTGGAACCAGAAGCAGTTCCTGACAGCTGCGTGATTTGGCCAACGACCTCTGTAATTAGGTCCCCATGTCCGGTGACACGTTCGTTTTCCCGCTGCAGTTCCGCCGTCGATCATGCAAGCGCGGACGTCGCACACGGTGTCGCTGAAGGAGGGAGAGGACATCAGTCTGCACTGCGACGCCGACGGCTACCCGTCGCCCAACATCACCTGGGTGAGGCCACGCGAGCATCACGTTCCCATTCGCAGTTGACTCCTCGTACAGCTTCTTCAGCACTCCTGAAGTCTCTGACACAACGGCTCTGCGAACTTGTGTGCTGCTTCAGGGGAAAGGTCACGTTTCCAGAACATGATTTTGCACGGTAGCTCGTGGAAAGTGTGAAACTGCACCGCATGACTGTCAGGTTTTCAACGAAGCTCCTGTCTCCTGCTTGCGACTCAACGCACCGGGACGCCCCAATGTGAGAACTGCCTCAGGTGCCTCAAAAAGTCCGTCAGAACTCACTTGTCCCTGTAGGTGCGCGTCAGTGGGAACGTGCTGCCCAACGGCAAGCTGCGCGTCGCCAACAAGACGCTGGAGATCGCAGGCGCCCGGCCCGAGGACCGCGGAATCTACCGCTGCCTCGCGGACAACGCCGTCAGACCCCCGGACTTCTACGACGTCACAGTCTATGTCGACTTCAAACCTGTCGCCAGGTACAACTGTAGTTTTGCGTTTGACCCTGTTGACACCGACTGTTGTCGGCGCAAAAACTGTGGGAGCTCCAAACTTAGCTGTCCTGTGTTTGCTTGCAGAGCTGTGCAGAGCTCGTACGGTCAGGCGGAAAACAGGATGTTCGATATCACCATTGAATGCACAGTCGCAGGTACATCAAATGCTTTCGGCCAAAACCACACCATTCCTGTACGCTGCCTCAACCAATGCACCAGCTGGCACTGATAGCCGCAAACGTCAACTGTATCCATGCCGGAGAGGGCCTTGGCCTTTCAGAGATCAATGGCCATCTATATTTTGGACACTGCCCAGATTGGATGGTTCGAGGACCAAAGAAAGACAGGGCACAATTTTAGTTGTCCATGTTCCCCTCTGAGACCAAGGAACTTTCAGCCTGATATTACGTGTCTTGATTGACGCAGGTTGGCCGGAGCCGACGCTCAAGTGGTACAAGGTTGAGAGCGGCGGGAACCTGCAGGAGCTGAAGAACGACGACAAACACACCATCAACATCCTGCTCAACCACGCCAACATACTCGCGCAACACGTACGTTCACCTCAACTCGTCCACACGCGTCGCCATACCCACGGAACAAGCCCGTGATAGCAAAATCTCACCACCACTTCCGGACTTCGTCAGACAATTTTGGCGCACTTGACTACCAAGTGCTTGCGTTCTCAGAGAAAACTGGGTTGAGGGAGAAGGGCTTCAAAGAACCCGTGCAGGACTTGGCTCGTTCCCTTTCACAACAAAAACAGCTTCCGTTCCCATGACCTGGATCAAAAGACCAACGTGTCAATCATTGCGTCCTCTCCGCTGCAGGAGCGCTGGTTCCAGATGGTGGTGCGCTCCGTGCAGGCGAACGACTTCGGCGACTATATCTGCGAGGGCAACAACCAGCACGGCACGGGCCGCGCCACAGTCAATCTGTTCGGTGAGTTCGCCTGCCTCTAAAGAGCGCTCTTGTGACAGTCGCTCTGCGCAAAAATGTGAGAACGCACATCAGGCGTGCACGGTGAACGTGCCAGAACTTAATCGTGATCACTACAACTGCATCCTGAATTCCAGACAGCTTTTAGTTCAGACGCGACGGGCGTGGTCTTTGTTCCCCTCAAACCACGGCTGCACAGGACGAAGACGTCCTGCAAAATTTGCCTTGCAGTCAATGCATTCACCCTTTTCCTTCATGCACAAGTCCATTTGTTTTTTGCATGCAGCAACATCTGAATGCCAGGGGCCCAACTGTCCCGAGGAACAGGAAACACGCGCCGGGGGAGCATCACTTGCAAGTGCACACGCAGCCGTCTGGCTCTTCTTGCCATTACTTGCACCTTTGCTACATTTGAGCTGATCAACGTTGTCGTTCATCCAGTCTTTGCTGTTTCGTTTTCCTTCATGACCGAGGACCACCTGAGACGTGTCCGAAGATGCACTAATTTGACACCAAGGTTGAACTTTATGTCCTTTTCATGTTTTCACACATTTTCTCGAACATTCCATTGAATACGAGGACGTTCAGTACATTTTTGTAGGTGTCTAACACTCCACACCCAGTCACCTTGTACAAACCATTTTTGTCATTCCGCCTTTGATTACGAACAAGCTCATCTTTCTGCAAATGTTTCAGAATCAATAAAAATACGCAATGTTATGCCCTGTGTTTTTTCGACAGACAGACAGACAGACAGACAGACAGACAGACAGACTCATTTTTGGGACCTGGAAGGCAGCTGTGATGTCAAGTTGGGCGATACAGACAGACAGACCAGCTTCGATTGTTGGTACCTGGAAGGCAGCTGCGATGTCGGATTGGTTGAGGACGTCAAAGGTTCGCGTGGCTGTGCTGCCCAGCTGCACCAGGGAGAAGTTCAGTTTGTTTTCACTCAACACCATGTTCGGGCCTGCAGAGAGTCACACATGACACGAGCTCAAACGGCCGGTGGCTTGCCACGGGATTTCCCTGTCTATTGATCAATGCAACAGAAAGACAAGTTACAAGTGTCAGCAACATTAGATCTAACCTTGTATACCTGAACTGAAGAACGGACCCTCTGAAGATGAGGAACGGACCCACCAAACCATTTCCCCCAAACGTTTCCAACACTCGATAAATTGTGCTCGAGCGTTGTCAAATATTCCACTCATTGTTGCTTTGGGTGCTTACCGAACGAGGACCCTGTACACTTGACGACCGTTCTGCTGATGTTTCCCACAGTCACCACGTGAAAGTAGTCAACGCTTCTGCAGTTCAGAGTCGAGGGGCAGTATGTTATCTGTGGAGACAGAATGAACAAATCTGTCAAAATTTAATTCCTTGAGCGTGATCGGAAATGTGAAAATTTGCAAACATTGATGTTGCTCACCGCAACCCTGAGTTTGGACAAAGGCGCCACGACGCCCTCCTTGATGGCGCACTGAAACACGCCGCCGTCAATCCTGCTGCCGCCCGGGGGCTGCTCAATGTGAAAAGACGCGTTCACCTGAAACAAAACGATTCTCATTGAGACTGTGCTCGGAAACGTGCAATGAAAGGTGAATCCACAACCAGTTCTCATCAGAATGAGTGCGACCCCAAAGTGCCGAACCGGAGACTTGTTGTCCAGCTCAATCCACTTCTCGACCGTTCGGTTGAGCGGCGTCTTGCCGAAGCAGAGTACAGCCTCCAGCGCTCCGTCGTTGCCTGGCGAAACGGGTCGCCCGCCTGTCGACACCAGTACGTGAGGGTACTTGCCTGAAAATACAGCCGCAGTTGTAGCAACCCTGATTCTGGTGCACCTGCAGAAGTCGTGAACGAATGGAAAACGAGTACACTCATGCAAACAAAAGAGTCTCGAGTCTTCGCTCGTGTGATCCCAGTAAGAACCCTCGCAAAGTGTCACTCACGCCAGACCAAAGACTTTCGAGTTTCTCTCACCAATGCCCTCGAACTTGGTGGTTTTCGCCATATCGAGCTCTGCACCGTACTTGACGACACACACGGCCTCGTACACGGCGGCCTGTGTTGGGTGGAAGGCGGCGGTGACTGTTGTGGAACCCCGCGGACCGAGGACACCCTCCGTCGGGAACACCCGGAACGGCGCTCGAACCTCGATCGCAAAAGGTGTCTGCAGCTCACTGCAAACAAGAAAGTTTGCTACACTGCATTGTTTCTTTACTTGCAACTGGGACTGTGACAGATAAATTTGGTCTGCAAGGAATTCAGAAAATTTTCGATCGCTTTCGCTGTGACCTCAGCTATTTTTCGCAAAGCCTTGTTCCATCAAAACTTTATCAAGGGGGACAAAAAGGAAACGGTGAGACTGCTGTGTGGTCAGTGCAAATGTCAGCCTCAGAACCTTCCTCACCTTCTGTTTTTGATGTCGAATGTGAGTTGCACCGAGTCGGCTGCGGCGCACATGTTGAAGTGAACCTGGGACAGAACTTCGATGTTGGATTGAGGCAATGTTGCTTCAATTGGGATGGTGAACGAGCCCTCCTGCAAAGATAAAAGGAAATGTGGTTTTCTTAGTCATGGCTGAAACAATTGCTCGTGGTGAATGATTCTGCCACGAAGATCATCGTGTTCAATTTCAACAGGGTTTCTTGGGTGAAGCAAAGCAATGTTTTGTTCATTTTGTATTTGAACACGCAGAGACAGGATATCATGCAACCACAACGAATCAAATATGACAGCTAGCTGCATACGTTTGTGGAGAAGTGTAACGCATCGTTGTAGACAGTTTTCTCCAGTGGTCGGAAGGTGATAGGAAGAGTGAAGGACGTTCCTGCGCTGAGAATGATCGGCTGTGGATACAGCGTGCTGAAATAGCGGCTCCCGGGCACTCTGCAAGTCATCAACAAGATGATGTAGGACAACAAATCTTGTTGTGCAGGAGGGACGTTTGACCATCAATTAATACAGGTGGACATTTGTGAGCTGAATGATTGTTCGTTCGAGTTGCACGGAAGACCTCAAAAAAGATGTGTTCTTCTGTCAAGATCAACAAATGACTCACTTGTATTTCAGTTTCTGCGTCTTGACTCTCACATTTTTCAGCACCAGATGCTTCGTGTACTCCTTGCCTGGCTCCCACCCTTGCCACGTAAGTTTGCGGACCACCTCCACGCCAAAGTGGTTCACCCTTCCCCCATTGGGCGCCGACGTCACTCCAGGCATCGTCTTGCGACAATGAAACAAATCAATTTTTGATTTGGAATCCAGTCTCCTTGAATTGATACACATCTTCACATCCAACGATCTTGATGAACATTTCTCCATTCAGTAAATCACAGCGGGAACTTTCACTTTCAGCAAGGCCTCTGGGGAGGGAAGGGGGTTTGTCTGTGAAGTTCACCAAGCAACAAATTGGCATCTTCACCCTGCCTCACTGAATATGAAGATCTAAGCTGAACATTTTGCCTCGACAGTGAACGCCGATGCATCTTGCTCGGAATTGACTGGCAATTTGGATCTCGTCTGGATCAACATCGCGTGGAATTTATCGTCGACAACGTATCCAGACTGCAGTCCAATAGATCTATTGCACGCATCAGACACTTTGAAACACCTTTCACAGAAATGTGAAATGGTGCTTCAGTAAAGGTACCTGTGAAACAGTGCTGTGACAATCCTTTTGAAATCAGCCTTTCAGGTTGTAAACAAACATGGCGCTGTTGCCAGGAGACGCAAGGTGCTTGAAAAGTGTTGCAACAGTTGGTACAGAGTCTACTGAAGAATTTAGGCGAATGAAGCGCCAACTAAAGCATTCAAGCTGAATAAATCTACCACTGGCCACAAATATTCGTGTTTACTTTTCACAGAAGACAACAAAACTCCATATCTGAAACCGATTTGTATCTACCGCCTCTTCCACACTGACCCGCGTGCAGAATTGATCGGTGCATAAATTATCCCGTGAAATACTTCCTCAAAACGGACAACCCAATGGATCTATTGTTGATGCATTGTGATAACTGAAGCAAAAATATATCTATCACCTTGCTCTTGCAGATAACCTTTGGGCTAATCAGATGATTCATTCACACGTCAAACTGCTGAGCACGACAAATTTCTGCATAAAACCATGCGCCACCCTGCGGCAAGTGCTCCAACGCAGAAAAGAAGACTTGTTTTCTCTGACATTTGATGATCCTGCAACATGTCATCTGCTTTGAAACGTTTGAACTACAGTGAGCTTTCTTCCATCGTGTTCCGTTCAGAAAAATGTGCCGTGACATTGCACCTGTTTGAATATGAATTTGGCGCTTGAAGTTGTCTTCATAAGTTCAAGGTCACTCACGATGGTCGGCCAAAACATTGGTATGGTTTTTGCTGCAACATTGCAAGGCACATAAAGAGCGGTTGTGGAACATTATGTGACCAGCGGACTTACAAAGTGACACTGAGATGGATCGTCAAGTATCTAACAGTATTGGGGAGATAGATCTGGAGAAATTGGGCCCAATTCTGGAAGGGAAACTGGAGGGATTGCCTCCAATCTCATCCAGACTGGTCCGGATTTTTGTGAGCTCGACGTTCTCAGGTGAGCAGCTTCAGAGCTTTGGTGCAGTTTCGACCTGTTTTCTCAGACAATATATTTTCAACATGTGGTCACCATTGCCTTCACACAGTTTTTAGCACACGTCAAGTGCACAAAATGTTATGTCACGGCCCACAACTTGCAAGAATTCGAGTGTTCGGTGCCTGTCTTTTTGGACGGAGGTCCTGTCGGGAGATGGTGTCTTGTGTGTCAGTTTTCCAGCCGCAAGACCGCAAAAGTCCAGTTGGTGACAACCTGCAAACTGACATTTCGCTGATTCCACTTTCGTGGTTTCCTTCACAATGCTCCGATTTCTAAAGTTGATGCCAAATATGACAGGCGCACCAGAGTGAACACCCACAGTGGTCCTGAAAAGAGAAACGTAGAAAATTTTCCTTTGCGGTGACTAACATCTTCCACTGTTGACAAAGTGCACCCGTACCCCAGCAGAGACGCGATTACTGTCTAGCAAACGTCAGTGGAAAGGAATTTCGAAAAAAAGATTGACCCTTTTGTACCAAGCCAGATCAGAGTCTTGTTACGAGGAGACTTGCAATTCTAACGTTCGATTGCATGTTGTATCACCTTTGGTTAGTGTCCTTTCTGCCCTAAAATTGGTAAGAGTTAACACAGTTTTGAGTGCAACAAT
>JAAUXT010116823.1_pt1 | contig 11693 bp, 12 predicted proteins | sample 7278171 | NCBI WGS metagenome assembly JAAUXT01 (sample SAMN14350112, study PRJNA611818) | marine sediment metagenome | isolation source: surface marine sediment (1.8m) | place: French Polynesia: Moorea | collected 2018-08
ACATACATACATACATACATACATACATACATACATACATACATACATACATACATACATACATACATACACACACACACACACACACACACACACACACACACACACACAACTCGAACGAACTGGTCAATTTGGTCGCAACGTAACGACCGACTGAGGTATTGTGCAGCTGATTAAACCCTAAATTTCGAGATGTTAGCTGTCCTCATGTTCTCTGTTTTTGTTCATTGAATCATTGCGGATTCCTCCAGCAACACGAAGAGTTGGTTCTTGTGGCGGACACAAATGTCGAGAACAAGCAATCTAGAGCTCCAGACGAAAAGCATGGACCATTGCCCCGGGACAGTCAACATCCCAGTGTAAACTCAGGATTCGGCAGAGCGGATTTCTGATGTTTGTGGGCACTCAGGTTTCGCTAATCAATTGTTGCCTGTGTCGAAAACCAAGTGAAGTTGTAATTACCTTTGAAAGCAGTTATTATTTGATACGTGACTTCAGATTTCCTGTTCGCATCCGGTGAGACGATGAAAGCTGCGGCTGCATGATTTGCGCACGTGAATGTCAGTGTATTGTGCACAAAACGTTTTGCGTCGTTCCCATTCTGCAGATGGGTTTTATTGGTCTGTGGCCACAGGCCTGACACACAAAAGTGGACGTTTCTGACCAAAATCAGGTGGAGGTGAATTGTTCGCTGACATGGTGACGGCGTGTTCGAGTCGAGGGTGAACTCGCCCCGCGGCGCGCTGACCCCGGGGCGGCGGAGAGGCCGCTTCTCTTCGTGCTGCCCACAGCCTCGGGTCCTGCGGTTTGGCCGCACCTCAGATACGATTTCGCCAGAAAGACAACAGTTGAATCAGGGTCAAATTTACCACGGAGAATTCCGTTGGATGTTCTGCAGACTGTCGGTGCGTGCATACGTATTGCGTGGGTGAGTGTCGATCTGCTTGCAGATCCACATGGAACTTTCTTGTGAGAGGATTCGTCACTTCAAACTGAGCCGTCGTCAAGGAATGTCCGCTCTTCACTCCTTCCGACAGACTCTCTTGGGAAATATGAAGCTCGATTGACAGCTGAATGGAGGCAGGGTTTGCTTTGTTGGACTGGAAATTCGTGTTTTGGCCGCAACGAAGCTGTCTGGAATAAAGACCACGCGAGAAGAGGTTTGGGTCGAAGTGCAGTCGTGACTCTTGCGGTTCGAAATCCCAGACGAAGAGGAGACCATCCTCTTGGAGATGTTGAGTGATGTCGCTGTTTCTGAATTGTCTTTTTTTGATTGCCTTTGGATTTCACTTGCTCCCCAATATTTCTTTTAACACACAGGATTCATGGTTTGTTGTCTGAATGTTGAATTTCACATTGGTGTTTTGCAGTCAACCCAATCAAAACAAAGAAATCTTTCAACCCGTGCGTGTGTATGTGTGTACGTATGTATGCTTGTGTGCGAGGTCCGCGTGAGTCTGACAATATTCTGAGATCAGTCGAAATTCAAGACAAACCAAACTGAAGGAAACAACGCAAACATTTCGCTGGTGGCTCGTCTGCACTGAGCAGGTTCTTGGTGAACATTTTGAGGACGTCTCGCTCCGTACACGATCTTTTGAAGATAAAGTTCGTGGCGTTTCTTGCATCAGGCATGTTCGTAATGGAGTCCGAGGAACAAACATTGTGCAACCTCAGGAGCCCTTCCCGGTCTCGATTTAATGTCACGGGGCTCTTAATTTGATGGGATGTCAGCTTATGTAGACAGAGGCCTGACTAAGGGACAGGCAGAACGCAGTCGTTCTTCTGCTGAGGAGGTGGAATGCAGCCTTGTTGCTCTGAAGTTTACGTTGCCGAAAAGCGGGACAGTTGGTCAAATTTGCTCAGAGTACCGATGTTTTGAAATGTCCAGACACCACTAACAGGACTGTTTTCTGCCTGTGGAAAGTTACGCTTCGTCATTTCATTTTTCCGGTGCAGTTTTGAACCTAAAGTTTTGAATGAGCTTGGATCTCCTGTGATTGAAACAGGACGTGGCATCAGAAGAGTTTTACCTGATGACCTGGGCGTCTGCACGATCAGACCCGTTTTTGCTGTTCTGCCGTGCCTGAGTTTTAAATTTCACAAGTTGGCGTCTCGTAAGTGACCAGTCGGTGTGAACGTCATCATTTTCAAAAGAACAGGCATCAGTTTCGAACTGCGCACGCAACCACCTCTTCCGACATGCAGTCTCTGGCTGGGACGCCGCACTGTCGCTTTTCGATGTGTGCAGACTGAAAACGACGAGTCAGCTTGACGTTCAATCTCTTTGAGACACACTGCGGACGTCGAGGTTCTGACGTACAGAGACTTTGTGATAAAGATGCTCCTAATCCTCGCTAATGATACGGCCACTCATCGCGGCTTTTATCTCTTCAATCTGTCATCCAGATTCGAAGGGATTGGAGGGATTTGGTGTCTTCTGCCCCAAGGTGCTGACATGTTTATGCAGATTTTTGTCTTCTTCTTGCCTCGGAGCATTTTGGGATTTTCTTCTGTTTTGCAGGGTTTTGAGGGGCAGATTGTTGCCGACAGTCTGGTCGGATCGAAGACGGACCTCCCGGTGACGGCGCGGCCGATCAGCACCCAGCTCAACAACGCCAATAACGTCATCAAATATTTTGAGGTGGGCATTGCACGTGCACGTTCTCCTGCGAAAAGCCGTGCGGACAATGTGACGAAACCAGAGAAATTTGTTTCATTTGGTGAACAACAGTCTGTCACGCATTCATTTGTTCCGTCAGTCAGATGCAAAGATTTCCTTGTCGAAAATTTTGGTTTCATTGGGAAAAAACTGGTCTCTGAACCACATTCTCAACCAAAAACAGAAGGGAAAAGAGAGGCTCGTCTTTTCCTTTCTGTGGCAACGTGCTTGACAGTCATGAACACTTGCAGTCCATAATCGTTTGCTCAATTTATCACACGAAAATGAAACTTGCGTGTTTGAAAAGACAAGAAGGCAAAATAGGTTTCTTCGAGCTGGTATGCAGTTCATCTGACGAGAGTATTTGGTTCAGGCCTGCCGAGAGTGATTTTGGAAACAGCAGAAGGATGACAAAGCTGCAAGCTAAGCTCTGAAATTGTTGTCATTGAAAGCAATCACCATGCACCTGTGCGCTCATCAACAGCATTTGTGGTGTTCCAATTGTTTTGTGTGTGCCTGTTCAAGACCGAGGCGATTTTTCCAAATGTGTGTGCGTGTGTGCTTTTGCCTGTGCACGTGCTCCTGTGTCTGTATCTGTGAGTTTGTGTGTCATAAGTGTGTGTGTGTGTGTGTGTGTGTGTGTGTGTACATGCATCTTTGTGCATTGAGGATTGGAGATGTACGAGGGTACATTTCAAGTTGTCTTGCTGCTTTTGCAGAATTAAATTTTCTTGATTCTCTGGCGTCTGACGGGTTCTTGCTTGACCGCGGCAGACGGCACGGTGAGCGTGCCTGTTGCTCTCGATGGTTATAGATGTCAATACCACAATAAAAACACGCCGAAGTGTTTCCAAATCCCCAAGCATCGTCTTGCAGGAGGAGTTGGAGTACATCGTGGACGGTCACTACACGGACCCGGTCGCGTTGACGAATCGCCACGTCGTGCTTCCTTCCTTCATCTTCTCTCTGCACGGTTGGTGAACTTCAGGCCTCTTTGGATCACCTCACCATGCACGGACTGTTTGAATGAGCTGTTGGGCAGTGCGCAGACCTGTTGCAAATGTGTTCGAGTTCTTCTCTGCAGCCATGGAAGAACTTGTTCTCTCCAATTGTTCTGGTTGTTGGCACTCGGCCTCGCCCCGCTGCCTTCAGGCTCAAAACGAACATCTTTCGACGACTTCAGAACGGATCTAATATCCGGACGGAAGCTCCTGACTACAATGCGTCACTGACGACCAAACAACTTGGGCTTCTTGAGCTGAGCTTAATTCTAAAGATCCCGCGTGTTCGGATGTCGCGCCTTTGTGCAGATGTTGAGAAGTTGCGGCAGCAGTTGGAGACCCGCGAGTCGAGGCGGGCGGAGTGGCGGGGACGCGTCGCGGCGGAGCAGCAGCGACTCGCGCGGGAGGCGGAGCAGCACGGCGACGTCGCGCTCGTCAGCGTCGTCGACCACTACCGGAACATCCCCCACAAGCTTCTTACCTACTTCACAAGGTGCGGACGGCCTTTTCCAGGGTATTGCAAGAAAAGCAGCTTCGAGCTGAAAATCCGGGAGGTGCATTTAAATGCCCGCGAAGCCTTTGAACGTTTGTACTTGTGCACTTTCGAAATGATGGAAGTTATTTGTGTCTTGTAATTCCTCGAAATCCGCTGGAATGTTCAACGAAACGGGGGAAATGGAGTTCTTAGGGACAACACACTGCAGCTAAATTCCGTCAATGGCACCTCTATATATATCTTTGAAAGTGGCTTTGTTTTTCAGAATTTACGAGAACGAAGATTTCAGATACGTGCTCAAGACAGACGACGACTGTTTCGTTGATGTATTAAAGATCTACGCAGATTTACCGAGGCATAAAAACGTAACGAAGCTGTGGTGGGGCCGGTGAGTCCCTCTTTCTTTGACACAACCGCACTCAATGCAAACTGCGCCGGAGAGTGAGAGAGACCTCTTCATTATCTCCAGTGAGAGCCACCCGTGAAGGTTTAATTGCTCTGCTTTGTGTGCACATTATTAGGTTTCGAAATAACTGGGCAGTCGACCTTTATGGAAAGTGGTCGGAGCGAGCGTATAAAGCACCTGCCTACCCGAGGTTCGCATGCGGCTCCGGCAGCGTAATGGACCATCAGCTCGTTGAATGGCTCGTGAAGAATGCCAACAGATTGGAAATTTATCAGGTACGTCTGTCGGACTCAATCGCTCTTCCATTGTTGGTTAATAATGAAGGATTGCACGTCACTTTGAGCGGGATTGGAGCCACCCATATCTTCCACCCATATCTCAGTCTTCAGGAGTGTGAGCAGGTGTCCACTCACCAAGCCCTTGAGAGCGGACAAATTGCGTCTTCTTTTCATGCCCGGACTTTGATTGCTCCCTGACATTTCAAGTTTGTGCATTTTACATTGGAAACCAAATCAATCAGGCTGTTGCGTTCGTCGTACTGACGTTTCTTCTGATCATTCGAAGAAACATGGGACACGAACAAACAGGATTGATTGACAAAATTAAGACGTTTGGTCGTGAGAAAAGCCTTGGTGTTTTGAGCGACTGTGAACACCGTGTTAAGTTTAACTGGTTTGCGAAGATCGTGTTTTCTGTGCATTATCAGGACTTCTGCTGTCGTCATTGAAAAATCGATGCGGCAAATGCGTTCAAGGCACGAAACCTTTGTGTTCTATGCAGGGTGAAGATGTATCGCTTGGGATCTGGTTTTCCGCCGTCGGTCCCAGTTTTATTGATGTGAGTTTCTCTTGCTGTTCTGAAAATTTCAAGATGGAAACTTTCTAAGTGAGAGAAACATTGAAGGCTGCGTAATTGCAAGCGTTTTTGCAGGTCGAAACAAAATATGTTTGTCGAGGCAGTTTTGGTTCAGTTCTCTTGTGGTGAAATTTCATGAGAGCTTTGGCGGATTTGGTAATTCGTTTGACCACTGTTGATCGGAACTTGTTTTTCCTCGACAGGATTACCGATGGCAGTGCGAGAAAGAATGCTTGTCCGACATGGTTGTCATCCCTGAATTGACTGTGGAAGAAATGTTCAAAATCTGGACGGACAAGAAGACCTGCGGTGATCCTTGTGGTTGTTCCTGAGAGCAGAAGAAACAGACCGAATTCCGAGAGAGTTTCTGCTGAGACGCAGTGTGCCGCAGTCGGAGCTGGCCACCGAAGGTGCTGCCCCGGAAAAGCGAGAACAGAAGAAGGGTGAATCCAGCGCAGTTCTTCCACCAAGGTTGATTGCGGTTCAACTTTTGTGTGTTGAATTCCCAATGGACTGTTCGTTTTTGGTGTGAACACATTTTATTGTTTGCCCGAGGTGTGCACGCGTGATCCTGTGAAAGCCTAGTCAATGCCAGTCTTCTACTCGTAAGTCGTTTAGTCATGTCACGAATCTCATCATTGGTGTGAAGAAAAAAGAGTGTCCGCGAACGATGTGCGCTGGTCACTTCCTTGACATTTTCTTGCTGTTTGCACGGAAGGGCAATGTCCAAAATTAGCCGAACTCAATTTGTCGTGCAACTTTTCTGTAAAGGAGAAACATAAATCTCAGACAAGTCGTGATCCTGTTGTTCGTTGTGGCATCTATTTGTGACAAAATTGGACTGATTGAAATTTGCACCCTGTGGGGTGACATGGACTGAGAACCACCTGAATTGACTTAGTGTGAGGCGATGATGCTCACGGTGATCTGCTGGATCACCGCCCGCAGAGCCAATTTGGGGGTGGGCCCCCAAAAGTTGAAGTGAGCCTCACAGGCTCCGATGGCAGCAGGGTGGGTCACCAGCAGTCCACTTTGATCCTCAAAGTTGATTAACCAGCAAGCAATTGACTGTTTCAAGCAAGAATAGGCTTCGATGTCTATCATGCTCCAAGCTGGAAAACCTCCAGGGGTCATGTGACCACCCCAGGGGGAGGGATGCAGGCTAAAGCCAGCAAAATAGTGATATTGTGCTATTTTCCATCTATTTTCTATCTAAATAATTATTGTAAAAATATTCAGAACATTAAAAATTATTGGGTACTGCCAACACCCCCTACTGGGGGAGGAGTGTGGTGCGACATACCAGCTGTGAATTTAGAACCACTGCTCACCAGATGGCGTGATTGGAATGAGGTAAATAAATACAGAGGTTCCTGCCCTTGGGGACAGTCTCTATTGAGATACCAACCAGTGTGTTTGTGATATCACTACACCCAAAACCAAGAGCCACGAGAAAACGTAGACTCTACCAGTCAGCACACGGACAGGCCATGTTCCGTTGTGCGAGTTTTTAATTACTTTTCAAAAGTTTTTGCTCCGTTTTTGCCATCTGACAAATGTCAGAATCCGACACACGTGTTGTAATATATAGATTTTCTGTTCCGGAACAAGCGGAATGGCCAGCAACCACGGGTTTTCCTCCTCCGAAGTCATCAGTGTTTGCTGTGCTGAGAGTCACGTCATCACGAATGCCGGTCTGCAGCGGACTTTACGACCTGCATGTAATTTGATTCCGAGGGGTGTGTTGTTTATGTATACTTGGAATCAACGCAAGTTAGTTCACAAAACGAGGTGATTGTTCGAGATTTGCATTGAACTGATTTGTCCTTGTGGAACAATGGGATATTTCGCAACTTTCGGAATGATGTGGGATTCTCTTGCGCTGTGCTTCATTCTCATCACTTGCGGTACGTAGAACACAACAGAGTTTGTCAAACTGGAATAAATTCAAACAGGGGACTATTTGCGAATGGCGTTGTCCAGTTTCATTCACACTCAATCGCTTCTTGCTGTTCTTTTTTTTCCGTGACAGAAGGCAGACTTTTTCCGTGGTCATTTCATTTCAGACTTCGCGGTCAGTCAGACATTCAAAAGATGGAAGCCGAGCACAAATTATGAAGTGGCGAGTAACTGGGATTCCGGAGAGATGCCCTGCAGTCGCGACCGAGTGGTCTTCCCTTCGAGTTCTCCTCCGATCTTCATCCAGACCAACACTACCCTCGCAGAAATGGTGACACGCCGTGCGATTGAAGGAAGAAAAGTGTCTTTTTCGCCATTGTCAGAAATTGAGAATTGAATGAGACATGCCACATCTCTCTCCGAAAAAAAAACCTTGTGTTTTCTTCAGGTATTGCCAAGGGACGGTGAACTGGTGCTTGGTGATTATGCTTCGATCGCCTTCCCTGCGGGATCGGCCCAAGACAACAATTGTCCAGGCACAGGTTTGAAAAGCCAGTGACTTTGTCTTGCTTTGGCCAAACAGGAAGTTCAAACAAAAGTTCATGCACCTGTCGCCACTGCATGTTTGGTAGTCCGGATCACTCTCAAATAGTCTGCTCTGACAGTGGATCAGGTATCCGTTTGTGAAACTGTGCAATTCTATTTTGAGAAACAGACGACGCAGTCGAGGGGTTTATCGGACCACAACCCGAAGTAAGGGTGCATCTTCACTGAGGGTGTGGCACAACCAATCGCAAGACTGCTTCACTTGTTCCCACAATTTGGTTTTGGGGTGGATTAAAGGCCAACCACCATGACAAGGTGGTGTGGTGGCTTGCAGGGAAAAAGTTTCTGCACTATTTTGTGTCAAAAGGACTCTGACAAAGTTAAGCTTTCTTGTCCTGTTGCTCCAATAGAAAATTGACCCTTCCCAACTCCAGGGCTGCTTTCACAACAATATTTGAGGCTACATGATAGTTTGCTTCAACTTTGAAATGTTCAACAATTCTTCTTGTTCCGTCGTTACTCTTTGAAACAAACACTCCCCACCCGCAAAACAGCACAAATCATTGGTGCATATGTGTCGAAAATGAGGGTGCTTCAATTTTGCTGCGCTTCAGAACAAACAGATGCATTTTAGAGTAGACTGTGAGAATTCATGAGATTGGTCACCACACAAAATACAGACATCGTGAGTGGTGTGGCCGACATTCCACCCAACCTGAGAAAACTTGTGCCCACATCATCTGAAGCTGCATCAATCAAAATCACTGGTCCAACAACAATCAGAAAGTCAATTCAACCACTGCAAATTTGTTTCGACATCAGAAGTCAAGTTCAACCACACGGAGCCGGACAGCTGGTTCGATGCTGCGCAGTGGTGCGTCACGTCGGACGCGGAGGGCGACTGCAGCGCGACGCAGCCGCGCGTGCTCGACAGTGAGCGTCTCCCGTGCCGCTTCGACACAGCCGTCTTCCCAGTGGGCCACTCGTTCCTGGTGTCTCTGGAGAGCGGCGTGGACGTCTACATCAGATCTCTTACAATTTACGGACAGGTTAGTTCCAACAAATTCTTCTAATCCAGAAACAGCTATTCAGAGGGCGTTTCAATCCAATCCTGTTTCAATCCGGTGCACGACACTTGGCGACTGTGGGACAAAATCTACTTGACGTCTGAATTCAGAGTCACTCAACGGGGTCGTTTAGACGGTATTTGGACACGCCAGAAGGCAGGAAGCAGTTTCGTCGCGCGGCCGACGGGCCTGTGACGACCATCAACATCAAAGACGAGTCGTGCTCCGACAGAAGCGGCTGCGCCTGCGGGAACGATCAGTCTCCGGTCAGTCTCCGAGTCTTCAGCGCGTCAAGTGTGCGATTTACTTGCTCCTTTGTTGCACAACCCCACGAGTGCTCACACCCATCAAAACGAGAGGTGTGCAACTGAGTGTTTATTCACAGATACTGGACAAAATTTGTGAAAGCGTTCTGTGTGAAGACGTGCAGTGCGACAAGGCGTTTATTCCGATCGGAGGCTGCTGCCGAACATGTGGTCAGTGCCCATTGATAGTCTCCTTTCTGAAGACATTATCTTTCAAGTTCCCCAAAACATCTGGGTTGACAGATGCTCAACAGACAGGGGTCACAGTATGATTCGACGAGTGTCATGTGAGAACAAGCTTGTGTCTGTTGATGCGTGGTTGAAGCCACACGTTTTTGTTTCGCAGGTGCTGTTCTGGATCTCGATTACACAAATGACTTCAGAATAACGTCTTTGAAAAATATGATTGAACGAAACTACTTGAAGAATGAGGTGAGTTCAGTCGATTCAACTGCACTGGTTGAGATGGCCTGATAAATTTTTTCAACTCACTCGCAAAGTGGAAAGAAACTTCATTTGAAAATATCTATTCATCTGACTTTAGAAAAGGCGAGACGATTTCAACGAAACCCAATTCATCGTCTCGAAGACGAGTCTGGACCACATTCAGGTGCTGCTGATTGACAGCTCCGACGGAGAAGAGGCGTCGTCGCTCGGGAGAGCGCTCAGTGCAGATCTCAAGGCTGGTCAGTTCGTGATTGTCTGCCGTGTCGGAAGATGAGAAGACCTGTGTGTTTCGCTTGCGTACTCATTTTCAACGCTTTTGTCAGATATGAGCGGAAACCGACGGTACGGAGTGTCTCACGTGACGTTGAAAACGACGGGTTCGTTGGAGCCGCAGGAACGAAAATCAGATCAAGGCAGGTCGAGTTGGTTTGGTGGAAATCTGCTGCCGCCCCAAAATGCTCAAAGTGGGGCATTTCTATTCAGCGTCTTGTGTCGACATTTCAGGGAGACGCGGCTTGGGAAGTGGACCCATTGTGGGAATCGTCATTGTGATTTTTCTCATTTCACTCGCAATCATTGTGATTGTCGCGCTTGTGAGACTTCGACGCCAACACAGAAGGTACATGTCGTCCATACAGAAGCAAACAAGAAGTTTGCGAGTGAAGACACACGCCTATCCCTGTAATCTCCCTCCTGTCCAAAGTGCAACTGTCCTTTGGTTGGGGGGGAGGAGGGGGTCCCACACGACCGAAAGTCTTCAAAGTCCAACTTTTGCTCCACAGCAAACAGGACCAAATATTTTCCGAGTACCTCTCTTGCACCAGAGCCGGAGTTTCATTGGGGGGGGGGGGGGGGGGCCCCCGGTTGAAATTTTTTTGCTCCAAAGTTTGTTCGCGGGTTGGGGAGTACGGTCCGTCCACATCACTTGCCCGAAGCGTAACACACCTTGGATCTGTAGGTTTCGAACCGACACAACCAATTGTGTCCGTGTGCTCCTTCACTTCAGGCCGTCAGATTTCCTTCCAAAGCTTCCGTCTTTCAAATCGTCATTCAAGAGATTTAATCGCTTCAAAATGAGGAATGAAGAGATGAATGGATTCGATGTGGGTCCTTCAATTGGTTACAACGACCCAACGACGATGAGTGACGTCGCGGAAGGATTTGACAACCCGATGTACGCTGAACCAGGCGAAGCAGTAAGTGAAACGTCGAAAGCTCACAAAAGCGCTGTTTCACACGTCACTTTCAAAGAACTAAATGTATGCTCCTCAATCTTGCCAATCAAGTTTGTCTCAAAAGATTCTGACCGCGGATGTGTTCCGATGATTCTTGTCAGGCGGGTGCCCCCGAGCCGATAGATCTGCCCCACGTGATCGACACAACCAACATGGCGAACGAACACAGCAACGGCTTCACGAATCCGCTCTACGCCGAGGGTCCTGTCGAGGTTCGTGGTCAGAATTTGACATGCGATGTACATCTCACACCTGCTGAGGTTCTCAGGAAATCTCCCTTTGTGGCCTTTGAACATTGTTCCGTCTGCAGTTGACACACGGAGATCACGGCGTGTCGTCCATGGTAAAATTCAACCCGGTGTTCACGACGGAGGGAATCGAGGACGACAGTGAGATCTGATTCCACAGCACGACACGCCTCGCCGTCTGTTGCGTTGCTCTGACATTTCCGTCATGTTCGCTCAATTCGGTTGTGATTTGACTTTTCTTTGCGTCGCATTATGTAAGAGGTCACACACGCTACAAAAATGGTTCCTGTGAAATCATACAATGATTTTTCTAGACCTTTGGTTGAGAAAAGAGTTGTATGATTGAACAGGAACCATTTTTGCAGTGTGTGAACTCACTTCTACCACAATGAGGTCATGTACGAGAGGCCTCATGATCGCAGCGTGGTAGAAGTGAGTTCACACACTGCAAAAATGGTTCCTGTTCAATCATACAACTCTTTTCTCAACCAAAGGTCTAGAAAAATCATTGTATGATTTCACAGGA
>JAAUXT010118991.1_pt1 | contig 11693 bp, 10 predicted proteins | sample 7278171 | NCBI WGS metagenome assembly JAAUXT01 (sample SAMN14350112, study PRJNA611818) | marine sediment metagenome | isolation source: surface marine sediment (1.8m) | place: French Polynesia: Moorea | collected 2018-08
CCCCGACTACCGCCTGCCCCTCCTCCGCGTGCCCACCGCGTCGCCCCTGCCCATACTCAGACTGCCCACTGGCTCGCCCCAGCCCATACTCACGCTGCCCATAGGCTCACCCCAGCCCATACTCACCCTGGCCACAGGCTCACCCCAGCCCATACTCACCCTGCCCACAGGCTCGCCCCAGCCCATGCCGCGGCCACGCCCCGAGGGTCCGAAGCCGAAGTCTCCGTCCGTCCGAAGCCGCTTCACTGTCAACGGAAGAAAAGCTCCTGATCTCCACATCCCTGGTTCACAGCGCACGCGCACAACAAGGTTACAGCGCAGCACATTGGGTTTTACTCATGCAAAGGGGTTCGGCAATGTGGAGTGTGTAGCCGTGTTCACACTGACGCACTTACCAACACACACTGTGCTGTAGTGATTGTGCATGGGTCCCAACCCCAATCGCAGCGAATGTCCCCAAATCTGCGTCATGCACTGGTGCACTCGGTTTCATTCGGCACGAGATCAGCGTTCTCTTTGCCTTCGTGAACGAAGCCTGGCAATCAGAGCGCATGCGCGGCGAATCACTGCGCATGCGCGGTGAACGGGACGCACCTGGCGGCCTCAGCGCGTCGAGCTGACTCTTCCTCTCCTCCTTGGCCAGCCTCTCCTTCTCCTTGTAGTATCCCGGGTTCAGGTTCATCTTGGCCTTCAGTTTCTGGCGACCTGATCCAGAACAAACAAAGACGCGTGTTTCACGATGCGCGGGTTGCTTCGCTGAACAGGGCGTTCATTTCTCGTCACCGATGGAACGAAATGGGGAGAAACCCCACATTTTTGATACCGTGTCTCCTCATTTCAACTCACGGATATCAGTTGACACTGTCACTCGGCGATTGTTCACCCCGTGTCTGTCCATTTCAAGTCAACTAAAATGAGGAAGTATGTGCCTGGCCATTCCCCCCCCCCCCCAACTGAAATGGTCAAACACCAGTACCTCCTCATCTGGGGTGTCTGGCCAATTCATTACACCAGCGTGTTCAACGCCCAAGAACCACCAAATGGCACTCGTGCCTGCGCCCAAGCCAAGTCACGTGGTGCTTCCGCTGCTTCGGGCACGACAGCGCCGCGACGCGCGCCCGTACCTTCCTCGTCCTCGATGGTTCGCGCGTACTCGTCGATGACGGGCGCGAGCTCGGAGCGCTTACACGTCTTCTGCCGCAGGATCGAGTAGTAGTTGTTGTAGTGCTCCTTCTGCACGTGAAAACAAGCGCACGTGTCACGTGACAATCGCCACTTGTCACGAGCCATTTACTGACAGGTGCTAACTCCAGACGGAAGTTTGTTTGTCTGAAGTAACAATCCAGTACCCATCTTGCAAGAAAGTGGAGCTTTGAACACAGGCGGGTTGCGTGGCGCATCTCCAAGAACCAGGATGTGTGGTCATCGGGGGTGCCGACGGTGTGCGTGTGTGTGTGTGTGTGTGTGTGTGTGTGTGTGTCCGTCCGTCCGTACCATGTAGTTGAGCCTGTGTTTGGTGCCGACGGTGTGTGACACAACGTTCCCCGAGTTGCACGTCACTTGGCACAGGGAGCAGATGTACTGCAGCTCCTTGGACGGGTCCTCGTCGCTGTACTCCGTCATGTACTGCAGACCTGCGGAACACAACGCGCTCATCAAGGTCAACACTGCGACACACAGAAATACTCGTTCGCACCTTTGAAGACACACACGCAGAAAGTTTGTCAGAAACTTTCAACATCACGCACCACAAGCTACTTTCAAGTGGAGAACCAGCCGCGCGCCGGAAAACGCGGGAATTTCCAGATCTGGAAATTTCTGCATTACTTTCAACTTCTGCATTGGCCACATCCCCTCCCCCACGAACAATTTGGAAATGTCCAGATCTGGAAATGACCAGATCTGGAAATGACCACATCTGGAAATTTCCAACTTTCGACTTTGTATGTGGTGGAAGGGGAGGGGCGAATGCGGAAATTTGTCTGGTTCCAGGACATGGACAGGGGCCAACCAATACCAGCGCGGCTGGTAAATATGAAAACAAAACGACGTCCCAAACTTTCCCTGGACCTGACTATCACAGCTGTCTGTATTTGTGTCATGTGCTTCACGCTGAGTCCGAACCTCCTCCGGAAGAACCAGAGTGGCAGCGACACCTACCGATGAGCGGATCCTTGGTGTTGTCGATCAGGTGCTGAATCTTGATGGTGGAGATGGTCTTGGCGTCCTCGTTCACCGCCGCGACGCCCGTCTTCTTCTTGCCGCTCGGCCCGACGCTCAGCGGCTCTGAAACGACGCCATCGTTCCGTACACCAAGCTCAAGCAACGGACACACAAGGCCCGTCATATTTTCTGACAGCGACCGTGGGTCTCCAAAACTTTTTTTGAGTGACTGGATGACCCTGGTCACTCTGCACTGACCGAGCAGGTGGCTCGGTCAGTCTGCAGTGACCAGGGTTATTCCTGGCGGTCGCTAAACAAAACACTCCTCAAAGCTTTACCGTTGAAAAAAAAAGCACAAAACCATTTGTAACAAAGGCAGGCCATTCACCGAACTGATGAACTCTTACAACAAAGAGGCGACGCTTCAAACAAATTATCTGGTTTTCAAGAACAGAAAAATGAAGAACCGCTTCGTTGCTCGTGGCAACGGCAGCGGTGAACACGTGTACCTGGTTCCGCCAATCACCGCGCACAGCGACGGTGATTGGACGACAGCACTGCGCTCAGAGGGCGCCACGCTCTGTGAGTACTCGCGCGGTACTCACACCAGTGACGTCGTCCCCTCTTCACAGCCATGCCGATCAGAGAACAAACCGCCAAGAGCCTCGAGCCGGTTTGGTGCAAAATGACAAGTCAGGGAGGGGGGGGGGATTTAGCTGTTCTCACTCACTTTGCGCGCAGTCACGAGCACACAAAGCGGGTGATTCTTTGAATTGGACGAACGAGTGAAGGTTTGGATGCGAAGTTTTCCCTTTCACGTGGGTTCAGTCTCCGCCCCTTCATCAAAAGATGGGTTGTGCACCAAACCAAAAGCTCGTGTGGATTGTCTCTGATGGCTGTGTGACGTCACATCACACAGGTCTCATGGCTGCTGCTCTCAACTCACCCCCTAACTGTTTGTTCCTTAGGTTCTACAATGCAACAAGTGGTAAGTGGCATCAAAAGTTTGGCGACTTCTCAAGACATTTAATTCCTGTCACACAGTGATATCAATGAACAAATGCACATCTTGAAAAGAACTGATTCTGTTGTAAGAGAAGAGAAATTTTGCGCGAGCATGATGAAGATTTACTGCGCATGCGCACAAACCAACCTTGAGATGCCTCTGCCCGACGATATGCGCCTGGTACGAGATCTCCCCGCTGCACTCACAACTGCAGAGCTGAACGACAAGACAAGAGACCATTTCATTTCCCAGAGCCAGTCGCACTGCCACACGTCAGCTGATACCGTGTACGCAACGAATGATGTCAGGTGCCAACGATCTTACCTCACAGGTGATCATGTTGTCCATCATGGTGGAGGCCCCGGCCTTCTTCTTGGCTGACAATCAAAAGAAAACAATTCATGAGAGACTGACACTTCCCTGTCTCGGAAGTCCCCCCCCCCCCATCTTGCCCCTTTTTGTGTTTGCAGCAACACGGAGATTCAGCAAAAACGTCCGGTCCTTTTCCGACGTGCCATATTGCCAGATCATTGACACAGACTCTGGTCACTTGTCATTGGCTCTCAAGAGCTGATTCGGGGCAAGTTTGGTTTCCATGCCACTGATAGATTGGGGCACTGCGTGCACCAATAGAAAGGCCGTGCTCGACCTCCCCTATTTGTGCGCACCTTCGGTGGGGAGCGGGTTGAGCGCCTGTTTCTCCTGCCGCTGCTTGTCGTCCTCCTGCGTCTTCTCGACGTGCTCAGCGCTGCGGCTGTGCTCCACCAACTCCTGCAGAGGATCGTCAAGAACAATTCCACAACTCTGCCATCACAAAACCTGTCGTGTGTGCTCGCATCGGGGCAGAAATTTATGGGTCTCACCTTTTGGTAGTGTTTGATTTGAGCAGATCAGTGATCCGGATCACCACCAATTGGTACAAATAAGACGCATTTTGGCTGGTCTGGATCGATCCACAGCAATCCGTGAATGAGACAGATTGCCAGACGGATTGCTGCCAATCGGATAAAGCGATCCGGATCAGCAAATCGAACAGCACCTTACAAAAAGGGTTCCAGTTCAATCACACAACTCCTGTCTCAAACCGAAGGTCTCGAAAAGTCATGGACACCATTTTGGTGCAGTGTAAGAACCCTGTCTGCATCAACTGCCTTTGTCAAACAACTGAAGACACATGCGGATTGCCGAATCGAGAAGGAAGTGGCAGCGAATAGGGAGGTTTGGCAAATTGGAAACGTAGACGTGGGAGTGAACGTAGACATAGAATCTCACCCTGTGGGATCTTTTACACTACAAATTGAAAGAAAATTGAAACAGCAAGGGCAGAATTTCATTCAAAATGAAAGGAAAACGCAAGCATCTGGGGAGGACTGTACCCCACTGGGTGAGATTCTACGTCCACGTTCACGCCCACGTCTACGTTTCCAATTTGGAAAACCTCCCTGATGTCATCGTTACCCGCGGATTCGTGCACGTCACTTTGCACAGGTGGCAGTACAAAGGGTCCTTCCTCGTCACATCCTGAAAATCATCCCCCGTCGCTGTTTCCTGGTTCTCTTCACCCGTCGGCTGCTCACTGGCTCCGTTTTCACCTGCGGAAAAAGTCGACACTTATGAGAACAAACAAGAACATTTATCAGTGCACTGGATCTACATGCCCTGACTTTGGCCTGAGGTCAGGGGGTTCCTCAAGAAAGTTCCAAGACATATCACAACGTCACTGGCGGAGGGGTGTGTTCCCACTTTTGTGTGAGAGCAGGTATCTGTGCGACTGTGTGTTCGCTGCACTAAAACTGTGGTTCGCTGTCACAGACTGAATCAATGGAACGTGAACTGTATAGTCTAGATTCAGATCTGGAGTCTGCTGTAAGACGAAGCGAACAAATTTCAGATCAATTTCAACACACATGTCGGTTCGGTCAGGAAGATTCGCAGTTTGAGAACTTGATGTGTGCGCCTCGGAGGAACTCTTGAAACTCGAAAATCGTTCCCCATGGAACACTACACACCTGGCTCCGACTTCATTTCAACATTGCCATCCAGACTTTCTCCAAACGGATCAATCATGCCTGTTGTTTTCGAGTCTGAAACTCTTCCAAATCGTGTTTTCTTCTTGTGACACCGACGTGGGACGCGGCCGCCGCTACGCGAGGGCAGCACCGACAAACTGCTGCCGTCAACGTGGTTCGGTTTTGTGTGTGTGTGTGTGTGTGTGTGTGTGTGTGTGTGTGTGTGTGTGTGTGTGTGTTTCTTCACGTGTTCGTTGAACAGTTCATCTGAAACATATTTGCGCCATTTGAGTCGTTTCAGCTCCAGCGCATCAAGGATTGGGAATGGACTGTGGCTCAAACTTCGATTTCGGAAGGTTCTTTGAGGAAGGACAACAAAACCAAAATTTCCCTTTGCACATTTTTTTTTTCACTCACAAATGCAATTTTTGAAATAGTTGATGTTCGTTCTCAGAGATTTGATAATTCAGTGTACAAAACAATTCATGTACAGACCCGTGTGCGTGCCGAACGCGCGATGAAAGTTTTTCAAACCAATAAAATCACAGCACAGCTTCCCTATCGCAGTCACAGAGCTAAAATCAATCTTGCATAGAGAAGACACGCCTGTGGTCAGGACCGGGGGAGGTGGAGCAGCGATGACGTCACCAGCGCCAGCGCCGTCGCCAGCAGCAGACCGGAGCGTCGCCGTCGCCCGGCGGAGTTGGCGCCGTAGAAACTGGAGAGCTCGAGCGCCGACGTGGCGTTGTGCGGCACCGCCTCGTTGCAGTAATCCCCGTTACAGCAAGTTCTGCATTCCTGGAAAATTGAAAGGCAGGTTAGGTGCCGATTTGAATCTCATTAGAACGGAATTGGGCATACCCCTCGGGTATGGCGGACCTGCGACTCGGTTGGGACTTGATTGAACAGGGTCCTGAGGGACAGTGGATCGACAGGTGACGCTCTGTGGGGCCACGGCCACACAGGTGAGCTGCAAGAAGTTTTTCTGCCCACAAAGTCTGCACAACCCATCATGAAATATAAACACATCCAAGACACGTACACCAGCAGTGCTCTGCTCGTGACCTCTTTTCCTGTGGCAACGACCATTGGCACGAGCCCTGGCAGGTTAGACTCCAAGGCTCCTCCGATCTCCACATGTTGAATCCCAAATTTCCTGCCACCAAGGCACTTGACTGTTTTCATTGTTCAAACTGACACGTCGGCTCCTTCCCATCACCAGAACCAAACCACACACACACACACGCACACACACAGATCTGCCCGAGTCCTCAACTGACCGTGACTCCGGAAGTCGGGGATTTCCGGCACCCGACATCCTGGGGGCGACACTCGGCTTCCTCTGCGCAGCGCTTGTGCACCGCGACGCTGGACCCAGTCTTGTCGTCCATACGATGCACCGAGAGGCACCACGTCGTGTCTGCAACGACGTGTACGTGTTACTAAAGACACGATTCACTGTGGCAGAGGCGACATTGCACGAGGTGACACGAGTTCACATTCGTGAGTTTGCATGGTTGCAACTGAGGCATTTTAACACCATCGATCTGCATGTCTTCATCGACTTGACTCCTGCGATTGGACTTCACGTGGTAACTGGTCCGCTGGAATGAAATGAGGAGACCCGGCACTTTTAAGACCCGGGGTCTGTCTGGTCATTTCAGGGTGTGGGCTCAAATGGCCAGACCTGGGGTCTGCCCATTTCCAGTCAGGTTGTGATCATTTGGCACCTACCATTCAGAGCCTTGACTGATTGCACTCAGAGATGTGACCATTTCAACCTGACTGGAAATGGCCAGACCCGGGATCCCCTGGTTTCTGGCCACTTCATCACACCGGAAGCCACAGGCGCACGGATACTCACGCAGGGGGCAGCGCAGATCGGGCGCCCAGGCGTTGCAGGCGTCGTTGTCAGGTCGCTCGGGGCACGTCCAGCACGTCAGCGTCGCTGCAAAGGCAGCAAGACCGTTTTCTTCACTCAATTGACCGAGTCTGGCCGAAAATTGGGGGAAGTAGTGTTTCAATTGGCAAGAAAAACAAGTGAGCAAAACGTGAACGCGCAGGCTCGAACGGAACACGCACACGAAAAGAGGGGTAAACCATACAGTTCTGCCATTGCATAGAAATGAGAACAAACATTCAGACGGAAGAATTGATGTCTTCGTCGTAAATTCAGGCAAGTTTTGAATCTGAAATCCGTGTTCACTTCACACGCCAAAAAACATTGCGCGAACCCAAAGCCCTGACGGCGTTTTTACTCGGGACGCCGCGGCAGGACGGAGCGAGCGCCGCAGCGCCGGCGGTACGGACGAACCTTTGTGTGGCGGGTTGACGTTGATGACGGCGGCGTCAGCGAGCGAGGTGACGGTAACGGTGACGGCGAGCAGCACGCAGCACAGGACCCAGAGTCGATCAGACGTCATCCTCACCTGAGAAAAGCGAGGCAAGTCCACTCTAGTCCTGGCGTCAGGACTCCTGCAGCTTTGTTGCACAAACTTTGAACCGTTAGAACACGGGTACCTGTTGCGTTGATACCGGAGCTCGATTCGTTTGCGTCTGGAGTTGCTTTCCCACCGGCGATGCGCGTTCCGACTGCGAGGACGATCGACAGCGAAAGTGACTCTCGCGCGAAGACATGTGCTTTTTATACTCAGACAGACAATGAGACTGACTGACTATCCCTGCACCTCCGTCACTTTCATCGTTTCCGTTTCACAACGATTTCAATCGCGTTGACGGTGCAGACGAAAGGGACCGACAATCCCAAAACAAACAGCGCGCCAACACCTCGATTCCACAGCGTCTTTGATCATCCGGAAAACTTCAGATTGAAATTGGACCTTCGTCTCTTGTTCAGCAAAATCGCTTTGATTTTCGTGTGATGAGCGGCGTTGTTTACACTGCGGATCAAGGCTATGCGAGCAAATGAACAAATACGGACAAAATGTGTTGTGATTCAATGCAGCTTGCGCAGCGTTGCGTCAGACTTCCGACTGGGAAATTGAGAGAAAGGAGCTTCTTCGTTCATGACGACTGCAATTTGAATTTGTTGCTCGAGCAATCGCATTTGTAACTGCTCGAGCACAGTGTTCATTACCAAACAAATGTGTCGTTGTGGTTCCAATCCTGTCATCCCAACCTCACACCGATCAACCAGTGGATACTCGTACCAAACCAAACCTGAGAAACCAAGGTCGCTGGGAAATTTGGAACCCGTCACTGAAATATTTTGGCTTTTTGAATGTTGAGATTTTCTCCCCGCGCAACCGCCAGCCAAGAGCGAAAGTTGCAGGTTGTCCGGGCCTGACTCCACAGTTCAGTGTTCTGCGTACGTCGCAAGCGACGACGCATTGCTTAGTCCATGCTGAAGGCAGCTTGAACCTCGTTACAACCTTTCCAAACTCCGCAAGGTAAACTGAAGAAACACGCAACGTGACGTGGAGACGCAAAGCAAGTTTATTACACTGAAGCAAACGATCAGGACAGAATGGTGAAGTGGTGCGAGGCCAAGAGCCACACCAGCGTAAACCCGTCTGAGATTCGTGCGTTGAAAAATGCAAACACAGCAAAATGCTGAAAGGCAGATTCGCGTGGCGGATTGCGAGGATGTACGAGGCTTATCTCAATCCTGTTGCTCCGTCATATTGTGCACTGGTCGTTTGACTGCGCTGATGGCATTTGACTTGGTTTACATAGTCTCAGTGCGACGGCCTCACGGAGACTCCAATCGCCAACCTTCGCTTACGGAGCGACAGCATTGAATTTTCCTCGTACGCGTGTGTCTGCCCGTAACAAAAAAATGAGTCTGATCAAGGTCACTTCTTCTCTTGAAATTTTGTGCATCATTGAGTTTCTCAATGTGAAAACTGGAAAAGTAGCCGTGTGTGCCTCTTTACAGTTGACACCATCGCTGCCCCTTCACGCGTTAAAACGAACCACGAACTGAGGCGTGAAAATCCGTTTCCACACAGGGGATGCGGACGCATATAATTTTGTGTCCGTAATCCGACGAAGGGTCCAGGCAGTATATTCTTGAATGTTTGTTGAATTTGTATGAATGTGCACACAGCTTTGTGTTCATGTGTGCGTCCGCATTCCTGATCTGTGTGAAATCGAACGGCCCAGCTCGCCCGACGCACGACTCGAACCACCGCGACGATGTTCACGTCGGACTGAGCGGTGTGGGCGGGTACCACACTTCGCTCACCGTGCACAACTCAAGACATGTTCAAATTACAGAAATTATACAAAAACCAACTCAAACGGTTGAAATGCAAACATTTAACACCAGATCTCCTGCATCAACACGAATATTCTTCATCCCAAACCACCGGTAGATGTCGCTGTTGATTCCACGCGCCCCCCCGGCCGGAAGCGGAACTCAGCCCAAACGATCCATAAGCCACGCGGTGCCTTCCGGATCCGGAGACCTGCGACATACTGGCCCATATATACGAGGACGTATAAGAAAATAGTGGAAGAATCCATGATCAGCGGCGAAGTCAATTGATCAGTCTGCACTGACAAGGCGAATCGGCTCGTCTGATATTGTCTTGCCTTTCAGGTCAATGGTGAACACGCAAAATCCCACTGTTTATTGACACGTCCTCGTATTCACTGCAATCTCCGAGTCGCTCGGAAGCACCGAACTCGTGCGTCGCGTCAAGCGGCGGTTGTTTCCGCGGGTTCAGCGTGAGAAGCAGCAGCGAATCACCAGCCGTTTCGGGTTCATTGTAGTGACACACACAACGCGTGTTTGAAAATGTTAAAGTTGTTACACATTCTCGTGAATTCTTAAACTTTAACTGTGAGGTACGAGTACATGCATTGAACAGATCTCCCTTCCAAAAAAAACCGACAAAATGTAAGTTCTCTACAGGTTACTCAGGTTTACAAGTGAAGTGAAGCACGTCGTCAGGGACAACCTTTGTTCACAACAGATTTGAAACAATAAATCTCCAATTGTCAGTTGAATGGTTTGACACTTTGCACTTTTGGTGGCCCTGACTTGTGCGTTACAACAGGTAACAAACAGAAAACAGGAGATTGATTAAATCCTCGGCTTTGCCTCAGATTCATAATCTCCTGTTGTGCGTTGTTTACCTCTTACTTCGTTCACACGTCTATAGTCTCACAAGAGACCAGCTCACGACGCATTGATGTCGCAAAAAAGTGCAGAGTTACAGCGTAATTTTTTTTTTCCAATATCATCACAGGATTTCGCAAGAGCTGCAGATCTGGTCACAATGGACGAGACCAAACATCTCGCCGACCACATCTTCAGAGTATTTCTGAGACATCAAACATGGCGGCGGAAAAATTTGCTCCGTTTTCAAAAAATGCAGGAAGGAAAGCAGTCAAAATGCTACAAAAATATCTCAAAAATAAATGGTGTGAAGAGCTACACCTGAGGTCAAAGACCCACCCGGGGTCTAAACATTGTGGCATTTTTATTGGTTCGGCAATTTCCAGGACTCCAAACCCGCAACATTCGTTTTCGGACATTTGAACGCACCACCATCTCATCTTCAGCACATTCGTTTTCTTCTTCTATTTTTTTTTTTTTTGGGGAGGGGGGGAGGTGCAGATCTTGGCAGATCAGACAAAATTTTTTTTTGCTCTCACCCTGGAATGTTTTACATCAAAATTCAGAAACTAGAACCCCTTACAAGTGTTGGTTGTGCCTGTCACACACACTGTGTACACTGTGATTGCGGACGCCCCCTGTCGGCGGGCGCGTCTAGTTGTTGTTCTGCTGGTACTCGAAGTACATGTAATCGACGAGGAAGGACGTGCCCAGGAAAATGGCCTTCTGCTGCGGCGTGTCGCCAGGCATGACTGCAGACAAGAACAAAACGGATTCCAATCAAACACAAACTCCACAGTGTCAATCAGAGGATACACGGGTGGGTACAATGCGTGGCGAAGAGCAGCACAGAGATTTTGTCGCCCCCTGTTTCAACCAAAGTTTCTGGTCACACCGCAGGTTCTCCTGACTCCCGCGCGGCAGTTACACACAAAACACAATTGCGACCCCCCCCCCCTTTCTCTGTTCGGTCCAGAGAACACGATGTTTTCAACGTCCCTTTTTTCGTCGTCATCACAGCGTGACCACGCAGAAAATGGAAACTGCTTTTGTGAACTTGGTTTCACGCTCGCGCAAAGCCCCTCGTTTTGACCGGAACAGCCTTCACCCTTCGTGTTCGGTTTTCTCTCATGACTCTCGGAGGCTGAAAGGACACGCCTCTCTTCCTTCCCCAAGTCCAGGTGAGTGAAAGAGGTGTGAGAAAGTCAATTTTTGAGAGAAAAGAATTTGAAGTTCATCGGATCTGCGATGAGGCTCGTGCGCTGGACCAAAAACGTTTTGATTTTGAGCCGATCCGAATCAAGCGAAGCAGAATTTACCCGACGGATCCTTCAGATGGTTGGGGTGGGGCACCGTTGGGTTTGTCCAATCGCACTCGCAGCTCGTGGCTAATTTTGGGTGTGGTGGGGGGGGAGAGGAGAGGGGCGGG
>JAAUXT010073274.1_pt1 | contig 11691 bp, 6 predicted proteins | sample 7278171 | NCBI WGS metagenome assembly JAAUXT01 (sample SAMN14350112, study PRJNA611818) | marine sediment metagenome | isolation source: surface marine sediment (1.8m) | place: French Polynesia: Moorea | collected 2018-08
AATGACCACTGATGAATGTCTTTGTGGTAGTCATTCCCCAAGAAACTCGATGGTGACTATCTCCCACACCCCTGGGGTCTGACAGCCACTGCCTCAGCCGTTCGTCGACTTTGCCTGGTGTCCACGGAGCACGTGTTTCCGAGACCAAGAGCTGGAGATAGATTGCCCGATATTGCTCACTCCGAAGGATTTCCAAGCTCCACCAAATGCGTGGGATGTCGGCACTTCAAAACGGGAGCGGGACCAAGGTCCGCGTTTGTTACACTTGAGATGTCACTCCCTGTTGCATGACCAGCTCCGACCAGCTTCACGGCTGTTTTCAATCGGGGCTCGTTCAGCAATCAGCTGACTGCAACGTGACAATTTGTATTGATCACCCAATCCTCTGCATGTTCCTGTTCCAAAAATAGTAACCATTTGATCCCCTGTTCTTTTTATAGAAAGCGCGCCTTTATCTGTTTGGGCCATGTGGCACTGCCTTCCAGGATTAATCAACAGTGGATGTTTTCGCATCTTCCCACACACTGGAGACGCGTTATGAAGCACGACGTCACAATTTATTCACGGAAACATTCGGAAGTGAATGAAATGCCGGAAAGGTGTTGATGAGGCTTAATTTTCCCCAGTCCGGATGTGCTCAGTCTCCACGTTACTGGTACCGAGCTCCAGCACACAAAGACTCGTAAATACGCGGGTCTACAGGCGCTCACAGCGGCAGTGCAAATCCATAAAGTAGAGTCGTCGTGAATTCCATGCATTAGGTATTTATGGCTATTGAACACGAGGCAGACAGGAACGTCGGGAAGGGAAAAGCTTGTTGATGAGGACAAATTGACTTTCACAGCGCTCGAGACAGCCGTCCTGAATTTCGCTCCGTCCCACACAGACGGGACCCCCTCAGAGAATGGGCCCATTGAAGGACAGCGTACCCCGAGTGAACTCCATTTCCAACAAGCCCGTCCAGTTGGCGCACACATCAAGCTCACTTGTTCAGCTTTCACAGCACTGTGCTGGCAGAGTCAGTCCTTACCTCGGAGTTTGTATATTTCTCCGTTGGCAGCGTTCACAGAGAAAGTCTGCGAGTCTTCGTCCGATGGAGATATCACAGCACCCTGCAGTGAAGTCAATGTCACCCCGATTGTGGTCAATCGCGCGTACACAATCTCGTAAACAATTCCTCAACACGCGTATCGCGTGGAGACAAGCTAATCTACGTAACAATGAGCGAGTAAATTATTCACAACAAGAAATGAAAGAAAAAAGCACTTACTGCTAAAAAGAGAGACCCTCTCGGCTTCTGTCGCTTCAGTTCTTCTCTCTGTAACGTGAATCAACATTGTGGATCAATGTTATTCAAACACCTGCTAGACAGATCGATGACTCTTTTGAAAGCAGCTTGGTTTTCTACAGTCACTACCAACGCCAGCGTGGAAACGACCCTTTCACTATGTCGCTGCCCACAACTCGAGTGTTGGTTTTTGTCAAGACCAGCAGGCATCGCGATCAGGGAAGAAACGACAGTTTTGCGGATGCATCTCTGAGACCACTGAATCACCCCAGATTTCAGGTGTGAACGCCTGGCATTCGCGAGTCTATTTCACTATTCAACTCCTACATCAGAACTCTGATATCGTTACTCACACGAAGCTTCCAAACCCAACTCTCTGTTTATGAGTTTCGAGCCAAGCGGACTCAATGCGTACACACAGTGCCCAGGTTGTTGAACAATCTTCTCTTGGTAGTTTTGTGTTTTTCTTTCCAGTTTCACCTCTCTCCATTTGCACTTCTGTGCGATCATGCTCAACCGCAGTGCACTTGTCCCTGAGAGACTGAAATGGCTTTTGATGCAATATTCCATTCACGCCTGTGTGTATCGACGAACTGCCTCAGCCACTAAACAGCTTATGCCTCCGAATTCCTCAGTGTTATGTGCATGGCGCGGGTTCTTCCAAGTTCCCCCTTGGGACCCTCTGACTACGAAGCTTCAGAAATTAGCCAGCCTTATTCAGCCTCGTTCGGAGATCATTCAATTCCATCGCCAAGGTTTTGCCATTTCGAACAAATTTCAAGATGGGGTATCAATCAAAATTACCTGTAGAGGACAGACAGAAGAAGAACGATCACCGGTACCTACCTCAAAGTATTCAAGTTTTCCTGTTTCTGGATTCAATGTGAACCACCGGTACTGATATCCTTTCATCACATTCGTGTACTTGTACAGCAGACCTTCCAGTGGCTGCCTGAAACACACAAAAGACAATATTCTTATTGATTTTCATGGAGTCAGAAATTGCAGAAGAGCTCGAAGACTCACGAGGCACCAGGGCGAAAACAGCAGATCAACGACAAGTCCGTTTCACGTGATCGTTCAACACGGTGCTGCGCGTCACCATTTTGCTCTTTGGCAAAACTTTGTCGTGTATCCTTCGCGTTGACCAGTTGAGCAGTTGATGGCCGAGTCACATTTTACAATAAAAAACACCCCGCACAAGTGATGCCCTGCCTGCTGGTGAACTCCTGAATGACAGTCAGATGCATTTTTTCCATCCGTTCTCATCATCCGTTGAGCAGTACTGGAGTTGCCGGATGAAACGAGCATTTGCAGATTGCCAACCCACAGAGACTTGAATGGCGCACGACGAAGTCAAATTCTCCCAAAGTCTGGGCTTCCCACAGACTTACGAAATGCAAAGAAACGACCGCCGATACCAGTTCTGTTTGGACAACGACAACCAAGCAAACAAAATATTTACAAGATTTGCTTGTTTCAACAACGAGCGAGACTAGACGCTTCACAGAATTCCTCCATAAATGTGGAACAAGAAAGGAGAGATCAAATTTTATCAGATTCTGGAGCGAAAATGCTTCTGCCTCCCCATCGACTTTTTCTCCGCGTTCAGATTTGATGATTCACAGAAAGGTCTGGCGGTCGATCGCTTTCACTGAAATTGTGGATGAACTCAGCAGAAAAGCTCAAGAACACAGATGCTGTGCTCAAGGCAGACCACATCATAGCCCCATTCAATCACAGGTTGAATTGCGAATGGTCGAAATGTTGGACTTTTGCATCTGTCGCTGTACGAGTTGACCAAAACTTCATGTTTCCGGTGACAGCAGAGTCGGGAGTTTGAACTTGAACAGAACACTGCTCCCCCCCTCCAACCACACACACACACACACACACACACACACACACACACACACACACACATCAGAGCAGATTTCGAGCTGGAGTCTTGCATCTTGGAAACAGTCGTCAGCCCTCCGACATTCAAACTCGACGGACATTTTCATCTGTTGAGGATACGTTTCTCATAAATCCCAACTTGCTTCAGATTGACGGATTGAGGCAACAATCAGGCCCTGGCTGACAAAGAGGCCGAAAGAATTGCCCAGCTAACTCGAACTGCTTCTCAGTTTCAAAGAAACCACTGCAACATCTCGTCTCACACCAAGTTTGTTCAGCGCGTTGAGGGTCTCGACCAGTGTGGCTCCGATCCTGGTCGGACATCCGTTCCATCCATTCGTGCCTTGCCATGAAATCTGTGACCGGCTAAACGGCCTCAAATCTCTCCACGAGGGGTACCAGGGCCAGGGCCTGGCGGAAGTTAGTGCGCTTGTGCTGCACAGCTCTTGTTCAGAACCACATTGTTTAGGGATGCTAGCTGGGGCGAAATTGGACTGGAGTCATCATCTGGCTTGTCATCAAGTTACCGGTATGTTCAAGCAGGGAACGACCCGAAAGATTCGAAACAATCTTCCTTCCATCCAAAGATTCTTTGGTGCGCCAGGCATGATCCAGTGGAGGGCAGGCCGAAATCTGGAGTCCTGACAGAGACCGGAAGACCAGGAACGCTGGGTGCAATTGTGCCACGAAACCAATCCCGCTGAGACCTTGTCAAGCAATTCCTCTGCTTTTGAAACTTGTGTCACAAGATGAGAGCTGGTGCTGCAAAGAGCACCAACTCTGTTGAGAATGGCGGGGATCGCACCGGCTCTCGGCAAATAATTAGTCCACGATAGTTCACAAAACCTAGAAAACAGTTCAGAGACCAAGCCAAATAAATACAAATCCCTGAAATTCCTACACTTTCAAACACAAAATATGAAGTATTTTCGTTTTCAAGAAGACATGGTTGTTGTGACACAAGTAAGAATTCTGCAATTGCAACAACAAACAAAACAAAAAGTATTTTCAAGGAAAAAATCACCTTCACAGACAGGAAAAAATTTGTTGAAGGTAATTGCTGGAAAAATCAATAGAAAATCATATGAAATCCCAAAATCAGCAAAGAAAATCACATAAATTTCTTTTATCCACCACAAAAATTATGTCAATTCCTGAAATTGGCCAAATTTTTATCTCACAGAAAACACCTGAAAAGTTCACAATGGTTCACATTTTGACCAAAATGCCAGAACATGTTCACACAGACCCCAAAAACTCACTTCGTGAACTACAGTTCACAGACTGCGACCCCAGGAATGGGTACAAAACAGAGAAGCATAGCCAAAGTGAAAGGAAACACAAGACATTTTTTCTTGTGTTCAACAACAAAGGTGGAGTCATCACCAGGGACTTCATTCTAGATGGACAAGGTGAGCCTGCACAGAAACATTGGACAAGCTGATTGCGACTGAAGATCAGAAAGTGGAAGACCTCAGCCTCCTTCAGGAGAGAACACAGGAAGACTCATGAACATGGTGGATTCTTGCGGATCTTCATCCAGGCTTCTCAGCAGATCCTGAGCGAATTCAGCATGGCTGATAACCGCAACAATCCTTGGTTCACTGATCACCCGTACATTTTGTCCACAAAATGAGGCCTGACTTTCATCGTGTTTCAACGACCGCAGTTTGTCGCAGAATCTGGGCAGCAAGCAACCAGCTGAGGGTCAGGACAACGTAGCCACAACGTGGGTGACAAACACGACTTTTCCCGAAACAAGTCTTTCGTTTTCCTATTTTACACTGTCGTCTCATAAAGCTCCACTGCAGGAGATGTTTCTTTCAGACAATGTACCTCTTTTTATTCACGACCACCCAGCTTAATAAGGGTCAAACAACCTGTTTGTTTCTGAAGAAAATCCCTCTTTCCCCAACGGAACATTGTCCATTCAAAAGAGACCTATTGTTTCACAATTCTCTTTGTTGCCAAATACAACACCTCAATCCAAAAGGAGGGGAAAAACAGGGTCTGGGCTTTGATGAGTTTTCTTTTATGTTCTGCGAGAAAAAATTTGCACAACAGTCATGAAATGCAACTGTCTTCTTCAACAAAAGCTTTCCCTGACAGACGATCCTCTTTCTCGTGAAAACCTCAAGTCGGTCTCCGTTTTCTCCGTTTTTAGGCTGTTACAGCGCTTCGTGACGCAGATCTAATTACCATTTGACCCAGTCGTCGACTTCAGCGCGCTCGCAGGAGAGGCTGTTGTGCTTCTTCCTGCGCCCCGACCCCGCTGTCACGGCGTGGTATCTACCGGACGCCACCGACGCAGACGCCGCAGCCTTGTCCACCACGTGCTGCCCCATCTTCTTCAGCTTAGATCCCACCGAATTCTTCCTCTTCTTCTCATCTGTCTCCATTCTTTCCGTTCTGTCACTCTTCTGCAAGTTCAATCTCCTCCGGATGAAGTAAAAGTTGCTACATCCAAATCAGACCTGCTGAATCTCCCGTTTATCCCAGCCAAGTTCACTCGTGATCCTGAGATATCTCTTTTCACACGCAACCCAATGCGGACTCTGCAACTCCGACTGTCTGTTGATGAGCAGTCTCAACCACCGGTTGAGTCCGTCTGTTTTTGAAGTTTGGAGGAACCGCTAAACACGTCGACAAAGTGCGGAGGTTTTGCAGCCCAACATATGGAAGTGAGAACCTCCCCCCGCTGTTGGTGCGATGAAAAACAATAGCGTCACAAGATGATTGTGCTGTTTCCTCCGCTAATGGTGAATACTATCAGCACTCACACCAACCTACATAACCTCATATTTTATCATAATGCAAAGTCTGCCTGAAGTGCGTACTCGTATGTCGGATGTTGACAAAATTTCGGCTGTCAGTGTTCACCACAAGACTTGTAACAGCGACACACAGCCAAACGTGTTTGTTGGCAATGTTTCCATTCGACCCCTGCTTCGTGGCGGGGTTGTTGGAGACTCCACCTCCTCATTCCACGTCGCCGTAAATCCAACGTAGGCAGGAGTCTGCGCGGCTTTTTGTCGAGTTTGCATGCAACAATCAGTCGGGACAGATGTTGGAGAAGCAGACCAACAGATGCGTTTATCGCAGGTGATCTGTATTGATCTTCCGTCATCCGTCTTCGTCACGACGGTACAAATTCGCGCGAGTGTCTGCTGAGTTTATAGGGGCGCCATATTCCATGTCTGCCTTTTGTAGCTTGATGCACCTCACAAACTGTGTGTGAAGAAGTCCCAGGTTCCTCGCGGTTTGTTTGGGAGAGGAGCAAAAACTAGGAAATGATCGGATGCTTGCGGCCGATCCATCCTGTCTGTCTGCATGACTCGAATTTGGGCCAATTAATCAGACACGCTCTTCTGTTGAACGAGTCTGTGCTCTTTTCTGGGCCATGCAAACGAGTCCCCACTGAGATCCGTATTTTGAGTAAAGACGAGCTGAGTAGCACGTTCTTGAAAGCGATATGTATCCAAAAGGTCCAGCTTGTCAGGTGTTCACTTCAAAGATGACATTGAAGCGCGCGAGAGAGACAGCTGGTGGTGACTTGTGGATGAGGTTTGCCAGAGAGCTCATGTCTTCAAAATCATTCAGAGAGAATGAAAACGTAAAGTGGTGAGCTCCACAACTGCCCTCAATATACGAGAATCTAGGGTATCAATTGTATTCCCCAGAGTTCGTGTGTCGTTTCATCAGGATTGATCAACGAGGAAACTCCACCGAAAAATAGAACGTAAAATAGAAAAGTAGGTGACAGGTAATCCCACAAAATGGTCAGCACATGCGACCATCACCACCAATGAAGGAGCCCTGCTCACACACCATGACAAGGCACGAGGATCAACAAAATTCACACTGACGCAGTGTCAGGCTCGACAGGTAAGACTCATTTCAGTACTTATGCAGCTCAATGGTCCAGTTTTATCCCTTCGTTGATGTTTTAAAACACGCCAACCCCACTGAGACCGTTGATGGTAGGGCAGGGGTCCAAAGGCACCCGCCCTTCAGACGCTGGCTTGAGCCTGCATTTATGAGCATTTTTCACCGGAGAGCAATAGTATCTGTTCCCTCCAGACCCTGACTAAATCCGACCTGAACTTGTGTATTTCGCCTGTGGTCGTGGGATGCGATGGGTCTCAAGATAAATCTGACCCACCCCTACCGCGGACAAAAAGAAATGTTGTTTGTTTGAAGCTGTTGATTTCAGCCGCAAGCAAACCCCGACTGCAAAGGTGGCAAGTTTGATCTTACTTACCAATCAGGCAACGTGTGCGCTATGTGCGGCAGTTTCCACCAGTCCTCCAGCTGAAGAGACATGATCCCCAATGGAAAGTCAACTGATGTGTCTGTAAACCAGTGCACCGACGATGCCTCGTTCCCCTGTGGCCCGTAATGAGTCTGTGAACCTGTCAGAGTCGACCAGTCTTCTGCGCACAATCCCACTAAAGAACGTCCCAAGGGCAGTCGTGTGTTTTTGACTGCTGGAGACTTTCCACATCACGCTTTTCACCACCAAAAGGACACAACGAAGGTTTCAAAAAGATTCGCGATCCATCGACGAAACAAGCTGAGTGATGTCCTGTACAAGCAGAGGCTCCCAGTACGGAACATTCCTGTCGTCTCGGAACATAACTGAATTCCAAGGCAAGGCTTTGCTCGTACACTCACAAAAGTTGAGAAGCACACATGTCAACTTTCACGTCACAAACGACGGACTCAAAGCTCCAACCGGACATTTCCGTTTTCGTGAGCGTGGTCGCACTGTACGAGTACAAGCAGTTTGACCCTGGCTCTGGCTTCACGCAAAACAGGTAGTAATCGAATCAGGAAACCTGGAGTGCCACCCATTCCACGTTGAATAGATTCATTTATTTGTGCAGCCAAACTGCAGTGGAGTCCCTCAAGTGTTGTTTCAGAAAACAATTTTGTCTCCGGAATTGATGAGATTCCCTGACATGAGGAGGAAGCGAGGGCTCCAGCTCTTCCACTGCACCACGATGACTGTCTATATTTAGCTGTTGCAATCTGGTGGAAACCGCCACATTACAGCTCAATCTGGCAGTCTGCAGGGACGGGCCTCCGTTTGGGGTGGCTTCCACCGTCACTCAAAGATTCAAGCGCGTGCATCATCCTCAGTGTGCAGTCGGTGCCGTTGGTGCCAAATTCCTCTCCTTCGTCTCGAAGCACGGAGACTGGTCAGATGTCCTCGACATCACACTGTTCGGTTGACCCGGAAGCTCCCGACCCAGCAGCGCCACGCGAACTTGCCACAGTGAGCAGAGCTGAATGTGCGTTCTTCGGCCGCCGCCATTTCCCAGTCACTGTTCAGGAACAAACGCCTTTTTGGTCAATTGTTTCGTTGTGCACAATCCAACCACCTGTCCGAGTCTCACCTCATGTTCAAAGCTGCGTTGCACCTTCGCAATGTTCATGCTCTGCTGGAAGGTAACAACGTTGCTCAGAACATAACATTCTTTTGCAACGTTGTTGCGTGTATGCGTCAAATGCAGCAATCAACGAACCGCACGAAAGCTGCTTCCACCGAGGTGAAACCCTTGTTCAGATGACTCATACATCTGCTGCGTAATGGAGGCAGCTTGGTTCTTGCTTCCCAGTTTGTGCACCAAATTGGCTTTTCCGATACGAAGCCTATTTCACTGGCGACCGTGAGCCCGACACTGGGCAACTTTGCTGATGAAGAAGTTCCGGAGTGTCCGCTGACGCTTGGTTTTCAGTTCACGTCCACAAGGAAGAAGACCAGAGGAAAACAAAACATCAGCTTGTGAACAATTCCACAAGCAAATGCACAAATGGCATCAAAGAACGACGTGGTGGCTGTGTTCGCACAACTGTGCAAACTCCAATAATTGCGAACAATCAGCTGGCAAAAAAACATGCTCATGCAACCATGTTCGTACAACAACGTGTGACATTCGAACCTTGTTGGCTGTTTTTGAGGACACACGCCAACCACTCAAGTCCACCTTTCGGTCGTGTACGAGTATTCTTGGAGTGCGGCGCATTTACCTGGAAACTCACGGGTGACCCAGACTTGGGTCCAGATCAACCAGTGAGCGGAATCTCAGTCACCAGAGTCGTTTCACAACTCTCCAACACTACCTCGTGTACGGACGAATGCGCCACGAGCTCAAACACAAACGCACGAATGATAGCTCCAAGAACTCAGCTGAATGGTGAGGTCACTCAGTTCTGTCGTACGAATCGTACCTGAAGCAGAAGATGAAACACAACACCAGATTGAGAACATTCGACAGCTTTCCAACCAGGATCTCATTCGATGCTGAAGTTGTCCCCGGCATGTGGTGTGCTTGTTTGCTGCATTCACCCGAAATGATGGGTACGAGCGTGCAACACTGTGGTCGAAATACTCACGGAACCTCAAAAGCGTTTGATCAACCTGCATGGAATTGTAAAGGAACCAGAAATGAAAGTTGAATCCACCAGCACGAACCTGGGACCTGAGCTCCCAAAAGTCTGCACACGTACATCACAAGTTTACGAAAATCCGAAGACTTGGAACTGTTTCAAAATCGGACGCCAGAGTCCCATTGCTTTGACAGCTTTACTGACCAAAAGAAGAATGTGTTGCCATTCCTGTTCTTGAAAATCCTTGCTCCCTGCTGTGGGACGTGGACCACTGGGGTCTTTTCAAATCCCGAAAACAGGTTTAGATGCAACCCGTGCGAGCCTCAGCTCTGTGCTATTAGACTGGACCTTTTTGTGTGGCACTGTTGACTCGCAAGTGAGACGGCCTGGTCCGAGGGCCTTTGCGCCGGGCATTGGACCGGACCGGTCTGAAAAAGCCTCCGCACTGGGTGCATCTGAACCACTCTAATGCTGCTGACACGGCGCATCTGTCACACAGTCGTCCAACTCACTGAGATTAACACAGACTAGCTCAAACCACAACCAAAACTCATCTGACTCAAGAACTTCTTGTCACATTGAGCTCAAAGTAGAAGCAGATAATCGGGGGTATCTATCCGAGTTCTACCACGCTGCAGTCACAAAGCCTCTCGTACGCACGTGACTTCATTGTGGCAGAAGTGAGTTAACCCACTGCAAAAATGGTTCTTCAATCATACAACTCTTTTCTCGACAAAAGGTCTCGGAAAGGCGTTGTATGATTTCACAGGAACCATTTTTGCAGCGTGGGTGAACCCTTACAATACTCAAACGCCTTCACGTGCATCGTCGGGAACATTCTCCTCCGGCAAGCCGAACCATGCTTTGTGCTCGAAGAAGACAAAGTGGACTGTCAGTTGGATTGCACTTAATTTTGAAATTGATTGATTCGTCTGTGTTGAACCTGTGTCACATCGCTGGAAGTCACTCTCACTGACTGCACCCAGTCAACAGCCATGCTTGACTTGGGAGTTGCACGTTGGTAGTGCAAATCAAGGCGTTTCTGTGATTCCGGGCTGACGCCCCGGAAGGTCAGCTGTTCATTTCTCATGAATGCACCGCTTTGTTTGATCTTGAAACTGTCCACCGTTGTGTTTTGAAATCACACTTAACCAGCTGCAGGAGTGAGGTCCGCCCACCATTCCCACCTCCACCATTCAGCTTGAAAACCCGACTCTTGCCGCAGGTCAACAGCCTTGCAGAAAAGACAGCTTTTCGACCTCGGCCATTCTCTCTTGGGTTTGCTGTTGTGCTGTACTTTCACCTCCTGGTGAGCTCATCCTTGAAAGGCAAAAGTAAGCAAGCACATATTTGAACACAGGCGCAGCACAAACTTCCAAAAATTGTCTGTGTGTACCGGTACTCCCTGACATAAGTGGGATACGCTCGTATGTGATTCATGAGGAAAACACGGGTAAAAAGACTTGGCATGTCTCTCTCCTGCAAATGCACCACACACCAGGGTGGACCCCTCTCCCTGATGTGCGTTGTATTGAGGCTGGGGTCACAGCAGGTGTGACACGAGTGATTGCATGTCGCGGTATTGGACGTGTCGCCCGATGCAGCTCACATGCAAGACACATTGTTTCAACCCGGGCGAGTGCATAACACAGGCCGGTCGGCACGCCTGTGTTTTGAGTTACAAGCTGTCGCTGGAGGAACTTTCAGTCCTTGGACGAATGAGTGCCGCACGCGACCGAAGGTTGTCCGTGTCCCCAGGGTTGTGTCATACGCACTCCGCTCACTCGTCCCAGATCGCCCGTTTACAGGCCCCGCGCGCACAAGCCGCAGCTTCTGAACACCAGCGATAACGGATTCGCTCTCGTCCCGGCCCCAAGTCTCAGATGGGGCTGCTGGGGATCTCAGTTGACGTCAATGCCTCACCCTTGATGTCGGCGAGAAGTTATAAATAGGGACCAGAGTTACCACTGCGCCACTTCAACCAATCAACAGAAGCATATCGATTTCTTACAATCTGGTCCCTACGAGGCCAATTTCAGGGCTCGTGGGGGGGGGGGGGGGGGGGCCGGGGGGCCGCCCCCGGGGGGGCCCGCGCGGCGGCGCGGGGGGGG